>Ga0115000_10001334_pt1 | contig 22049 bp, 35 predicted proteins | sample ArcticOcean_MG_C_6_FD_89690 | JGI IMG/M metagenome (GOLD analysis project Ga0115000, IMG submission 89690) | Marine microbial communities from western Arctic Ocean - ArcticOcean_MG_CB8_128 | ecosystem: Environmental > Aquatic > Marine > Oceanic | place: Arctic Ocean: Canada Basin | collected... | reverse complement strand
AGATTTAGCCATCTTGAGATAGGTATCTACATCTTCAATATCATAATCATACTGTTCATAGTATTCGGATTTACCGTTTTCTTTTTCGTAATCCTTTTTCTCATCCATAAAGCCTTTCTTCAACTGAGTTAGTTCCTTTATCCAAAAAGGTTGAGCCAAACTCAAGAACTTTTTCTTGGCTTGAGATTTTGTCATGGTTTTCGGGGCTTCAAAAGTTTCTGAATTAAAAACCTTGTCAGTTCTTCCGAGGGCGTAAATGGTGCCAGCCGATAACAAAGTCATGGCTCCAATGAAATAACCAAAGTATTTAGGACCTGGCATTTCTCCTTTATAGGTGCTATCAATTACTTGATAACCCATGATGCCTCCATAGCCAATGAGGAATCCGGCAATCGGAGTTAAGAGGTTCATGGGTAGTTCTTACCCTTTCGTCTATTTAAGCGTTACTTCTGCGTTCTTCAGCGTGATGTTTTCTATGACAATTGGAACACAATAATTGAAGTGTGTGCGCTTTATTAAGTAAAGCATTCCATGAATAGTCAGTTGTTTGTTTATCTCTACCTTCTTTGTAGGTTGGGTCAGTATGGTGAATATCTAATATTTCTTCATCTTCTGTCCCACATTTCTCACAACAACCACCTAAGCGAGAAAGTAGCCACTGTTTCTTCTCTAAGCGAAGATTTCGTTTATTATTTACGGCCTTCCCTACAAGGTTCTTTGACTCACGATTCTCTAAATACCACTTCTGATTATACTCTTTCATATATTGGCGTTTCTTTTCAGGGTCTGCATAAGGCATGAGGGTTGGTGGTCTTCCCTTCTATTTAACACTATGTTTCAAGACCCTTGACGATATTCTTGCTGCACTCGCTGAATCTCAGAGGTTTCTTCTAATCTTCGGCGTAGATTATATCCAAATCCTGTGGCGCAGAAATTGATGAGATAGTGGGTAGTTGTTTGGCCTCTTAATGATTCTGGTTCTTCTTCTTCTCGTGCTATCGGGTCAATTACAGTAGGTGTTGGGGCTTCATCAAGATTATCTGGTGCTCTAGTCGCTTGAGGGTTTTCTGAGAGCATACTAGATGGGGGTGTGGCTCCATTTTCTTGTATATACTCTATTTTTGCATCAACCGCTACATTTGGATGGTCTAAGAATCTAACTGCGGCAGTTCCTGGTTGATTTCGCCCCCATCCAGTTCCGTGACGAGAGGGCATATAATCTGGACTACGAGGCAATTTACATCACCAATCCAATAGAGGCTAAAATACCTGGAACGGTAGCCATAAATAATTGCCACATTCTTGTGGAATATTTATCTATGTCTTTTTGAGTTTCTTCTATCTTATTTTCTATTACTGCTAATCGTGTGAGAATTGGTGGTTGTCCGTTTCCATCAACAACAACTTTTAATAAACGAGATAAATCTTCTTTATGATTCATAGACTCATTTTTGAGCCTTTCTAAATTAATATCTGTAGATTGGGTGTTTTCTACTAATGCATTAAGAAGTAATTCCAGATTCTCTGCGAACTCTTCGGGGGTCTTAATTTCCTGACTCATCACTCATCCCTCGTAACATAATGAGTAATTGTCGTGCTAATGCTCTTGTTTGTGCATTAGTATTTTTAGTGGTCTTAAAGAAAAACTCCATTTCCATTAGGGAGTGCTCAGTCCTCTCTATCAAAGACTCTATCCCGCCTGGGAGGAAATAGTAAGATTCCATACATCTAAATATATCTCACAGATATTTAAACTTTATCTTGTGCTACTACTTCGGTGTCTGCTGTTATTGTGTCTTCTTCTTCTGATATAGTGGGTGTAAAATCTATTTGACATACATCATTATCGCAGAATCTCTCAATAACTACTTCTTCGCCAGAAATCCTTCCAAATGATAACTTGCCTAAAGAATCTTTCATCTTGTGATAAGTATCTTCATCAATGGATTCATAAGGCATTTGAGGATAGGCTCCCAGTTCTAATTTCGGAAGGAAAGAAACACCTTTTAGTTGATATTGGAAAATATCAAGGGCATGAGTTAATTGGTGGCCTTCGGTATCAGGGTCAAATGTAACTGTGCAGGAAACTTGATTGTCTGCCCAATATCGCTGTGCGAGTGCGGCTAATGAAAGTTGCTCCCACATGGAAACTTCAGAAACTGTTCTTACTCCTTCGCCAACATCAACAGGGATTTCTACTACTAAAGTAGTATCTTCTGAACCAAATGCAGGTTCAATTTTATACCCTGCCTTTTCTAATGGCTTGACCAATGTGGAACCAACACCCAACCTCATTCGGCGGATGTAATGTCGGGATTCAGGGAAGTGGATTCCAGGTGTGGCTCCTGCGAGAAGAGAGACGGTTCCTGACGGTTTAATAGAAGTTGTTTTAATAGAACGAGGAATCGCCATCCAATCAGAATACTCCTTGTCCAATTTTTGGATGTGTTGATAACCTGTGTCCATCCATTCTTGTAATACTCCAACCCCACGACTGGCTACAAATTGTGCAATTCCTGACATTGAACATCCGATTCTTCGGTTTCGTAGCATAACTCGGTTGGTTTCAGGCCAATGTGTTTTTCCTAATGTAACCGTTTTTGCATAAAGATAAGCATATTTGAGTGTAGTCAAGTAGTCTTCTAAAGATTCATGGTTGTGTGGGAAGGTTTCTACCAAACAACACAATTCATAACTTTCCAAAGTCTGCTCTAAACAAGGGTTTCCACCCATAGCCCGATGGTCTTTGTAATCTGGTGCATCTGCCATTCGGCCATAATCTCTCATGTTGTCTAACCATGCAAAACCAGGTTCTCCATTATAACGAACTCTTTCTGATGGCTTAGAATAATCCATGCCAACTTTAGCAAAAATGGAATTGTTTGAAGTCCAACCATATTCTGCTCGGTGAGGATTAACCTCATAATTTTTCAAATCTAAGTATTCTTCTGAATCGGCTTCTCCGAAAACAATTTCTGCAGTTCTTCGCACATTGCCTGAAACTACACACTTACCAATAAGATTCATAATATCTACAATGGAGGTGATTGAAAGTGGTATGCCAACTTCTAAGTCTAACTTATTTCTAATGTGATTATGTAATTCAATCAATGGTTGAGGTCCAGAAGATTCTCCTCCGAATCCTTTGATGGCTACACCGGCTGGCCGGACAGATGAATAATCAAATTCAATCAATCCCGTTCCGTATGAATAGGAATCTAAAAGCAATCGGACTGACTCTACCCATCCTTCACGAGTATCTGGGACTGTGAATGTTTCTGTCTTTCGGGCGGAATTGGGGCCTTTCAAGATAATTGTTTCTGCTCCTTTAGTATCAAAGCCCACACCTACTCCTAACATTGAGGCATCCATTAGGAAACAAAATGCTTTGGAAAAATCTGATGAGATGCTTTCAGTAGAAACAAAGGCACAGTTGTTAAGTGCTGCAAATAATTTCTTTTCTTCAGTAATTGCAGTTCCCATAGCCCATAGTCCACGACCAGGAGGTAGAAACTTCATGTTAAAAATTCGGTCATACATCTCTTGAGCAGAATGCTGTGCTTTCCAAGCATTCCAACCTAAGCCATTCGCATTAATGTGTCGGCGTTGCATATTGAAAGTGCCTTCAACTACCCTAACTACGGTTTCCCACCATTGTTCATTTTTGCCACTACCATTCTTAATTCTGGAATAGGTTCTATTATAAACTAATTCTCCTAAACCATTGAATCCAAATGGTGCTTTCTTGCGTTTATATTTAGATACAAAATTATCTGATAATTTGAAAGGTTTATCTTCAGCCATATTTTTCACCATGAGTTTATCCATACTTTCTTCATCTATTTAAGATTGCCGCCTTGTATAAATTATTGCTATTTTGTTAGTTACTAATTGTTGCTAATAACTAACCAATACGCTTGAATACTGTAGGTCCTTGTGAACAATTTGGCCGGACTACATGAAAGTCTTTATCCTTCTTTAACTTGGCCGCTAGACTACGATTGGTCGGAACTTCTTTCCGCCCTTGTGTCATCATACGGTCAATAATTGCTTTGGCTGTTATTTCTTCATCTACTTGAACCAAAAGTTTGGCTGCTTGGTAGGATGTTGGTTTTGTTCTTCGTTTTATATTCATATTCATAACCTCGGTGCTACTAGTCCTGTAAATTCCACACCAGTTGTGGGTGTCCAAGAAAACTCCATTGGACAGGAAGTATTTCCACCTCGTAAATGAAGAGGCTCTTTAGTTGTGGCTGACAATAAATCCAAAACTTGATTGGTAGTAAATAGTTGGAGATTCTCAAACTCTTCATCACAATCTAATTCCAGATTTGGTGTCCAAGTGATTTGTTCATCACGGTCTAATGTTCTCCACATCATATTTTCACTATCTACTTGAACTTGAAATACAGGAATCTTATCTAATGTTTTGAGGTAATCTTTAACTTCTTTAGAACTTTCAATGGTGGTGTTGAACTCATAATCAAAGGGTGGCATATTTGGCAAATCAAATACTAATTCAATTCTCTTGAGTCTGACTACTCGTTCCATATCATTAGCAACTAAACTAAATTGACCTTCATTAAATTGAAGTTTTAATTGGTCACTGGCTGTCAATGATTTAGTAATATCTTTCACCTTTGAAAGTTGAACTGCCAATCTGTGTTGTTCATCGCATTCATATGACTCAAACCCTGCTGGAGTTACTCTTAATCTCAACATTTTGGCTCTTACTGAATCCACTACATGAACAGTTAGGCCATCTGTATTAAAATCTAAAATACAATCCTCGCTAACTGATTGAAGCCCTTTCAAAAGGTTCTTCATCAATGGAACCTTGATAGTCGCCTCCAACATGGTTACTGTTTGTCACAGGACCTATTTAACATCTCGTCACCCATACGAGATAAAATGTTGTTAGTGATTAAGGGTCGTGTGGAGGTATATTTTATTTTCTTGAGGGGAAGATAATTGATGGCTAAGTATTTATTAATAGTTCGTAAATGATAGAGAGAGGGTTGCGTCAATTCGGAATCGCTCATTATGTCCCATAAGTCCCCATTCATGGTAAATATATCTTTAGTTTTTTGTTTGAGAAATTGTGTGAAACTGATGTCCAGATGTCGGTTGTTACTGTTGATGTTATTGATAATATCATTTTTAACATCGGGCGATATGTAAGTGTTGATAGGAGTGGCCTCAAAATTATCTATATAAATTTTAGTAGCCTCAAATAGATTTTCAATGGCTGCATCACGGGCTGAAACATCTTTATGTATTCTTTGGAAGTTTTTGAAAATTAAATCACAAGTTTTACGAAGGTTAATAGAGTATTGATTAGTTGGGAGTGCAAATGATTTTACTTCAAATTGGTAGCGTTTATTAATGGGTTGAAATATCGGTGTAAGTGTTCCAGGCTTTTTTCCTTTTCTAATTTTCTTCCAAAACATCATTGATAAAAACATTTTGTTTCCAGCGGTTCCAAAGTAGAATGCAGACATTTTACCTGCAATGTGAATCGGGACTTTGAAGGCCATAATAACTATGTGATGTTTCACCTATTTAATCTTGACCTTTACGAATAATAACTTTGGATTCAGTGCTTCCCCAATTTTTGTTAATGAAATCATCTACGGCTTTCCAAGTTACTCCTTTAGCCACATCTCGGTTGGGAGCATCCTCCCAATCGGTGACGAAATCTTCTAAGTTATCATAAGCAGCATAAATTTTCTTAGCAGTGGTTCTACCTACTTTTGGTATTTGTTCTAACATAGCGTGGTGTTTATTTCGGGTAGATGTTATCACAGTTACTGGTCTAACTAAGGTATTAACTGAACCATCTTTTATTCTAAGTGAGATGCTTCTGATATATCTGACGGTTTCATCAAACGATTCCGTATAAATTACTGGACAGACCTCTACACAAATTCTATTGAAGAATGTTTGTAATCCTCGGACTGAATTAGCATCTCCATAAACTTGATTGGGAGAACCTTCTACTAATAGAACATAGTTTTCACAATTTTCTACCATTCTTGAAATCTGATTTTGTAATCGCTTATTAGTCCAAGATGAGTGAGCATCAGCCCAAGTTTTTCTTTCAAAGACCCAACGCTTTCCTTCATCGGTTTCTACAATAATATCTCCTTCTGGAAGATTCTCAATAGTGGCATTGAGCAGCATTTCACAGGCTGCTTTGTTTTGTGCCGATTCTTTTGAGTCCACAATGATTTTCATAAAAAGATATTGTGTTATCTCCTATATGAACTTAGCGGCAAGGCTAACTATCCTTCCATAGATGATTTACTGACGGCATAGCCACAACCACATTCATACACACCATTAGATAACTGCAAATATTTATTGCTCCAACGAGTGCTACAAGCAGGGCAGGAAATTTCATTCTTCTTCGTCTGGGACAACCCACACAGCCTCCAAGCCTGATGCTTTACGGTCTAAATACTTTTGGTATTCTTCATCTTCTTCAGAATTAACTACATCGCTTCTGCCGTTACTATGAATTAGAGTCAAATTAATATGGCTTCTCCAAGCATATCCTAGTTGTAGCATATCTTTTAGAAATGTCCAAGTGCCTCTATGTCCTTTATTGTCTGGGTGGCTATCTTCAATCATTTCCAGTAATACTTCTTCTGCAATAAAATAATCTTTAACATCTTGATATGCCATATTGTTCGCCCATTAACTCATGGGTTGATTACCTATTTAACTGATTTGTAAAGGGCAATTTAATAATTTGATAATTCTGAGTTACTAAATTCAAGTAATCATGCTGAAGGAAGTAATTACTAATGGTAGAGATGTTTTGAACTAAGTTATCATAATCTTTCTTGGCAATCGTGCGAGATTTTCCTTTTTCTAAATCTCTCCACCAAGAACCAAATTCCTGCATACATGAATTTTGAGACCTCTCCTCGCCTTTTCGCCATGCTAACATTTGTTCAGCAATATTTTCTGAATCAGTGGTTTCTGCGAACTGAAAATTTCGGACCGGAATCTCCGAAATCCCGCCATATTCAGAAATCCATTCTGCGGCCTTTTTAACCCCAATGTTTGGAACTCCCTTGATATTGTCAGATGTATCTCCGGCAATAGATTTAAAATCCACTACATACTCCAATGGTATTCCTAACTCTTCTGTAATTTTAGTTCGTGGTATTTCATCTACAAAATTATGAATTTTTATTCGTTCATCCCAAGCAAAGAATTGGTGAGTGTCTGCATCAGATGAAAAGACCCAAATGATTTCATAGTCTGGATTTTTAGTTGCCTCTAAAACTTTAATGGCTAATATATCATCTGCCTCTAATTCTTCCTCATAATAAGATACCCAATTTTTTCTTAAGTCGTCAGGATTAAACTCAATTCCTCTGAGGTATTCTCTATAATCAAAAATGGTGTATGTGGCTGCATCATAAATCCCATCCATGACTGCTCTATTGGCTTTGTAATCTGGGTTGATAGTTCCACGATTATTTCTTCCCTTTATTCCATCCCAACACATATGAACATTCTGTGTGGCAGATGGCATATATTTTACACTACGCATTCTGAACTCTAAATACTTCATATCATTGATAACGGTTTTTCTTTGTAAGTTAAAAAATTGTTTGTAACTTCTTTTTCCTCTTTTGAGTAGCCGATGCATTTTACTTAGTGAACCTCTTGGACCCCAATGCCTTCCTCTACGACCTATGAAGAATCCAGAATCTACAAAGGCTACCTGCATAGTATCTAATATGTGGGGTGAAGTATTTCAATCTTCTCTATTTGAAAGAAATTCCACACGAACAAGTTTTAGTTGCATTAGGGTTTCGGAATTTTAATCCGCCCCCCATCAAGGAATCATCCCAGTCAATCTCTATCTCATTTAACAAAGTTGAGTCTTGTTGTTTGATAACTATTTCAATGTCTTGTGAAATAATAACTTGAGTCAAATCTGATGGGTCTTTATCTAATATTTGAACATCATACAAATAACCAGAACAACCTCCACCTACGACATTAATATACAACTGCCACTTAATGTGGTTTTCGTCTTTAGCCATTTGTGTTAATGTAGTTGCTGCTTTTTCAGTCAAAGATATATTACAATCTACGACTTCAGATGGTTTCGTAACATTGTAAATGCTTACTTCGCAACCAGCGTATTCATCACCCATAATATCTATACTCCTGTTTTATTACTTAAGTTTTTTGTATGTGGTTTTCTTCTTTTTAGCCTTGCTCTTGGAAGGCTTCTTTGCTGCTTTTTTAGTTGGCTTCTTCTTCGCTGCTTTCTTTTTGGCTGGCTTCTTTGGAAGATTAGTGTGAAGTGGTGATTTATCATTATCTAAATCAGAGGTCAAACATTGATGTCCACAGTAGTTTCTGGAGGTGACAATCTTGTGCCACTTTTCTCTTTTGTTTTTCTTCCAACCTAATGAGATAATATGTCCGGCATCAAACTTGTTTTTGCAGACATCACATTCTACTCCGTCTTCACAGTGGACTCCTCTTTCATCGTTTAGCCAATTTCCATCCTCATCTTTAAGTAAGTCTTTCATACAATCCATAGAACAAAGACTGTCCACGGTGAGATGTTCTTCCCAACGACCATTAGGTAGGAACAAAGTATCAGACATAGTAAGGATTGGCTTACTTGTTTTTATTTCGGCATTACACATTACACAAACCATATTATTCATCCTCTGTATCTTTGTCCATATCAAAGAAAACCCATCGGGATAGGTCGCCCATGATTCCACCGTCATTGATTTGTTGAAGGAAGGAATATAGTTGTGTGAAATCATCAAACATAAAATTGAAATCCATAATACCAAAAAGCCAATTTGGGGCAAATTGTTTTCCACCCTCTATCACTACTAAGGTGGGTTTGCGTTGTGCCAATGAGTTAATCAATTCATGGATAGTTCCTGTGGTTGGAATGGCAGGGTCTAAATAGACCACTACAAAATCAGAAATATCAACCATTCTCAAATCCATGTGAACAATCTCTTTCATGCGTTGAGAGAGTTCAAAATAACGACCAGTTTTCTTAAGTCGCATCATACCAATTTTCTCGTCATCAATTTCTTTATAGTAAGAATCAGGGATTGGTTTATCGCATGGGTCTAATACCATGACTCCCTTTTGGTCTAACCATGGTGTGATTTTCTTACGCCATTCTACACCATCATCTGGGGCTTGGTCAATAGGTCCTGCCAGATAACATCTTAGCCCATTTAGTCGGTTCATAATAATCCATAGTGGGATTACCTATTTAATGATTATCTTTATTAAATATTGCCATATATGCAATGTTGAATAGATATAGAACGATAACCGCATAGGCTATCACAGCAATTATTTCAATCGGATTCATCACTAAATCCTTTCCACTCTTTTGATTTATTAAACCCTTGTTCTATCCCTATTTGAAATCTATTTTTAGGGAGGTGCTCTTGGAGTAATGCGAGAATTGTTTCAATCTCTTCGTCAGATTCATAGGCCAAATGAATTTCTATATATTTGGTCTTCATGTTATTCCACTCCTTGGTCCCATTCATCAAACTGCACTTTATCCTTGGAGAGTTTAATGGCAAGTTCAGAAAGTGTATCTTCATCATCTCTCTCTATGTGTCGTTCTATATCTTCATAGGCAGGACAAATATGTTCTAAGATGTGTTGTAAATAATCTTCTAACAAATGTTTCTTGTAGCGACCTAAATAGACACTGGTTAGATTGAGAACAAAATTTATTAGAACCATGACAGCCAATAAATTGACTATAAAATTCTCCATCAATAAACATCTCCGTTTAAGCGAGATTTATCATCTTCGTAGGGTGCGGCTACCCTTCTATATAATTCCATCTTAGCACATTCTAAAACTCCAATGAGTTCATTGATACGAGCATAAGAAAGTAGCCTATCGTTTTTCAAGATGGCTCCAATCATGCTGGAGATAACATAATTTAATCGTCCGGCAGTTCCACCATCATCTTGAGTCTCTAAAAATTTAATCACAAGTTGGTCAAGTTCGGACTCAATCTGCTTTCTCTTGTCCTCTCTAATATAGGGCATATTTAGTGATGTGTGCATTACCTATTTGAAACTACCTTCAGAATATCTATAGTTCCTCATACACTCTCTGGATTTCCCAGTTCATTGAATAAGATGACCAGTTCTTTTTCCCTTGTTGCTTCAACTAATGAAGTATTATCTTCTCTCCACACCTTAGTTGTCTCACCAGTTAATATTACATCTGGGGGAAAGAGTTTCATAAATAGATTAAAATGTTCCTGGTGATAATTGATTCCTGTTAAGTCATCAATTTTTATAACTTTAATTTTATTAATAAGCCAATGATTTTTTTTATAGATGGGGTCATTATGCATGGCCCAATTTATAATAGTTATTACTTCGGTTGCATTATCATTCTCTTGACGAAATTCATAGCCGTTACTCAAGGTAGTTTTGTAAGGGACAATTAATATAGATTTTATTTCTCGGCGTGATATAGACCAATCTAAAAATCCCTTTAGGCTTTTTTTAAGCAACGCAACTGGACTGTTCTTCCGCAGGGTTTTATCCAACACTTCCCCATTTCGGCCTTCAAATCTGGTAGTATCTAAATAGACAACCAATGGATTCCAATTTAGCATATCCAATATCTCACCATATTATGATTGTAGTTATTGATATTTAAGGTTGTGGAAATTTCCTTTCAAACCATGCGTAAATTGGCATCAGATAAACTGTGGCGAATAGGGTAAATGCTCCTATGCTTTCTAAGTAAGGGATTCCAATTAGATTACACCAAATAACTGCTGGTGGTTGAAGGGCAAGAGTTCCAAAAATGGGTCGGTAAATATCTCTCTTTTCCATCTTAAGCACCTAACGAAAATGCTACTGCTATTCCTAAAATTGCCAATAGAATATGTGGGAAATATATAGAAACTTGGTCTATATATTCAGTGAATCTCAAAAAGTGTTTAGGTTCTTTATCTTCTGTAGTTTTGATTGACATAATAAATAACTCCTGTATTACCTATTTAACAATAGTAAGTGTGGTAATTGATAACTCTTTGGCTTTGGCTTCAATCATAACATCTACATCTTGTCCATGTAGATTAAGTGGGCCATAACAAAAATCAGAATGGGCTGGAGAAGGTTTATCTCCACCTTGTTCTAAGACACGAGATTCGGAATAATGGACTACTGGTGTGATGCCTTTAGGCCAAGTGCTAACTGCAAGAGCGAGAGCATCAGCCTCACTTAAACCACCTGTGCAAAAGCCGTGGTGATGGAAGTCAAAAACAATAGGAATGCCTGTGACATTGTGAACTGTCATTAAGTCAGCAACTGAATACATACGAGCCTTGTCGTCATTTTCTAATGTCAAACGGCTGCGGCAATTGGGGTCAAGAAGTGCGAAGTTATTGATGAACCGAACAATGGTAGCATCATGGTCGCCAGCACCCGACCCAATGTGGATGTTAATCTTGTTATTGTGTGATGGCTCAAAACCCAAGAGGTCAAAAATACGAGAGTGCATATTGAGGTCATTGATGGTGCGGCGAACTGTGTCAGGATTGAGGCTACCTAAAACATTGTAGGGTCCAGGATGGGTGGTAAGACGATGAGAATGCTCACGAGCATAATCTCCTACTTGAGTAAGTAAAGATAATACAGTGTCAGCATTGGGTAAATCGGTGGGGTCATAGCCAAGAGTTTCATGCGACATAAATGGGAATATTTCTGAAGATAGCCTCATAAATGTGATGCCGTTGGCTTCATTCCAGCGTAAGATGGTGAGCAAATCTGTAAGATTATCCTCAATCTTCTGCGCTACAATATCAATGTCAAATGTGCGTTGAATACAAGTGCGGTTGGTGTAGGTCTTGTTCTTGAGTTTGCCACCTAAACATTTGTAGCAAATGCCACATCGGGAACCTGTTTCTTGAAAAGTCTTATCACAACTTCCGCCAAGTGTTTGATTGATACAAGCGTAGCCGACCCTCATAGTTATTGACTGTTAGGTGACCTATATAACGAATAGGGTTAAGTTTTTTGAATCCAAGATTCAGAAAGTGCGGGAGATTCATAATACTCTTCAATGCGTTCTATCAGTTTTAATGGTGTATCATTTATTCTTTCTGCCCATGCCTTTATTATCCCTTCGTCTGTATTACATTTTTGGCATAAAACTCCTCTTATTTTTCCTGTGGTGTGGTCGTGGTCTATATGTGCTGAACACTGATATTCTCCTTCTTGTGAGTTATGTGATACTTCTGTGCCACAAAATTTACATTTTGTTTGACTTCTAATTTGAGATTCATACATTTGATAACTGGCTATTTTGTAATGGTTTTTTCTATTTTGACAAGCCCCACATACATATCTTGATTCCTCCCTATTAAAACTAACTGCATCATTTTGGCAAGGTTCTGCACCTTTGATACTACATTTTTCTCCATAGTGTTGTAAAGTTCTTACACAAGACATACAAAGTTGATATAATGGATTCCCTATGCGTTTTTCTCGTTGGCAAATACTACATTTTCCACGAGGTTTTTTATTTCCTGTCTGTCTAAGTGGATTTTCAACTGGAGTTACTAAACCTGCTGCCAAAGCCTTAACAAATGTTTCTGGTCTGGCTGCTTGTAATCTTCTTTGCTCTACTAAACGGTCCCAATGGCAGAATTGTAAATTTCTCCAAACCATGTGACAATTTTTACAAAGAACTTTATTATAAGTCGTGTGAATGGGTTGTTTGTCACAATTGGGTATGTCACAAAGCCCTCCAACATAACGGTGTTTTGAAGAACAAGTAGAACAAAGTTGATATTTTGTTTGTGATATTTTCATGATGCGGTTACAGCCTCCTTTACAAATTGCTAAATCTCTACTTTTTACCCGTTCCTCTAAAGGTATTACAGGTAAAGTGCAATTTTGATAAGCCTTAATTCCTGTCATACGCTTACCATCCAAATCTTTGTTTCTCGGTTGGCGAGGTCTTCGTAGGCTGCATACGCTTCTTCACTATGGACTCCCCACAAATGTTTTGGAATATTTTCTACAATGACAGTTGATTCAATCGTGTAGCCACAAGACGCACAAGACTTAAAATCATAACCAAAACTTGCATCGGCATTAACATCTGTTGAGCCACAAGAGTCACATTTAGGCATGGTGTAAGTATTTGCCGACATCCTATATAACATTCCCTTCCAAAAAATCCTCTTTGCCAAATTCATCTTCTGCCCAAAAAGCATTTGATGGCCTTTCTATCTCAACATCAACGGGAATACATTCGGTTGGATTAGGAAAATCAAAACCTTCTGCTTGGAAAATATCAACTGAACCTAAAATCTGCTTTTCAAACTCAAGGGCTTCTTTTTTGGTTTCAAACTCAAAGCATTCATCAACTCTAATAATCGCAGACAAATTTTCGTTACTGGTATTTGCCCATGTTTGATAGTCGCCCAATCTTTTGTAAAAATTGGTTGAAATGCCTACTTTTTTGAAGTCTAAATGAAGGAACTCACCCTCATACTCGCAAACAAAACCTATTGAATAAAACATTGTCTTTAACATTAAAACCAATTCTCCGTTTTATCCTTTTTGCGATTCTTCTTCAGTTTAGTAGGGTCTGTCAAATGAGGGATATAAAGTTCTGCCTTGCATTCTTTATTATGGCAGATAACTTGGGTGTGTCCAAAATCTCCTGCCTTAACATCTCCAACTGGGTGGCGAATTACTGTGGCATTTTCTGTATGACACCATAAACAATGTTTGTTTTCATCTACTTGATGTTCTTCGTAAGGGCTTCCCATAATTAATCTATGTGTTCCTACCTATTTGAACCAATCGGTTAGGGTAGGTGCTACCGCACGAAAAACAATCCTTGTTTTTGGGAGGCGTGTCTGCTCAAGACTTCAAGACCGTGATTAGGTCACTCATCTCTCTCATCTCACTGTCTGACTCTAACCAAATGTTATCACAAATGGTTCGGCGGAAGACTCCCTTTTCTTTAATTTCATGAGCATAGTTCCATCCCTTGAGATGCACATTTTTATTTTTGTCATCTCCTTCGGCTGTGGTCCAAATGACGATAGCATCATCTTTCACATAATGGTCTAGTTGCTTCGGTGGGACACACCTCTTGAACTTATCCCACTGGTGAGGTCTTAATCCCTTAATTTCTAAACTCCTTCCATACAAGTTAATATCGCCTTTCAATTTAGTATTGGTGAAGTCTTCGTAATTACAGTGGATGTCCTTACGAGCAAAACTATTTCTAATAAGCCAAACTTGTGTGGCAACTTCTGACTTGACACCCACTAAGTTACTACTAACTTTATTGTGGTTGTATGACCCTGAACCTTTCTCGCCATATTTCTTAGCATAATGTTCAACAATCTTTTCGGCGTGTTGTTTGCACCACAATAATTCATGGGGTAGCAATTTCACTTTTACCATATTGGACTCTTATTGGATAACCTATTTAATGCTTCCGAAAAAACACTATACTGCTCTAAAGACTTCAAGACCGTGATTATGCGTTTTTTTGTATAGGTTATGGTTTCAAGACCCGATATGGTCATTTTGAGGGGTTATATTTAAGTTGTGCTTAATGTGCTTAATTTGTGCCTAAATCCCTGATTCTTGAGGGTATTCCAAGCACAAAGTTAATGGGTTTCCAGTTCAATGCCTTAAACTGAAGTTGTAATTCTAATTCCATACTCCACATTCCTATATCATCTTCCCACCCTGCTATCTTTGGAGATTCGTTTTCCTCGCCGTATCTGTCTTCATCAACGCTTGGCAATATTGCTTCTGTATAACTATCTATTCTTCTCATAGATATTGGAGTCTCCTGCTGCGGGGGCAGTTTATGATAAAACAATATATCTAAATCTAATCCATATTCATTTGCCCTCACATAGTATTTCTGATGTGGCTTTTGGTCATCTGATATTTTATTTAGGATTCTTCGTGGCCCTAATGGAATCTGAATAGGTATAAAATCTGCTGATAGTGAGCGGTTATCATTATGGTGAATATCGGCTACTGAGAATGCATTTTGTGTTGCATAGTCACCCCAACGCTGAGTAGTAAGATTATTTCTTTCTAATTTATAACTATCTGCATAACGAAGTGTTTTATTAAAAAATGGTGGGGAATAATATTTTGAAAAAGGGCTCGGTGCATCAGTTATTAAATCCAAGTTGCCATCTATAATTCTATCCTTGTGCCAAACCCACCTGACTTTATTTTCATAACTTCGTATTAATTCAGGGCTATACCATGAGTATTGGTCCACATATTCGCTATATGGATAATTATATTCAAACTCTGATGAATCTTCTTCAAACCTATCTCTATCATCTGAATCTAAATTATCCCTTATTTCTTCCATCCACTCTTCTTGCATACTGTCTTCATCTATATCATCACTTTGATAAATAGAGTTTATTTTAAATTCAGATAGTGCTAAAACTGTTTCTCTTAAATTGAACCGTTCTAAAACGATTGACATTTCTTTTAGCAAATCTTCTAATGAAATCCTTTCATTAACTACATCATAGTCATCGTAGGATATATTTTTTTGGGTTGTTTCCCACTTGGTTAGTAAATATTCCCATCCGGTGAGAACTCTTGGAATCTGAGTTATAGTGGTGATGAAGGTTGGTGCTCTTGGATGTCTTTTAATGGTAAAAATTGGATAAATGGAGGTATCTGCTTTAAGATATTCTGCAACCGACTTATTAATAAAGTCTGTATCTTTTTGATTTTCAAAACTCTTTAAATATTTTTCTGTGGCTAAATTTTCATGGTCTGTTAAATTCAGCCCATTTTGGTCTGTCCAATTATCCTTTGTCAAATCTTTTATCAGTTGATAATGTAGGGGGTGTTTAATTGTATTATCTACGGGCTCTCCCCACTTCTTCAAAGGAGTTCGGTCTTCCTTTCCCATCTTTTGGTTTATGTCATCTACCATAATTCGTGTAGGCTCATCAAGAGAATTAAGTAATCTTGTATAATTATCTTGTTGTGATTCCTGATTAAACCAATCATAAAATCTACCATATAGAGATGTTTTGCGATTTACTAAAAACCTATAATTATTGGATGCGTGAGCCTTCCCAATCTTTTCTCTATCTGTCATATTTGGGTATTCTTTTGAATAATCAATATTGAGCCTTCCCAATGTAGGTGGGAGATATTTGATACTCGTAATTATTGTAGTTTCTGCCCAAGTAATTAAACTTTGAAGGAACTGGTCATAATCTTTAATTAGTTCCCATTCTGGAGAACCTAAGAGGAAATCCAAATTGAGTGGTGCACTTTCCTCTTCCTGCATAATAATAATATGTTGGACTTGTTATTTAACTTTTGAGTTTTATCTTATCCTTAATTACCATTCCTAATGGCAAATCGGTTTTGATGGTGTAGATAGATACATCTCTTCCCTTATCATAAGCGGCCTTATTTGTTTTTTCTACTATGCCTCGTGCCTTGAATAATTTTAATATATTTCCAATTGACCTGCCGGATGGTGCGGCAAATTTATTAGTGCGATACCTTTTAGCCACCTCTTCGGCGGAAATGGGTCCATATAATTGAACTAATTTAAGAATTGTCCAATCTCTGTGACCTTTATTAGTGGTGAGTAATGCTGCATGACACTCTCTACCGCAAAACAGTGTATTTCCCTTTTTTGTGTGGGGTAACAAATTAAATTTCTTATCACAAACTTCGCACCCAACTTCAATGGGTGGTTTGACCCAATGGTTCTTGTGATGCTTAGATTCAGAGATTAATCTTTTTGGATATTTATCGGGGTCTTCATAATAGATTTTACAATAATGGCTACAATGAGATTGGAATAAACGATTCCCGTTTCCAGGCCCCAATATAATGTCTCTACCGCATGGGCAAATCATAATTAGTTATTGTGAGATTACCTATTTAACCAAACATGGCAAATGAGGGGTCACGGTTGTAGTCTGATACATATCCATTCCACACCAGAAATGCACCTACAAAAATTAGGAATGCTGCGGCTCCTGCAACTACATCTCGTTGTTGATATTTACTGATAGTAAAAAATCCAATAATGAATAGGACACCGCCTAATGCCATAGTATTGTTCATACAGGTTCATTGAGTATCTTGCTATTTAAGTTTTCATCTAATTCATTTTCGTGGAAATTAAATGCCTTCATCTCTCGGTTTTGTATATTATAGACTGATAAGATTCCCATTTTAGGTTTATAGCCTAACATCTGCATAAAATCAGTTTCTCCTTGAAATGTAGATGATACAATTAATGGCATTCCTCTATACCATTCCATTTGGTGTGCATGAGTGTGTCCTGTCACGAAAATATCGGGTTGCTCCCGAATCAACATCTGGTCCTCTTCTTCAGGGGAAAGAGCATTCCGCTCACCCCACATAGGAGCCAAGTGTCGCTTTTTCAGCATCTCTTTCATGGCTTCCGCAGGTCGCTCATATGTCACATGGGCCATACGAGGAACCATGTCATCAATACCTTTGCCGTGATAGGACAAAACATCAATTCCAGAGAGGTCAATTCTTGCTGGGTTGCCAACATGAACTGCGGAATTAAACCTTTGTTGGATAAGTGGCTCTAATTGAGGTTGAGGTTCGGCAGGTCTTACTGCATCGTGATTTCCTGGGAGAATAATCGGTGTAATATGGTCTGGCAATAAATCTAATTTTCTTGCACAAAATTCATATTGGTCATAAACATCAAGCATAGTTAAGTTTCTTTCATGTCCTGGATATACGCCTACACCATCAACAATATCTCCAGATAGGACTAAGTATTTGATATTTTTGGCAACATAGTATTCGCTGTTAAGCCAATCCATCATTTTATCCCAATCTTTTTCAAGGAACTTAGTGGAACCCATGTGTATGTCTGATGCAAATGCAATAGAAACTGGGTCAAAATCCATACCTCCTTTATTTTGATTGTTAGGTAATACTTCTGGATATTGAACACGGTCTGTCCAAAACATATTTCCATCTTCGGAAAACTTTCCTGTGACTCCTATAACATCATCTAAAAGTAATGTTCCTGATGCGGGGTCTTCTTTTCGCACAAATACAGTAATTCTTCCTGTTTTATCTTCTAATTCTACCATCCGCCCGCCTGATTTAGTCCGGCGAATATCTACTACAATTCCAATAACATTACAGGGCCTATTTTTGAAAGCCATTTTTTGTTTATTTAATTCTGCAATTTTGTAGGTTCGTTTGAATCCTAAGTCATTAGAAATAACTTTATGAAGATGTTCAAATCTTTCAGAAAAGAGATTAACCATATCTCCAATAGTTCCGGTTTGGTCTGTTTGACCTACTCTAATTCCTGGATTGATTATATCTGGAAAGTCTTTCGCTAGTTCAAACCAAGAGGAACGGATAGACTTTGACATAGTAGTTCATAGGTCAATGACCTATTTAAGCATATTATACCTTAGATGGGCTGGTATATGTCCTGCCACCAATTGTCATGCCAGTTACTCGGTCTGTGCCTATGTGTCGGTATTGACCTTTTTGCATATCAAAGACAGTCCTTAGATTATAATCTGCGGGTGAGTATTTCATTCCCTCTCCGGTAACACGAGGGTTAGAAGCATCTCCGCCTGGTCCTTTCCAAACGCCAGTTCGGGCAGTCATATTACGAAGTGACCCATCACGCTTTTCAAATTGAATACTGAAAATAGTATTTGGATTTTCTCGGAGTAGTCCTAAAACTCTGGCTTCAGATAAGAATTCTCTTCCTGATGTTGAAGGTGGTGCAGGAGCGTGGAAACTCTTAGTCTTTGGGTCATAGTGTCGGTGTCCTTCTCCAGCAAAACTTTTAGTTCCTAATTGGGTGAGATACCAATATGAGGCTGATGCCAATGCTGCGGTAGAGATTCCACCTGCCATCCACATGAGGGTTTTCTTTGCTTTCCACTGTGTAATGGTATATTGTGCAACAATTGGCAATCCAATAACGGTTCCAACTGCAGTTCCAATCATAAGTGTGTTTGAGGTCATGATTATACATGAACCCTACGACTACTTAAATTTAACTTAAAACCGCAGATAAATCAATATCCATTATGTCAGCAGCACGATTAGACTCTTCAACAGTGCGTGTTCCAGTAATGACACATTTTCCACTTGAGAAAATCAAGCAAACTGCCTTTGGCTCATCTAAACGATAAATCAATCCAGGAAATTGTTCTGGCTCATATTCACACTTATCAAAAGGTAATGCGATGATTAGGGTGTTCAAATCCACTGGTTGCTCATAGTCGTGTGTAATAACTATGTTGGAAATCTCAAAATCTTCAGCAGAGAACTCATTATCGTCTGCCAAGAACTCATTTTCCTTGAGGACTCCGTGCAAATGACGGAATGCAGTTTCAACATCTTCTTCCGACCTTGCTCCGGTTGCTACCGCTTTTCCGCTTCGGAATAGTAATAGACAGACTTTTGGTTCTGTTACTCTATAAACCATTCCTGGAAATTGTTCTTGTTCATATTCAATACCCAGTGTATCTGCTACATCATTAATATCTAATGAACTGCAATACTGGGTTGAGGCTACCATATTTACTACTTGTCTTGTCAATTTCTTCACTCTCGTATTTAAGTGATTGTATGATTACCTATATAAGCATTAGTGGGTTTGAATAGCGGGATTGGGATTAGCCTCTCCACAAGAGTTACATTCAGGCATAAAAATAGATGAAATAAAGCCACAAGCCTTGCACTTAAATTGTTGATTAATTTTAAGCATCAATTCTTCTAACTCATCCTCTTCCTCATCATATGTAGGTTTTGAATTTGCTCTCCATGATTTGTCTTCTCTACGGAAAGTTGTCTTGGAACTTTTTCCCTTCGTCTTCTCCTTATCCTCTGGGCGACTCAAAATAAAACCTCCAAATAATTAAATTAAATCTGCTAGAAATGCAGGGTCTTCATATTGAGTCTCTATGAATTTCCAAACCCTATTTATTCCTAATATGGTGGTGGTGACTTTCAGAACAAACTCGTTGGATTTTTCTGGGTCTATTCCTTCACAATTGGTTTCTAAATAAAATTGTATATCTGATGCACAAAGTAGGACTTTCGCCCTGACATTATCCATACTTAATACTAATTCTCCTTCTGGAAAGTGTTCTAACACTATATCCATAACTTCTGCCTTTACTCGGTATCCTTCTTCATCAGAATCTTTGGACATAAATAATGTTCCATATGCCTTATTATCAAAATCTTTAGACACAATATACACCTTGTATTTTTAACTATTTGAATATAATGGGTGGAGGGGCGTGGTATGAAACATCAACAGGTGAAGAGCGAGTATGAGAACATATCTCACGCCAAAACAACAAGATGTGAAAGAGGGGTGCATCCTGCTGCTTCATTTCCTCCAAATAGTATGTGTTACAATACCTATATAAGATAAAGTGTCGGAGGCAGGATTTGAACCTGCGAATCATTATGAACAGGAATTTAAGCCCTGCGCCTTTAACCACTCAGCCACCCCGACTTATAATATATTCCACATACTATGCATATGTGGATAAGTGGGGAGCAGATTATATTTCATCTTGATGGCTCCTTTGTGATATGTTGAATAGGTCTGTGCATGAATGCGTCACGAGGGCTGTTGGTTAGGTTATTTCATTCTTTACTCTGTAAATTATCATAAGTTGCTCAATGTTTTTTACCCTTTGTATTTTATAAGGTCGTATTCACACACAAGTTTGCTCTTCGTTGGGCCATCGTTGAGAGGACCGAATTAAAAAGACTTTTCTATTTTCACCCCTTGAGTTAAAGACACTCATCCATTAACTCATTACCTATATAACATTCATACATATGAGGGGTCAAAAGGTGCTTCTGAAGGAGATACTGTAAATGTGCTGGAAATTACTTGTTGCACAAAATCTATTAAAAACAATGTGAGTAATTCCTCATCAATCCCGCTTAATGTATCCATCACCCAGATATGTAGAGCCTCAATAATTTGTTCAATTATTAACGAAAATCTTTCTTCATCCAATATTTCTCCAATAGGAGTATTGCTAGTAACTATTTGCATTACTTCGGGTTTTATAGTTCCACTAAATCCCTCTTCTTCTTCATTATATTCAAGAAGCAAATGTTTTTGTAATTTGGTAAATTGTCTTTCCACCAATGATTTCGGGTAGTCCTTTAGGTCTGCCATAATATGAATATGTGATTGATTCTATTTCAATCTTACCATTCAATACGAATATAACATTCTTCATAATTGCCTTCAGCAGATTTTCCTGATGCTTGAATATACCCTCTGTTTCGGGCTACTTCCCATACTTGATAAGTATATCTTGCATCTTCTTCACAATAATGAATAACTTCTGCATAATTTCCGTCTGCCCATGCTTGCGGGGCGAATTTGGCCTCCATTAGTTTTGATTCATCTGTCCCTAAAACTGACTTGATAAGAGTTTGGAGGCTGAAGCGAACTCCAAAAGTTGCATCTTCTAAATATGTCTGCAAATCTAAATGTCTGGAAGTGATTTCATCACCATCAATATATTCTTTAATTATCTTTTCTACTCCACAACCACCTTCTGAGATTGGCTTTGAAATAATTGGCAAATCAAAGTGGGTTCCATTCTTGGTAATCAATGTATATCCATCATCCCACCATGTTTGTAAATCATCTTCTAATTGTTGAAATGACATAACTGTGAATTTTTCCATGACTTCTGCGGGTAAATCTTCCCATTGAGCATAATTATATGGTCCTGATGTGGGGTGCCAAATAGAAACACAAGATACTTCCCACCCTTGAGGATTTCCAAAATCTAATCCTTCGGCTTTCATATCTAAGTTTTTTGTCTCAATATCTAATGCTATTACCTTCATATTATCGCCTTCCTAATACTCTTTTTATTTGTTGGATTTTTATTTTTAATTGTCGGTTTTCACGAGTCAATGTTTTAACCTTTAATTCCAATCTCT
>Ga0115000_10001333_pt1 | contig 22052 bp, 50 predicted proteins | sample ArcticOcean_MG_C_6_FD_89690 | JGI IMG/M metagenome (GOLD analysis project Ga0115000, IMG submission 89690) | Marine microbial communities from western Arctic Ocean - ArcticOcean_MG_CB8_128 | ecosystem: Environmental > Aquatic > Marine > Oceanic | place: Arctic Ocean: Canada Basin | collected... | reverse complement strand
TCAGATCCCGCCATATATTATACCCGGTCATTTCTAGAACTTTTTTATCAGCAGCCGTCAGTGCCCCAGCGGGACCAGGTTGCTGACCTTTATATCCCGGCATTGTGATCTTGTCGAATTCTTCATCAGATACTGTTGTAATAGCTTCTTTAATGATTCTTCTAAGCTGTCGTCTTGTAATTTTCATTTAGAACCTCGGGCCAGATGCTTGTGGTGACTTGTAAGACTGCTCAGCTTTCTTGTACAGGCCCCAAATCTCTTGATAGGTTTCAAGAGGCCAATCAATCCACTCGCCGTCTGTCGACGTTGGTAATCCGCCGCTGTGAATCTCAACCTCATCTTTCATATCCTGGGCAGCTCCTTCAGCGTCGTGATAAGCTGTCGATAAGGCATCGGCCACAGCTTTAAACTCTTGACCTTTTACGTTTAGAGAAGCCAACAGAGCTTTGAGCCCTCGAGGATCTATAGAATTACCTTCACGCAGGACGGCTTCCTTAATAATTTGTCTAAGCTGTCTTTTAGTAATTTTCATTTTGTTCTCGTTTACAAGCTGGAACCTCTGTTCGCCTGGTGGACCTAAGTCATCCATAATAGTTGTACCATCAGGAAAAAGAACAGTATATTGTGTGGGATAGTCTGGATCTTCATCGATTTCAATGACTGTGCCAATCTGCTTTCCGACAACCGGCTTGAAGCCAGCACCGCGGCCATCACTTTCGAAATCCACTGAACGAACAAGATCTGCTAATTTAAGCGTATCGGTATCGACTGCTTCGCCAATGATTCTTCGAAGTTGTCTTTTTGTGATTTTCATTTTAGCACTCCTGTTTCACGGGCTTCATAACTCTGGTTCACTAGCGCTGGTTCGCTAACGCCATCTTTGCAAGAAGCTTTATAACTTCGTCCATACCAGCGTTGCCTAAGCGCGCCACCATTTCTTCGAGTTGCTCGGCGGGGATGCCTTCCATATCTAGCAGCAAGTTGACGATCTTATCTTCAACGCCGAAGTATACTTCGGTTTTCATTCCTTGTAGCTTGTCGCGCTCTTCTTTGATAATTCGTCTAAGTTGTCTTTTAGTGATCTTCATTTTGTGGTCCTATCTGCGATTATCGCTTGATCTGAGAGGTGTTACTTGCCACCGACGCGGCTTAGACGAAGTATATAATATAGAGTCTTCCATAAGATAAATTCCTGTAGATATATTTTCCATCTTATCAATATTCTTCTTAATAGAATAAAGATTGCTAGCCATTGTGTCAGCCATAGAGCGCTGTGCAGTTACCCCAACAGTAATTTCGATACCATTGTCTATAGAGTACCAAACTGCGAACATACTAGCCTTCTAATAAGCCGGCTAGCTTTTTCCATCTTAGCAACTGTGTTGACTCGCTTAAGGCATCTTCCGATTCCTCAGCGTCTGTCTTTGCTTTGGCTTCATCAGCCTCGACTTCACCAGTTGTTTCGATATCTTCGTTGATGGCTTCGTTAATGAATCTTCTGAGTTTCTCTAAAGTAAGCTTTTTAGTTTGCATGCTTGCCTCCTTGTTTCTTTAAATATACACCTGGGGCATCAAATTGCTCAGCTTCTTCTAGATGAAGCTTTTTAACATACCAGAATAGTGACAATGCAATTATAAAAGATATCAGAGCTAAGTTTTTATCTATTTTCCATATTGACTTATTTTTATCTATTGAAGTCATATTATCACCCCTTACTAACTATGTTTAAACGCAATATCTTTATGTCACGCTACGCTTAAACAAAGTTACGGCCCCGCCGGAGAGGCAAGTTGGTTTTTCTTATAACGGCGGCACGCCGGACCCACCCATTTTTTTCAACCAATAAACGCGGTACGCGTTTCCGGCACACAAAAATTTCATGTTTATGGGTGAATCTTCGCGCCGAAGGCGTGCCTTCTCACTCAGATTACACGCCAGTACACAACTTAAACTCCGATTAGCCCTATATTTAATAATAGCAATGAAAGGTAACAATCAAAATGTCTTGGAATACAGAAATAGCCATATATGCTTCGTTGTTCTTTATCACCACAGGATTGGCAGTCGTAGTTTACTCGGTACTTGAGCTCAATAAAAGAGCTCATGATCGTATCACCACAATTAGAAGCCAGTTGATGGCCGCGATCTACAGCGGTAGCACGAAAGAGGACACCTTACAGGGGGATATCGATATTATTCACCCGAAGACGGGCGAAAAGCTCCATGCTAAAGCACGATTCAAGGTAAAGAATAAAAAATAACCGGGCTTCACAGACGCCCCGATAGACACACTCGACATGAGACCGGGTGTATGCACTAGTTTCTCTGCCGCGGACACACGGGCGGGCCGGCCAGGCCCCGTAGAGGATGTGTTAATACCGCTCGCTGTCTAGCACGCTGCTAGCTTCAATGATATCTCGCCCGACCTTAGCGTTTCGATCAGTTCCAGCCCAGATTACAGTGTACACGCTACCACCCGTAGAGAATCCGGCGCTGTCATAAGGGTATATCCAATGGCTCGTGACAAGACCAATACCGTATGTAGGGTGGCTGATCAGCTTCCCGATCAGCGACTTCTTGAATTCGGGTACGTGGACAGTCTCTTTCGGCATACACCTAAGTATACGCGAGTACTATACGCTACCCGATAATTGTTCTACGCCAGAAAAGACGACAGTAAGGAGTTGACAGCTTATCTTATCGTATACTCTACCATCACCCCATAACACGTCTGCTGTATGGCGATATCCAAATGTCCCTGTGCCTCCCCGCATACGATGAGACCCTACTACTAGACCTGCCCCTCGTTCCATCCATGTCTCACGCCCACCTGCCATACCTTCATCCGTTATAAACATGACTAGGGATCCTGGGAGTACTACATTATCGCGGTCGGGTAGGCTCTTCTTACTGTATGCATTAGACATCGTGTTATATCTCCATCGGACCACAGTACATCGACCTGTAATAGGGCGTTCAGTACATGAATAACTAGACCTGATCGCGGCTCGTCTGCTTGATCGTGCTTAAGTCTAACTATATCACCCTTTAATATACATAATAGATTGACACGATCACGAGTATCCCAAGGTCCGTGCTCTTTTTTAGACAAATTCATCACTTGAGTCTGAATCTTCTTCACTTGGCCAATCATTAGACCAGTCACCCACCACACCGGCTCGGTTAAGGTCGTCTTCAAAGACCTGTAGGCGCTTAAGTACGTTCATGGACTGACATACACTGTCAACTCGGGCCGCGAATTCGAGTACATCGCTATCAATATAGTCTCCGGTAACCCCATTATCGGTTATCTTTCCCTTAAACCGTTTGAGCTCCTTCTCTAGAGAGGTTATACAAGCGTACAACTCCTGGTATGCGAGGACACGCTCGTCCCATATGACTGTGCTGGTCGTCATTATATCACCTTGTTTAAGTTTGAATATAGTGCGCGCTCTGGCGCTTCGCTAAATGCATCGATATACTGGATCTTACAGGAGTTTAGCCGGAATCCAAGGCGCGCCTCTGTAATAATAGCTAGTCTGCCTGAATTTTTACAATAATCTTTTAAAGTGACCATGTCACCGACCAAGAAGCTACTGTTTGACATAGCCATAGCCCTTCATGGTGAGCATCCACCCTCCGCAAGGAGTCTTTTCCCATAGTCTCCCTGCATACTGACAAGAAGCTGTACGAAAGTGTCGCGCGCTGAAGTATGAACTGTACATTCCTCTGTGCCACAGCTTTCCCTTCTCTCTACAGAGCATCTTAGTAAGATCTGAGTATCTAGCACCGGGCTCACTGAATAGATGATTGGCGATTCGATTGAGGTTATTCATACTATGTCCTTTTCGTTTTGAAAAATGATCCGAGATTTTTTTTGCAATTTAGGCGGTTTGGGTTTGAAATTGAGTCCGAAAAAAAAATTGCTTTGCTTAGGCACAACCGCCCCAGAAAAGCCCCGGTGAGTAGTCCAGAGGGGCACCAGAAGGGGCCTCTAGGGGCTGTTTTTAGGGGCCTCCAGAAGGGCCCCTCTGGGGCCTACCATATGGGCTTGTAACCAGGCCCCTAGACAAAAAACGCCAGGCCTAATTTCGGGCCCCTTATTCTTTATAATATAATTATACCACATGCTCAGGGGCATTTGCACGATTATCAGAAACTAATCAGACCTTTCTCCGAACTCGAATCCGCCGAGGGGTCAGAGCTCGTTTTATTCGTGCTGCCATGCCGGCATCTGCCACGTAGCCGCGCTTGACAGCGACCGGGAGCAAGTCAGAGTACAGGGTCAGAAGCTCAGCCTCATTCCAGTCTCCGCTCAGCAGCTCCAAGTCCGGGGGTGCATTCCATCCAGGGACCATGTCCTCGCTCAGAAGCGTGATGTACTTCATGCAGTTCTCTATATGCCAGGTTATATTCTCGTTATCATGATCGTACGCTGACATACTGGCCCAGTCACCCTCATATAGCATGACTGTAAAGTCTACCTTGTCTCTATCTATATTCTTATTCATTTCTCACCATAGCAATCTTTGTTTTTGCCAGCGCAGGAAGCTCTCCCGATATCATCCCACCGTGCGAGTCGATGCATAGCTGTAAGACCTCTTCAGGTACCCAGCCGTATACAGTCTTAGTCGGCTCCGACGGGTTCTCAGCGTACGGATTCAGATGTATATCGTAATGAGAGGGCCTACCTACCTCTACTTCGCTGTAGGGTCCCACATCATCGCGGGGATGACTGTAATTTCTCTCACTTGCTTGCACGGACATACTGAATCCGTCCTTACACTTTACTACCTTGTTATTGCGCTTGTACATTTTTAGCCTCCAAATTATTATTTCGATTACTTTACAAGTGGTTGATATCATTGGCCTTTTATGACACTTGACTTATAACATCCATTGCCTTAGGCCACTTCATCTGAACTACGATATCTTTCTTGTACGTGTTCATCCAGTCTTGGACTGCTCCGTCTGGAGTGATTACCCAAGCTCGTGGGATCCGACTAGGACCGGGATCGGCTGCGTAACCATCTGTAAGTATGATGTAACCGTCGAAGTTCTTTCTGTTCTTAACCGCGTGAGCAGTTGGAGCCTTGAAGCAGGTACCACCACCACGAGTACGGTGAGCGTTAGGAGTCTTAGCTCGCTTCCAGACCTGCTTACTCTTCTCATCAATCTCGGTGTCGAAGTGGTAACATGTAAACTCTGTGTTCTTAGCCAAGTTCTTCAACTCTCCGAAACACAGTGCCAGTTCACGATCACTTACCGAACCACTCTGGTCGATGTAGGTCGCAACTGATGATGTATACCCACGTTTAGCGCCGGGGACCAACCGGCCAAGAGTACTATGGATACGACTATAAGAAGTAGTCCGATTTGCGCGGCGACTGTAACCACAGAAACGATCGATGATCTTCTGCCATGGTACGTCAGCGACAAGACACGCCTTGATTTGCTTACGAAGTTCTGCAGGAACATTACCCCAGTTACCCTTACTATCACAGTCTCTAGCCGCGTCACCGGCAGCCTGCTTAATTTTAGCCTTGACATATTCACGATCATCATCGGACATTTCGCCCCAACCATCATGATCATCTAGAGTACCAGGTACCGTAGGAAGAGGATTACCATCTGCATCACAGATTTCACCGTTCTCACCGATAGTAACGTCTCCGTCTTTAAGAGCATCAGCTAGACTCTTTCCGTTACCAGCGGTAGGGTTTTCAATAGCATCTTTTACTTCATCATCTTCCATCAGCCGTGCGAAGTACCACTCAGCAGACTTGCTCTTGGGGAAGCTTTCAAGCTTTGCCGATACAGCTTCATATTGCTTGACAGATGCTTCACCCATACGCTCTCTCTGTTCATCAGAGAGTGCCTTAAACGCCTTACCCGGGAAGAGACCAAAGTCAGGAAGCTCATCCATGAGGTGACTATTGATCGCCAGGTCAGTAGCGTAGTTCCAGATCTTGTGTGGCTCGTACTTACGAGTCGTGGTATGCTCAAAGATAAGGTGGAGCATTTCGTGCTTCATGACTCCGCGGACGTGCTTACCTTCTAAGGCAGCCATGAACCGGTCATTCCAGTACATCTTAAGCTCACCGTCTTTGGCAATGACACCAGCAGTTGGGATGCTCCGAGTCTTAGTCTTGGTAAGGATACGTAGAACCTTAGCGTAGAATGGTTCTTCTAGCATCATACCAACAAGGTGTGGCTGAAGATTAAACAGCGCAGCCTCCGCTTCTGTTGCGTGGTTGAAGGGAGTATCTGCTGCGGTGGTTTTGTCTTTAGACATTTGAGCTCCTGGCTTGAGGTGGGGAGCCATTCCCCATCCTCTTTATAGTTATATTATACCACGGATCTCGACCCTTTTGCACGAATATCTAAATTAACTGCTTTTTTCTTCTGGTTCTTTTACTTCTGCAGGCTCGTCATGTGGTCTAAGAGTCTCCATCACCGCTGTTACTCTTGCATGTAGCGTTTCTAGTCGGTCTTTGTACTCTTGCTGTACCCAACCATCGTTCCGAAAGTTGACAGCCTCTGAATGCCATGACTGTATTTGTCTGATAACCTCTTTTAGGTCTTTGCTTTCACTCATATATCCTCACAGGGTCCATTATTATTATATGGTAAGAGAAAAGGGGAGCTAGGTTAACCCAAAAACCTAACTCCCCAGACATCATCTACCTTTCTATCAGTCTTTTAGTTCTGTGTGGCACGAGCTGCGTTAACCAACTCGACTACCTTCATTCCGATTGACTGGTTTAGAGGGAGGAGGTTCTTCATGTTACCTGCCTTCTGAACTCCAGTGAAGATCTGAATAAGGAACTCGCCACCAAGTGTTTCAGCAAACTTTGCAATCCGCTTAACTTGAGCCGGCTTCCAGTTGTTGTCCTTAGCGTGGTTAGAGATCTTCTCTACCAGACCAGCAAGTTGACTAGCAGGTGCATCAGCAACATCAGATGCCTTGATCTTACCATCAAGAATATCTTCTGCAGTGATCTGCAGCTCGTAGTTCTTGACATAATCACGGAATGCAATGGCTGCCTCAATCCCGATGAACCCAGTAAGGATACTATAGAAGTGTCCCGGTACTTCGTTACCAGCAAGTGCTGCCGGAGCCATACCCATGTGGACCAATGAATCACTCATCCGGTGCCAAGAAGCAGGAGTAGGAATAACCGTACCAGGCTCTACACTAGACGGCTCAACGCGCCAGTGCGCTGGCTCTTGCTTGATGAACTCAATGAGTACACTATCAAGTCCGTACTCGGTAGCCCAATCAGTCCAGTCAGCCACAGTAGGCTCAACATCGCAAACCCAAAAGCGTCGGAGAAGAGCAGGGTCCATCTCGTTGACGTCATACTCGTTACCAGCGTTGATAGCTGCCAGGACTCGGGTCTCTGGGTGGAGTCGGTATGGAGTACCATCCTCATCGTTACCAAGCTCACGGTCCAGAACAATCTGGAAGAAGGCTTGCATGACGGTAGGCATTGACCGGTTAAACTCATCTAGCATGATGACACAAGGGCGGTCACAGGCTGTCTTGAACCAAGAAGGAACCACAAAGGTTGCAACCTTCTTTTCATCAACTGCCTTCATGTCGGGAAGACCACCGACCTTAGCTTCATCCATGGTAGACCCACGAACGTCGATGAAGGGGAGACCTACCTGCTTTGCAATCGCCTTAGCAAGGTGAGACTTACCAACACCGGTTGGACCGCGCATAAGCACCGCGATTTCTGGTGGAAGAGAAGGGATGATAGTTGCGATGGTTTTGATGTCCATGGTTGCCTCCGAGGCTTTTGGGTTTTAAGAGATGGGATCCATTCCCCATTCCCTCTATAGTTATATTATACCACTATATGGGCACTTTTTGCACGAATATCAAAATTAGTTTCACTTATTATGCACTTTGTTTTGCCTTATTATCTCGCCATCGTTGATTGATCTTTGACCGGACCATTCGTTCGATCACATGAGTACTAGTACCCTGCATCCACAGGTCTACGACGTACTCCTTCATGTCGTTATTATTATGAACGTTGTTGCGCTTACGCAAGCCATTGATATCATTACTCTTTTCACTCATCACCAATACTCCTTCTGTATCTAACGGTGATAACCGAGCCTGAGTTATTCAGCGCTCAGCATCGAAAGGGGGACATCCCAATTTACATCCCCAACTTTAACAATTGCCTTCTTCGTTTTTATCCTAATGATCTCCCCTGTCATGGTCGTTTGTGTTCGTCTGTTTTGGAATGAAACGGCGGTGCCTGGTCGCATTGATCGTTTGTTGGTACTCATACGACGTACCTGACGACCCTTACGCTCTAACTGCATCATCTCAATCGCTCTGTTCAGATCGTCATCTGACATTGTAAGCCGACTAGTCTTCAGTACTTCTATAAATCCATTCATATTTATTATAACCTCATAGTGACGGGTTTACATGACCCTAAGTATTTGATTTGATTGGCTTTTTAGCTTTCGTCGCCAAACTCTTGAGCGGCTGTGTTCATGGTGTACATGGTAACCATGGCTGACAAGTCTTCTGCGGCCACGATTTGATCTTGCATCTGCTTGATCTTCTTCTTACATTCTGCAATCCGCGCGGCCATAGACTCAGTGAAGCGCTCATTTGCCGCAACAATCTCATGCGGACCATGACTGGGACCCATGAAGCTTGTATGCACCCGCATTTCGTTGTCATAGCTTGTACTTACGAAACCGCTTGGTATCGCAGCCTCGAAAGCGCTTCGAAGGAGCAAGTCGAATTGCTGAAGTGTATGTTGTTCACTATCACCAAACACCGAGATCGGCGTGCGGAGTCCACCGGCTTGGATCTGGTAGAGGTTCTTTGTTGATCGTTTTTCAACTTGATCCCGTACATTCCGAAGGCGACTCTCTAGACGTCGGATTCGACGCGTGGTCTGTGCACCCCTCTTAAACATATGGAACTTACCGCTGTAATCATACTCACGTGTCTCGTAGTTATAGGATCCTTGCTTATCACCCATTGCGCAGTCTTCATTCGCGGTGACCATTTCATTCAGGGCATCGCAGTACCAAGTCTTCTTGCACAACTTATAGAGCGTGAACATGTCATACCCGTTACCGTCACCATCAAGGAGGGCGTCGCTCATAGGCTCGCCGTACATGGAAGTGGTATAGTCCTTGCGTCGCAGCTTACCCTTCGGCCCGCGTGGGAACCGTTCGGTGAGATCGAAGATCATCGCGTACATTGGGTTTTCGATTAGTAGTTTTTTGTAAGCTGAAACTTTCATATTCTCTCCGGAGACGGTGTGGAGGGGAGCCATTCCCCATTCCTTATAGTACTATTATACCATATATTTCGTGTAAATTGCACGATTATCTAAATTAAACTGCCACCTGTTGGATGCTTGGCTTCAATCTTCGCCATGTAGTCATCGAACCATGCAGCCTTTCCGGCTGGAGTGAGCGGGAACCCACCTCGCTTCATCTCTTTCTTGATATGGGGGAGGATGTAGCCTTTACTCTCAGCGATAGGGAGTGGGCTTTCGCCGGCGTCCATGCGAGTGAAGTACTCTTCGACGGTAAAGTTCTTGCGAAGACAGGTTGCGAAGCTTCCGATTCCGGCAGTCCTGAATCGTGCGACGAACTTATTCGAGCTGGACTTCCAATCAGGCATGTATGTGAGGTACTTGCCCTCGATGATGAGGTTTTCTTTTGTGAAAGCTGTCATGGTCACTCCGCGGTGAGAGGTGGGGAGCCATTCCCCATCCTCTTTATATTTATATTATACCATAAATCTGTACGCTTTTGCACGATTATCACGAGTAAATCAATTTAAATATTTTATATGGGGTGGATCACGCGTTTTGAAACCGAGTAGCGCGCAAAAGAAAGGACCGGCTCAATTAAGAGCCGGCCCCCAGGGCGAAACAACCGAATCACCCACGAATCACATGACGCGCCTAGACGCTAGGAGTCGTGTCGACTGGCGACAAGCTCGAGTTCAAGAAACCCTGCAAAGCGCGGGCTTCCTTCACAGTCATGGAGAGCTGCGACGTTGAAGTGCTGTAATAGCTGCCCTCATCTGGACGGGTGGCGATCGTAACGATGTTGCTACCGGCCTGCTTGCTCGTGGTGGATCGGTTAACCCCGAAAGTAAATCGCTTCGTGTTGATACTCTTCTCGTAATTCATGCATGAACTCCTTTTCTAAATATTGTCTTTGCATTTGTCTCGTAAGGAACATTCCCTACCAACATTTAGATTATAGCGTCCAGCGGCCGAGTGTTCATGCTTTATCATAAAATAAAAAATCTTTTTTTTGCTTCCGCCCCCGGGGCATTCCCTCTCGACTTGCCCTCACGAGAGATGGGGACGAGTTGACCGAAACCGAAACACGCGCAGTTACAACTCCGTAACAATTAAATGTTTCAACTCGCGTTTATTTTTAGATAATCGTGTAAATGTTTTTGATACTTTTAACTTTTATTTTTAGATAATCGTGTAAATGGCCCTAGTAATGTACAACAAATAACATTAAAAAAAACCGAAACATTTGTAACATTTTACATATTGTGTGTACATCGGCTCTTAAATGCGCTAAGCCAGAAGCAGAAAATACACTGTTTCCATAACTCCACGTGGAATGCGTACAGAGCCTTTAACCCCAAAACAGCCCCCTACAACACCAGACATGTGGTCAAATAGCCACCTGTCACGACCCAAGAGAAGCAGCGGAGTCGTACGTACCTTGTAGTGGATGATAGCGTATACAATAGACACTCAGGGTTTAGGTATGTGTGCTTACAGGTGGACCAAAGAGCGAGTGTGTACAGCGTCCTTAACCCTGAGTGTAGGTGCATGCAGGAGGGCTGAGCCGAGAGACTGAGAGAGCTGATATTCTATATTATAGAGCATGAGTGTGGGTGAGCGCTGAGGTACATACCCTTATAGTAGATGTGTACTCTGTTCCTTATGGCGCTCTTAAGCTTGACGGTTCGGCGTCTTGTACTCTTTCTTTAGACACTTCTGTTTATTGCCGTCTCGATTTTCGTTTGGGTAAGGACAATGCCGACACCCACCGTTACAGCAGAACCCTCGTTGTTTTAGAAAATGCGACGTCAGGACTGTTAGTCCGCTGGTGGGATCGATGTATGTATCCTCTTCGTTATCACATGCTTCTCGGTGGAGTCTCTCTATCTCATTCAACTATTAGGGTGTTCCTAAAATTTCTTCTAACATCTTATCAATATCAAGAATTGAAGCAGTAGATGTTTTTTGTTCTGCGATATCAACTTCGAATGTTTTGGGGACGTATTCACCTGAAAACAGTGAGTCTTGATTGACATCAAAGAAGTTGTAACATGTGTCTAATAGATCACTGGTGGCTTCCATTACAGATTTAAATTCATCTAAAAGATCCTCGTTGTATTCAAACAAGTCGTAGTCTGTTACTCTTTCAAGATACATCTGAATCGCGATAGATCGAGCGTCCTCAAAACAACCGGCAGTTTTTGTCTCTGATGAAGTATGGGCTCGCTTGTAATCGTCTGACGTAGAAATCGCAGTTACAACATAGATTGGATCTCCTTCAAGCTCTTCTTCTCGGTCAGCACTCGCGGTGACGTGAGATGAACCGCCGAATAGATGTCCTCCGACTCTAACTGCAATCTCTTCAGGGGTTTCCTTCTTTGCCGTTAATTCTTTTACAATGCAACCAAAAAACTCTCCCGTAAATGCTGGATGACGCTTCTTTCCTTTAAACATGTTCTTAAACTCATCAAAGCCTAAAAGCTGCGTTTGAGTCCAGCTGCCAGTTGCGTCCCATTCAGAAGTAGAGCTCTCTACGACCTCGTAGCAATGCTTTACGCTTACTAGCGCTTCATTATCGTCATCTAGCTCAATCAACTCTTGACTTTCGATGTAGATGCTGCTAATACTTCTACCTATCTTCTTATAATGAGAAAAAACGTCTAGACTACCAAGGGAAGATACCCGCGACTGTGAGAACTTCTGCATAAAATTGTTGGTTCTATTATAGGTTCTGACCAGCGCTCCCGGATTGATACCTTTCTCTAAGAGAGTGTTGATGTACTTCTCTCTTGCCAGAACGCTTACCTTCTCGTAAGTTTTAAAGTCTTTCTCAATCTTATCACACTTTGCGCGAGTGTGTATGTTGCTACCGCAATATGTACATGGCATAATCTTAGCTCCTATACTTTCTTTTGTGTGTGTGGTTCATTTTCATTCCTCGATTACAGTCAAGTCACCCAGACCAGGCCAACATTGATCGATGAAATCCATTATCTCAATCTTTCCGTCATTTAGAAAGAGCATGACTTCTGCATGTCTTAGGTTATCGTGCCGCGGTCTAGTGTTTAAGACAAGGCCTCGAACACCAATGAGATATGCCCAGTGCTTTGAGACCGGTCCAGTTACCTTGACGATGCCTCCTTCTTCTATTCCCACCAAAGAGTAGGCCCGGTTGTAACCTTCCCTTTCATAGCGGTTTCTCTGGCCTCATTCCAGAATCTTAGGAACAATTCCCATTCGGTACCTGCACAATGGACCCCGGCGTCGACAACATTCCGCCATGCACACGGTCGGGTCATTAATGGGTTCGTGTGCTCTTTGACTGCTGTTCTTACTTTCTCAGCTAGCTCTTCGCGATTCATTTCCATCTCCTTACCAGAAGTTGACAGTGAAGGTGTCACCTTTAGCTTTGATGAAAGCCTTAAGGGAGCTGAGACTTTCACGAGTATAAACCAATCGTGAACCGTCCTCCTTAGTATGTACCGCCGCATACCAATTGGTTCGACCAGAGCGTTTCATTTCGATTGTGAAGTTTCTTTTATTTGCTTTGTACATTCTGTACTCCTTATTCCTTATAGTAATACTATACCATAGAAGTGCGGTAGTTTGCACGAATATCTAAATTTATAAACTTAAGTTTATTTAATTTTTATCGTTGTCTCGATTTAGTAGTTCGATGATCTCGTCTTCAACTTCTTCAGCCTTTTTAGAAAGTTCTGCGAAGTTCCTTAGATCACCGTTTCGTTGAGCGATCATCGCTTGCTGCTGAAGGATGGATAGCTCCTTCTTTTTTCTGTTGAGGGGAGTGTTTAGCCCTAACCAGTTCTTAATCCATCTCATCCTTCGCTCTCTTCAAATGCATATCCATTCACTCTTACTTCCAGTTTTATACCGCCCTGCTTTTTTGACTGGGTGTATCCAGAGAAATGATCATGGAAAAGATGTATCAGCGTCTCGCCCTCGCCTAACTCTGTCTCGGCTTCCTCATACACTGTTGTTGTGAAATGGCCTTCATCATACTCTGAGCTAGAGAAAACGATCCAACCGTTTGCTGCTCGTCTGATGATAATGTCTGTGTCTTCAATTTCAGGTTTCATTCTTCGTTCTCCTTTTCTTGTTCTCGAAGGTCGTGGTATTTTTGATAGCCCACTCGGTAGGAGTCACGGGCATTGATCATATGGGTAAGTGTGTCTAGGTTGTGGGTGTCGTAGGCCGTAACAAAGAACGGCGGGAGTGAGTTGAGAACCTCTATCATCCCGTGTTCGTATACGATGACTCGGAGTTTCTCAAAGACTTCTGGGTTTGAGGCGTTAGGGTCTTTCACTTTGTTCTCCCGAGTGTATCAGCGCGTCTGATACTTTCTCCAGGATAAGACCTGGGTGCTCCCCTGTGTTGCCACAGACTTCAGTTTCTGACCATTGGAGTTGGGTTCCCTCCGTCCACCCTAGGGTTTCCAGTAGTTCTGGTGATAGCTCAATGTAAGTTCCATGAACTGGATCTTCCTTTATTGCGGTTATCCATATTGATTTAAGCGATGTTGTTCTCATTCTTCTTCCCATCTTTTTGATCGAATCTTATCCCAGTTCTCATTACAGTCATCGCAAAGGGTCCATATCCTACTGCGGCCTCTATCTTCTCCCGGTTTTCCACACTCCTCGCAGGTCTTACATGCTAACGCCTCAGCCTCATTAATAAGCTTAAAGATTTCGTCAGTACCGCGAGTCATGTAGAATCTTAATCCACCAAACTTCTCTTTCACCTGGGCTGCCCTTGGGTGGGGTGATCTGTACCTCTCACAAAAACAGGCGAAGTAGTTACTAGGTGGTTCTTCTTCTGAGTCTGGATTGACATGTATTGCCAGACACTTACCGGGATTCCAACCTTTCCATCCGTTGTGACGCTCCTTGGCACAACCGCATCCGTCACATGGCATATTGGGGTTATCATTAATGAACTTCCGGATGAGAGGCTCTAGTTTTGAGGACAGATCCCAGATAATATCAAACCACCCATTACCAGGAAAGCCCCAGCACATAGCGGATGATTGCATTGGTGCGCTCCTATCTCCGTAGAGAAGGGGAAATGCCTTAACGAGTTTTTCATCTAGTTCTTGTTTCATTATTCGTTCTCCTTAAATTGCTGTAGTCTATTTATCGCGTCTTCGTAAGCAGAGTCAGAGTCTCTGCTATTACCGTTAAGCCAATACCAGATGAATGGTTCTCGCCTATTTCCTGTGTGGAACTCACAGAAGACGTAATATCTACCTGAATGTTCTGGGAATGGCGGCTCACACTCTTCTCCAAGATAAATAGCTACGCCATTCACGGCTGCTGCATGATATCCATCGTCATCGCGATGGTTCAAAACAAAGCCACCACCTGCAACGCTACATAGGTCACCGCATTTCATTCTTCGCTCTCACCTTAAGTTGCTGTAGTTTCTTTATCACCTTCAAGTCTGTTTCACGGTATGGCACAATTCGTCCACTAGGCTCAAGGACTTCCCAACTCCATTTCATGGCGCCCTTTGAAACAATAATTCCAGCCGGTACTAAACTGGATAATCCTCTTCCATCCCCCAACCATGGGTTGACGAACTTTGCTACGTAGTCACCGACTTTCATTCTTCACTCTCCCTGTCTATCATTTCGGAAGCATACGAACGTTGGAAACCGGAGTGATCCATCGGGTGTTACTTCCTGATACCTCACTTCGATCATCCTACCGACGAACTCATCTTGGTCGGTCCATACTGCTTCTCGTAGTTCATCAGTGAATCCAGAACCTACCTTAACTTTAGTGCCAAGGTAATCAACCACGACTGCGCCCAGCCTCCCCCTGTGTCTGCCGGAGCCTTCTTCTAATCTCTCGATGATTAGGTCAGCATCAAAGAATGTCTTTACCTTCATGACGTCATAGCTGCGACCGAATTGGTAAGGTGTATCAATTGTTTTTACCATCGCGCCCTCGTATCCAGCTTCGACAAAATATTTGTGAAGAGCCATAATCTCTTTGGTGTCGGCAGGTACTTCGTGTCTTCCCACGACGTCGATGTATGTTTTTTCGCGGAAGTTCCTCCACGGATTCAGCGCAGACACTCGCCTTTGCAGCTCTGTGTATCTGTCCTTTGTCGACATGCAGCAGTCACCAGATCTCCATTCTTCTAACGAGAGGTAATCGAACAATGACAAATATGTACCTTCAGTGTCAGCGTTCTCTTTACGATATGCTTGTCTCATGAGGGCGACAAAGTCTTCTCCCATTAGCTCGCCGTCGTAACATCCATCTCCGAGACCAGCAAGGGCAGTCCCGATAGTACTGTCGAAGTTAGTGATCAACTTTCCAGACCTGGCGAAGAGCTTGGCTTCATTATTTTCTACAATCGCGAAACAACGGATCCCATCAAGCTTAGGTTCGACGTACACTTTAGACATTTCAGCGATTCGTTTTTCGTCAAACTGATGAGCCAAAGAGACTTCGAACGTAGGAATTAAACCGATGAATACCTTATTGATCGTCTTCGTACCGATCCCTAATCTAAGTTTCTTTTTAAGGATCATCCGCATCCATTTTTCATCCTCAACCGTAACAGACGAAAAGCATGCTTGTAGAGCGTCGACAGCTGAATTGCCAGTAACTTCTCTCTTTGAGCACATTTCAGCGATCCTAAAGAATTCATCCCAGGACTCTTTTTCACCTAAGGGAAAATCTAATCGATGTGTAACCTTAGGTACCTTGACGACGTTAAACGGTATGAATGAGTTGAGTCCATAAAACAACGCACGCTCAAGAGTACCGTTGTCAATGTGTTCTTTCAGAATGTTTGCCTTCGCGATGGTACCACGGGTGGAACAAACTTGTGTCAAGATATCAGATGCTTTCATTTATACTCCTCTTATTCGGTATAGTACTATTATACCATGGATTCGTACGCAATTGCACGATTATCTTGTTTAAAAGGGGTGTTTTTCACAATGATCGATGATCTCCAGAACTGCAGCAAGATCCTCATCGGGTAGGTCTGTATACGACATCCCGCATAAGTGCTTGATCACCTTAGGGATATGAGCGTATGGGTTGCGGCCCTTTGGATGCTTACTGGACGGCGGCAGTTTTCCCTTTAAATTTTCAGCTGCCTCCACGATACGGTCTCTAACCACTTGTCTATTTTTGTCATTCATCTCTACTCCACCGTATAATATTTATTATATATCACTGTGTGCGTGTGCACTGGCTAGTCTTCCTTTCGGAAGCATGCGTGAATATACATCGCCACACCGAACGTGCCCAGAAACCACCACAGAGGGCTATCAGGGTTAGCCCATGAAGGGGTGTCAACCATTTGTCTATGACCATTGCCAGTCTTCAAACTCTTTTCCGCATTGCTCATACATCCAAGCCATGGCGGTATCTTCTTCTTCCTTGTCAAGGCAATCGATACGATGAAAATCGTCGGTGCCTGGGATAGTAAATTCTAGCGTAACCGGATACCAATCTTCGTCTTCGATCTCCATATCACCAATCATTGTACACTCCAGCAGACATTCGCTGCGAAACAGTTATCTTCTAAATTCATTAATGCGATATCACCTACACAGTCGCCTGGTTCTGGGTCTCGAGGGTTACAGAGTGTAAATACATTCTGAATATTATCGGTCATCATCTCACCACAATAGATCACTGTGTGAGAGTAATTGCTGTCATAAGGTTGACAGTCGGCTTCTGCTTCAACCTCCACCAGTTCCTTGCCGCAACCAAATAATAGCGAAGCCAAGACTAAATACTTCATACTAAGCCCGACCCTTCCATTTTAACCAAATATCGAGTGGAAACAGCATGAGCATATTCGCCACTTTCAGTGTCGTCATAGCCGACCCACTCTAGCTTGGCCATCTCACCAGCGTCCCAAACTTTTACAATCTTCCAAGGGTACCCAGCTTTACCACCCGTAGGAGCCATGTACTGAATGGACCGAGACTGTACTACTCGATCTCCTGGTTTGAAGTGCTTGCTTCCAATCTTAATTTGGTTTGTCATTTCTGACCTTTCTTACTCTGTTGATAAAGAGTGGAAAGAGTATTCCTACCACCCTTTATAGTAATAATATACCACGGATTCGCAGTACTTTGCACGAATATCAATTTTTATTATTTTCTTTTATGAACTCGTTACCAGCGTAAGAGCTCAGCCAGTAATATACAACCAGCTCATCTCCCGCCACGAGGTGTTTAATCGTTTTCAGTCGAATAAAAGCGCCTGATTCGTATGCTTGACAATTAGGGGTATCTGAATGATTGAAGAACCCCCCAAGAGGAGTCCGAATGTACCCGTCTTCAAACTTATCATCCTTGACGTGAGTAATACCTATCTCAAAATTGGGTGGTAGATCTCTTGTGGTAAAGAGTCCATGACCATCTATAGAGGATCGTCGTATTTGCAGATATTCTGGTAGCGGGCGGTAGGCCATGAGCGCTCAAGGTTAAGGGTTAACTATCTATTCTTCTATAGCTTCTAGATAGCCGCTATGTTCTCTGGTAATCTTGCCATCTCTCCACATTACGTCTGCCCTGTATCTAGTAGACCTGTAGGCAGTAGGTACCACCTTCAGAATAATACCCGGATTCTTATATCTATCGTTTGCACTAGCGAAAATCCACGAAGCAGAATGAAAGTTGACAAGATCACCGGTCTTCATGAACTCTTCCCACTAATAGTGATTACATCGAAGTGCATGAATACTTCTATCGAGCCAGCAATAAGAACATGCACGTATTCTTTTCCGCCTTCGCCTTTTTTATTAAATGCAACGATAGTACCAATGCAGTCCGGTTTTGAAGCATATCTCTGACATGACACCACATCACCCAATTCTAGTTTTACCACTTCAGCACCTACACTCTCTCGCTATTCTAATGCCGTGATATATCTGAAAGCTTTTTATCAGTTATGATACTCTGCGAATCAGGGTGAAAAACCATCATGAATGCTCCGTTACAAATCTTTGTAACCGCCAGAGTACCATGTACTCGCTGTTCTTCTTTGCTTAAGTAGAAGTACCTGAGATGCATCGCGGGTTTTTGAATATGTTTGGCGCTCTCTGTAATCGCTCCGACATGTGACATAACTGCAATGTCGTTAATTCTTGTGGCTGGTACTCCATCTATTTCGGATTCTTCATAACCGAGAAGATCAGTAAAGAGCTGATTAGCTCTGAGTATTCCCATGTTGGGAGACATCAAGAAAGCTGGGAAACTTATCTTATCAATAAAAAGCTTAGCTGCTTCCAAAGAATGAAAGGGATCTGCAGCGATGTTTGATGATCGTAGGAAGTAGAGGAGATCTTGAATCTCGCTATCTTGCTTCTTTCGTACAGCCTCAAGGCATGCTGTCATTTCAGTCTGGACTTTTTGGAGAAGGATAGATTCACTCATATTCATCACCCACACTGATAGGACGATGAAGGAGATACCCAGCCATTGATCAGAAGTGGTTGTTATTAAGTAGACGCCTATCACCACTAGCGCTGCACTAGTTGCTCGAACAAATTCTCTAGGGATCCTTGATAACATAGCGTTTTCTCCTGGCTGTTTAATTAACTGTCATTATTTAAAACTGAAATGAGGGCCGCCTTGTTCATTTTGTAGTACCCCTTAACACCCAGCTCTTTTGCTAAAGCCTTCAGTTCAGGTACCTTCATAGAACTCAATTCAATACCGTTATCTTGCTGCGGTTCTACCGAAGCCGTGTCTAGGGTTGAAGACGACTGTGAAAACATACCATGCAGCCAATTAAACTTACTTGTAAACCAATTATTCATTTACGATCACTCCTTATTATTAGAACTATTATATTCGAACCTGTAGATTTGTACTTCAGTATTCTTCTTCTCTGTACTTGCCGTTTTCTTCTATTAGAAATTTAACCTCATGCTTTTTTGATAGTGATAACCAGGTGTCTCGTGAAACTGAAAGACATCCGACCCCGAAGTATTTGTTAAGCCACTGGTCCCTAGTTTGTGAACGGTCTTTCCATAAGATGGTGGCAGGAACGAATACTACGACGATCTGGCCACCTCTAACTACTCGAACAAACTTAGAAGTTTTTGTCATATTAACTCTCCAGGTGGAGTTGGAGGAGAAAGTAGGATTCGAACCTACGGTAGATTTCTCTACTCTGGTTTTCAAAACCAGCACCATCGACCTCTCGATCATTTCTCCATTGTTACTTGTTGTTTATTACTTATTTTCTACTTTTGTAAGAACAGCTGTTGAACCACAGACGATTCGCTCTCCGTCACTCGATCTTAAAATGATATACCCCCTCTCTGGTCCAACGTACGTGCCAGTTAGGATCAACCCGTCTTGCCACGTGGCTGTTACGTTATCTCCTTTTCGAAGCGTCATACCGTTACATTTGCCATGTTACATAACCGCAGTTATCTTTATCATTTTCCATTGCTGGAATTATAACGACACTCTGCTCTTCAATCTTGCTGCTAGAGTCCTCAGGTGCGATAATTAATCGTAACATCAGCTGGCCGTCTGGTGTGGACTCAACTATAGTTTCATACTTCATATGCTATTCCCCCTTATATGTCGTGACTCTTTATCAAGCGCTATAACAATTTTATATGCTTCATTATAAGTGCTGAGGTAACGTTTGTACAAATTTTTCACAGATATATCCTGTCAGTAACATCATCGTTATCGTCAACTATGGCTTGTCCAAACTCTTCTGCTACACGAGCATAATGACAAGCCATAGTCTTGGACCATGGGTCTCCTGTCTCATCGTACTTCTTAATCCACATAGCATAGATCTTGTAATAGTCTGGAACACCTTTCGTGATAGATACAGTCGGTGTTACAAACATTTTGTCAAGTCCGCCAATGCTTCTAACATACCTTCTGGTCTGGTGAGACTTTCTAAGCGCTCGAGGATCCACATATCTGGATCTCCTGTTCTGGCTTTAGCGATATCATATGGCATATCTCCGGTCTTGAAAGCAAAGTACTCGTATAACTTCAAGAACGCAGTGGAGTCATAAAAGCCATCAGCATAAGTCATAAAAGCCGGCATTTGGCTGGTTTCTGAAGTTGTTAATCCGGCTTCGGAATATATGTATTTGATTTCGCTCATGCTCGCACCTCTGCGCTTTCTTTGTTAACTATTTCCAGTTCATCAGACCACTCTTTTTCGATGTTACCATCAGGATATAACATCCTGCATAGCGGAGGGTGCGTCTCTGGCAATCCCATACGCTTACGGTTAACGATTTCAATCACTAAACCGTATCTTCTAGGATCTTGTACTTCCATGTTGTAATATACTAAATCACCGACTTTCACCTTAACTTCGCTCCCATGGCAAGCCGATCGGTTCCATAAGACTCTCTGCGATATCCCAGGTCTTTGAGCCTTTTAAAAAGAATATGGTAAGGCATGGATGAACAGGATTAGAGCCGCCCATTTGCTTTGAAATGATAATGCCTGGTCCAAGTCTTTCACGCTGGGTAGCACTATCTTTTTCGTACTGCGGCCACTGAGCGTCTGTGAGGATTTTTCGTTGTACTAAATCACCGACCTTCATTAGACTATCTCCTTGACAACTTCAATTAAGTCTGTCTGGATAGTACTAACGATATCGCCATTGGGAGCTGTGCAATCAAACCACATAACTTCTGCGCATGTATAATCCGGATGCTCTCGACCCTTGAATATACGCATACCCATGAAGAGACCGGTCTGTCCAGTCTCTGAGTTTTTGTTTCTTACTACATCACCGGGTTTCATTTACACGCTCCCTGCGCCAGTCCATAATAAAGAAGACAGCCGCAGCTAATAGAACAGGCCAAAAAAAGCCAGCCATTTTCAGCATTGCTTGATAAACAATCAGAAAGTTTTCAATAGTCCAGTTTTCCATTAGCAACTCCTATTCCAGCCACTATGACTGGAGTAAACATAAATAAAGTCTTCAGAATAAAGAGTTTGATCTTTACGGTCTTCAAAGAATGCAGATGATATGACCTTACCAAGCTTATCGGTAAGCGTCCAGTCATGAAGGGTTGGCTTATCAAGATAGTTTACACCACCGAGCCGGTTGACATGACGCACCTTTTCGCCATCATCTTCGGGAACAATATCGTTACGAAGCATTTCAAGACACTCCTCAAGAGCAGCTAATGTCTTAGGACCGGTGATCAATCCGAAATGAATGCCTTCAAAAAGGTGATGCCAGTCACAGTCTCCGTAAGCGATTTCTTTGTAGAGTCGTGCATTATCTATGACAGTGTCACCTTCGCCGGCTTGACACTTGGCCGTAACCTTTTGCCATCGTATATAGCGGTTTCCGACAGAGCTGTCATTTTTGTAATACACGCTGAACGATTCAGGTTTTGGTTTATCAAAGTTAAAGCGTCGGAAGCGTTCAGCTAGAGTTGGTAGAGAAATAGTCATTAGATGATCCTAGAATGAGGGGTTTGATGAGGAATTCCTTTCCACCACCTTATAGTAATATTATACCATATTTTTAAGCACTTTTGCACGATTATCTCAAGTTCAGTACTTTTTAATTCAAGTGAAGTATTAAGACTCGTGATATGCTGACGGTGGTTGAGCTTCATGCTGCCATTCCGATGATATTCTTCTTGTAAGCGTTCCATACGCTACCGTCTTCTTTCATAATGGTACAATGGAATATGCTGTCGTCATCCGCCATCTCTACAACCAACGCATTATACTCCGG
>Ga0115000_10001331_pt1 | contig 22068 bp, 15 predicted proteins | sample ArcticOcean_MG_C_6_FD_89690 | JGI IMG/M metagenome (GOLD analysis project Ga0115000, IMG submission 89690) | Marine microbial communities from western Arctic Ocean - ArcticOcean_MG_CB8_128 | ecosystem: Environmental > Aquatic > Marine > Oceanic | place: Arctic Ocean: Canada Basin | collected... | reverse complement strand
TTTTCCAAAAGAGAAAGAAGTTTCCGTTTTTTGTTCTTCTCGTTCGTAGTCTCGTCGTCATCTTTTCTTTCCTCCTCCTTCTTTTTGAAGAAGGTCAGTTTGGCAGTTTCAGCGATATCATCACTGGTGATGTTTTTCACGTCCTCGCCGGTCATCTTCTCCATGCTACGCTCCGCAAAATAAGCGCGCGGTGTGTCTCTCTGCGCCGTCTTTTGTGGTGCTCACGAAGCGATTTTTCTTTCTCTTTTTTGAATTTCTAAACCCTAATAGATGAAAACCCTAAACAAAAATTTTCTTTTCTCTCTCGGGAAAGTTTTTAATTTACACATTCTCCGTTCTCTGTTCTGTCGCTGCTCTACTCCTCTCTCTCTCGTCTCTCTCTCTCTCTCTCTCTCTCTCTCTCTCTCTCTCTCTCTCTCTCGGTTGTTGGCTCTGGTTGTTGGTGCTTGTTGTTGTGGTGGCCTCCTGCTGTCTGTTTTGGGAGGAACTTTCCGAGAGAGAGAGAGAAAGAGAGATGAAAAAAGTAAAATTGGAATCGAAGGAAGCGATGCACGAAGAACGCGGGAAGAAGCAGACGCCGACGATTTCGACGCAGACTGGCTCGCTGAAGGTGACTTTTTTTAAGAAGAAGAAGAAGGAGGAAGACGTTTTGCCGATTAGCAGTCCTTCGTCGTCGTCCTCGTTTGAAGAAGAAGATGAGGACGAAGATGAAGGTGAGGAGGATGACTTTCAACAACAAGAGGAGGAAATTAAGCAAAAGAAGAAGAAGAAGAAGCATAAAATGTTGACGTTTACGATGAAGAAAACCTCGTTCGCGGAGAGGTTAAAGAGAGAGGAGGAAAAGGAGGACGAGGATAAGGAGTACGACGTGGGGAAGGTGAGAAAGAAAAAAGCGAAGACGAGCAAGAAAACCGGCAAGAAGAGGAAGAGCGCGGCTGTCGCCGCCAAAGAGGAAGACGAAGAAGATTCAGACGAGGACGATTCAGACGAGGACGAGGAGTCGGAGAGCGAGGACGAAAAGGCGACCAACTCGCTCTGGGAAGGCGGCACCGGGTTCGGCGAGAACGATTTTAGCGATTTGAGTTTGAAAGTGGACCATCCGAATCGGCCGTTGTGGGTGTGTTCCGACGGTAGGATATTTTTAGAGTCGTTTAGTCCTCTGTATAAAGCGGCGTACGATTTCTTAATCGCGGTCGCGGAACCGGTGTGTCGACCGGAACACATACACGAGTACGTGTTGACGCCACACTCGCTGTACGCGGCGGTGAGTATTGGGTTGACGACGGAGAAAATCGCGGAAGTTTTAGATCGATTGTCCAAGACGAATTTAAGCGAGGAGGTGAAACACTTCATCGCGGCGTGTACGAAAAATTACGGGAAAGTAAAGTTGGTTTTGAAGAGGAACAAGTTTTTCTTGGAATCACCGGATGCGAAGATTTTGGAGAAGTTGTTGCAAGACGAGGTGGTGAGGAGCGCGAGGGTGGTCCATCCAAACGCCGGCAAAAGCGGGGCGAGCAAAGGGATGAGCGGCATGTTTGAGACGTCGTTTGGTTTGAAAGAAGTTGGCGCGGAAAAGTTAACGGATGCCATCGCACAGACCGCGAAACAACAACAAGAACTAGAACAAGAAGGAGACGTGAAGGTTGCGAAGGAGAAAGAAAAGAACGACGCTGAGGAGCAGATGAATAAACCAGAATACGATCCGTCACGGTCGATCCACTCGTTTGAAATCAAACCGTTAGACATAGAAAAAGTGAAACAGCGGTGTCTCCCTGGAAATCTAGGATTCCCAGCTTTAGAAGAGTACGATTTTACCAACGATACGGTGAATCCAAACTTAAACGTGCGCTTGAAACCGATGACGAAAATTCGTCCGTACCAGGAGAAGTCGCTTTCGAAAATGTTCGGCAACGGTCGCGCGAGAAGTGGCATCATCGTTTTACCGTGCGGTGCCGGTAAATCACTAACCGGTATAGCCGCAGCCGTTCGCGTGGGGAAATCGTGCTTGTGTTTGTGCACTTCGTCGGTGAGTGTCGATCAGTGGGCGGGGCAGTTCAAATTGTGGACGAATTTAACCGATCGCGAGATTGTTCGATTTACGAGTCAAAACAAGGAGACGTTCCCTCCGAACAATTGTCCGTGCGTGTGCGTGACCACGTACAACATGATTTCTGCGGGTGGGAAACGTTCAGAAGCTTCGGAAAAGATTCTCAACGCGATACGTGGTCGCGAGTGGGGGACGATGCTCCTGGACGAAGTCCACGTTGTCCCTGCGGCGATGTTTCGAAAAGTTATCGGCATCACAAAAGCGCACTGTAAACTTGGCCTCACCGCGACGTTGGTTCGCGAGGACGATAAAGTCGAACATCTTAATTTTCTAATCGGCCCAAAGTTATACGAGGCGAATTGGCTCGATTTACAACGCGATGGGCACATCGCAAACGTGCAATGCGTCGAGGTGTGGTGCGAGATGACCCCAGAATTCTTCGCCAAGTACCTCGACCCGAAGTTCTCGATGAAAAAACAAGTGTTATACTGCATGAACCCGAACAAGTTCATGGCGTGTCAATACTTGATGACGTACCATGAAAACTTCAGGAAAGATAAAGTGATCGTGTTCTCCGATAACATCTTCGCCTTGCGCGAATACGCCACCGCATTGAAACGACCGCTCATTTACGGCGACACCAGTCACGCCGAACGCACGCGCGTTTTGCACGCCTTCAAATACTCCAACGAGATCAACACCATCTTCCTCTCCAAAGTTGGCGATAACTCCATCGATATTCCCGAAGCGAACGTCATCATTCAAATATCCTCCCACGCTGGATCCCGACGACAAGAAGCGCAACGTCTCGGGCGTATTTTGCGCCCTAAAGCGGCCACAGTTGGTAAGAAGAACGACATCGACGATCACAACGCCTTCTTCTACTCGCTCGTTTCCAGAGACACGTCCGAAATGTACTTTTCCACCAAGCGTCAACAGTTTCTCATTCAGCAAGGCTACGCGTTTAAAATCGTCCCAGATTTAATCGGCGAAAACGATAAAGTGCAACTCATGTACTCGACGAAAGCCACGCAGTTGGACTTACTCGCGAAAACGCTCAACGCCGGCGAAGCCGAAGCCGGCGAAGAAGTTCTCGACGTTGACGAGGACGATTTAGAAGGCAACTTGATGAAACAAAAGAAGGCAAAACTTTCCGCCTTGGCCGCCGCGCGACGCACGCGTACGGTCGGTGGCAGCCTGGCCAAACTCTCCGGCGCGCAAGGACTCACGTACCAAGAATTCGGAGGACAAACTGGAGGATTAGGAGGAGGAGGAGAAAAAAAAACCGGCTTCACGACGACGACGACGTCGAAAGCGGAGAGATCCATCAAACCGAAAAACGCCATCGTGCGAGAGAGAGAAGCGATGTTGAAAGCATCGAAGAAGAAAAAGTAGTAGTAAACGCGTAGTAATACTAGCACAATTCGAATACGGATAAAACGTAGTACTCTTTTAAAAGCAGCGCTCGCCCCCCAAGGTTGTGCAAAGTAAACCTTTTTTCCCTCGACATTTTCCTTATTTTAAGAAGAATTTAAGAAGAAAAAGACCACAAGAAGAGTACTACGTTGTTTGCGCTCACTATCTTTCGCTTTTCTTTTGACAAAATGGAGGAGGAGGAGGAGGAGGAAAAGAGGAAGAAAGTCGTCGTCCCGAAGCTGAGCTTTAAGTTTAAGCTCGGCGGCGGCGGCGGCGGTCCCCCGGCGGCGGTTTTGTCCGGCAAGACGACGACGAGAGACGATGATGGAAACGACGACGACGGAAACGACGAATCCAATCCAGGGTCGAAGATGAAGACGAAGAAGAAGAAGCGCGATTTCGACGAGGACGAGGAGGAGGACGAGAAAGAGCGGATGGGAGCGAAAAAGCCGAGAAGGAACAACGAGTATTATTCAGACGAGGACGAGGACGAGGACGACGCGGAGAAGAAAGCGAAGCAATTGCAAGCGAAAATCGAGGCGTTGGAAAGGCAGCAGCAACAATTCGCCGCGAGGGAAAGAGGACCGGCAAAGGCAAAGACGCCCAAAGCGGCGGCGGCAGTTTCGAAGACGGGACGAGGGAAAGAGCTTCGCGGGATGATGATGATGGGGATGTTACCGTCGGATGGACCGACGACGACGAATACGACGAATACGACGAGTCCCGGGAATATCAGCGGGAGCGTAGACGATAGCGATAGATTAGAGTTGAGTCGCTTGGCGAGCGCTCGCTCGGCCACGCCGGGGACGAAGAACACTAAGAATAATATGAACAACAACAAAACGCAGAAGAAAGGGACGATGAAAAAAAGTGGTAATACGAACGGGAGGAGGAGTGAGAGGGAGCAAACGCCGCCGTCGACGGTCGGTGGTGCGAGCGGATTGGTGTCCGCGTTCAACATATTCGACGACATCGGGGATATAAATTTTCCTTCGCCGCCGAGCGGTGGGTCAAATTTGGCGGACGATATATTGTTCGGGAGTGGTGGTGGGAGTGGGCATCAACAACACAACAATCATCCGCCGAGTTCGTTGATGCCGTCGCCGTTTGGTGGCGGCGGCGGCGGGAAACCGGCCGCGATGCTCGCCAGGCTCGAGAGAGAACAGGAGATGGGGAAGAAGAAAGGCGCAAAGAGTAGCGGTATAGGCATGGATATTGCTGGACAACAACCGCAAAGAGTAAACCAACAACTGCCGTTTCCATCTATACCATCGAGTAAGAATTTAAGCGCCGGCGGTGGTGGTGTTGGTAGTGGTGAAATGAAAGAAAGCGATTTGCCGCCGCCAAAGAAAGGTCAGATGGAGGAAATTATAAAACAGTTGCAAAAACTCGACAAGCAGAAAATCTTCTTGAATCCGGTTACGGAAGCTATCGCGCCGGGATACTTTCAAATAATCGATCGACCGATGGATATATCGACCATTCGCTCAAACTTGAAGGAAAAGAAATACTACACGTCCTGGTCGATGTTTGAGGAGGATTTGCGATTGATGTATACAAACTGTCAGGATTACAACGGTCCAAACTCGCCGTACTTTGGAATCGCTCAACAAGGCTTGAAAGAGATGCGCAGCTTAGTGCACGAGAAAATAATAGAAAGTTTGAGTAAGAAGAAAGGATTTAACGGGACGTTTCAAATGTCTTCTATGTTCCCGTCGTTGGATGATCTGGGCGGAGACTCCTCTAAGCAGCAAAGCGAATTGGTTTCCGAAGGTGGCGGCGACTATTCTCGAGATAACTCGGACGACGAAAATGACGAAAAAATGAAACGAGGGATCTTTCAAAAGAAGAAAAACCGCGAAACATTCAAACCGTACAACGTTTTCGGTAAATCCGGCGTCGATCGAGAACCTTTCGATAAACGATGTCCGACCATGCAATCCCACTGCGACAACCAACTCTTACAAGCGTACAGGTATAACGGCAACGGGTCGTCGTATCTGGTGAACTACTCTAATAACGTTGCGAATATGAAAGAGAAACCGTACGAGGTTTTCCCGCCGCTCGGACGAAATGTCTCGTTCGTGGCGTACGTGAACTCTATCAAAGCGTTTGCCGGCGAACTCTTGCCTTTTCCGGAGGAGGAAGAAAATGAAGACGACAAGGTAAAGACGCCAACGCAAAAGACACGAAAGAACGGATTCATTGTGAAATGGGTGAAAGAAAGAACGGAAGGATGCGACGCGTGGCGCGATTTGATGTATATTCCGGAACCACCGAGAGTACAGGTGATGCAAAAGGTAGCCCGAGAACAAGCAGCAGTTCCTGCAACGTCAAACGCTGCTGGTAGTGACGGTGCGCCAAAAATCTCCGCGGCTGCTGCCGCTGCGGCCGGCGCTGAGCAGTCGCACGCGCGTGCACTCGCCGCCGCCAAGTCTCAACAGCGCATTCTCGCCCCACCGGCGGCACCTGCGCCGATGCAAGTGGTGACGCTAAAGAAATCCGATTCGTTCGCAAAACCGACATTGTCCGCTCAAGAAGTCGCTCGTAGATCGCAAAGCTCACCCGGACACGTCGTTTTCCGACAATCTCTCGGGTTGGTGACGGAGGAAGCTAAGAAAGCCGTGTTTGAGGCGAGGAAGCGCTGGCAGCTTGCCGGCGCGGCTTTGGAAGGCCAAGTCAGCGAAGATGTCTTGAAAACAGATCCTCTCGAAAAACTTGCGGGATCGTCCATAACGGTTTCCGAAATAGTGTCAATGTTACCAAATTTGAACTCTCGACGGATGGACATGGAATCTGCGGATATGCAATACAACGGATCGACGCTATCTTTACCTATGGAGACCTCTTCGCCGCCGACAAAAGAAGAACCCGGGCAAAAAAAATCTCTGAGGGATATCGTTCAAGGTCTTTCGAAAGAATACCAAAAAGCGCTCAGAAAATTCGGATTGTAAATACCATGTGGTGCGTGTGCAACTAACGTCCACAACAGAATCATTAGCGAGTAGATTTATATACGCGTTTTATAGTTAAGTAGTCATAGTCGAACGATGTATACAAAAGAGAAGATACGAAAGAGATCTAAAACACGAAGAAACGAGAGCACTGACAATAATAACAATACTTTACTCTTCTTATTAATATATATGGTGTTTTCGGTGGTTATTACTCATGCTTCCTCTTTCTTTCTCTCTCTCTCTCTCTCTTTGTGTCTTTCTCTGGTTTTAAGACTGTCTCGTTTCTCTTCCTTTCTTTTCTTTTCTTTTGCGGCGTTCCGCGCGTCAACAATTTCTATTTTTAAACATCAACGACGACGCCGACGATACATATCTATTCTCCAACTGTCATCCCGTACCCAAACTTGTGGTTTTTCGACGCGTGATCAATTTGCGCGCTAAAAATTAAGTTCAACCCCATGCTCAGCCGTTCTTCCAAAAACATCCCCACCACGCCTTGATTATCAATCGACCCTCTCAATCTGCACTGTCGCAACACGTAATCGTACCCGACTGACCCGCTCGCCTGTCGATGGTTCCAATTCCACGAGAAATCGCTCGCCAACATCGCTTTTTCCCCAACCTTTTGGCAATACGTCAACGAGCACATCCCAGTCGTTGCTACTTGCGCGGTCGCAATCACGTCGTCGTCGTTATACCTCGCCGCAAACCCGACGCCGCTCTTCCCTCCTTGATTCGCGCCCAAATAAAACCCTTCCCCGCCCAAAGCCACTCTCTCGGTGACGCTTTGAATGTAATTCACCCCATAAAACTCCCCACTCCCGCACTTCATCTGCGCTTGCCAATCTAATCCTTTCGCGTCTACGTCCAACATTATCTGCGAATACTCTCTCTCTTTACTCGTTTGTACACGAAAACTTAAATTTTCCGTCGCGTCGTACTTCACTCGTCCGCTCACTCTCCCGTCCGTAAACACTCTCCCAACCAACATGTAATTCGAATCCACCACGTTCGCTCCAAACTCGTACGAGCTCGATGGAATCTTAATGATGTGTCCACTCGCGGCTGGAATTTCCGCGTTCGTCATCGAAAACCCGTGCGATAAAAAAAACTTCTGGTTCAGCTGTTTGTTGTAATCAAATCTCGCGCCTTCAAAGAAATCCGCTTTGAGCGACATGAGCATTTCCGTCTGCAAGTTTTCGTATTTGCACGGCAACGGGAGGTTCCCGAAGTCCGTCGTTCTGTTGTTCGTCTCTTTATTCGTTTCGCTGTTGCCGTTCTCGCTCGTCGTCGGTTCCTTGATTGTGTGATAAAGAGAGAGAGAGAGAGAGAGAAAAGAAAAAACGTCAGCAGAGGAGCGATGATGATGATGATGATGACGATAAAAAAAACGCGACGAGAGTTCCACTCGAGATCTGCTCGTGGCAATCGCGACAAAATCGAACAACCGGAGCATTCCGAAGAATTAAACGCCTTCCTCGGAGGAGAGCGAGTAAAAGTGGAACAATAAAACGACGCAGAAAACGAGACACGCATAAAAACTAAGCGAGTGGATGATTTCAGAGCTTTCATGATGATCAAAGAAATCCAATTCTCTCTCTCTCTCTCTCTTCTTTTTTTATACGTACCGTCATTCCCGCTCTCGCCGCCGGTGGAAGGAGCGACGACCCATCATCAGCGCCCCCGGCTCCTAAAGGCGCTTCCATCTTTGCAAAGCTCGCGCCCATTATTCTTTAGTATTCGTAGTGTGAGTATTCGTATTACTAATTTTGTGTTGTTTTCGTGCACGTGATTTGAAACTTTTTTTCCAACAGAAATTTTGCCTTTTTTTTCTCGTTTTTTTCGCAGGTGTTTTTTTCTTGTTTTTTTCGGGTCTTTGGACTCTTCTGAAGTTTTTTGCCGAGTTTAGCGCACTCGAATAACATTCGAAATCTTCAGTCTTCTCGCACGACGCGACCTTAATTCGACCGAATAAAGAAGTCAATCATGGCGAGACGTGCGTTCTTTTTTCTATTCTTTTGTCATTTTCTTTTTCTTCCTCTCGGAGGACGTATATACGCGCGGTCTACTCTCTGATGTGTGTGTAATAGAGAGAGATTTTTTTCTTTGTTTTTTCTCTCTGTCTCGGCGGGTCTCTCGTTTCTCGCGCTCCCTTTAAACGTCTCGGATGTGATAGGGCTAAAACGGACGCGCGAAACAAATGGGTTTATTAGGAGTCTGAGCGGACGACGCGAACGATTCTTTTCGCGTTCAAATGTCACGCAGAATTTCTTTTCTGGCGGTGTTTTTTGAACGGTTTACGTTTCTTTCTTTCGCGTCGTCGCGGGGAGGAGCGCGCGACGAGTTTACGAAACGCGCAGTTTTAGGAGACCGAAAGACGATCCTCCTTGTGGAAGACCTCTTTCAACTCGAAATTTGAAACTTACCTCTCTCTCTCTTTCTCCAACAAAACGCACACCAAAACGACAAAACACATTAGGTCCCGCGCGCTGTTACCGCGTGATCAAGAACAAACCGTACCCGAAATCTAGGTATTGCAGAGGCGTTCCGGACCCGAAAATCCGAATCTACGATGCTGGCATGAAGAAGTACTCCGTGGACGCGTTCCCGGCGTGCGTGCACTTGGTGTCTTTCGAGAAGGAACAAGTCTCTTCCGAGTCTTTGGAAGCCGGTCGTATTGCGGCGAACAAGTACATGGTTAAGAACGCGGGTAAGGATTCGTTTCACTTGAGAGTTCGATTGCATCCGTTTCACATTTTGAGAATCAACAAGATGTTGTCGTGCGCCGGCGCTGATAGATTGCAGCAAGGCATGAGAGGGGCTTTCGGTAAACCGCAAGGGGTGGCGTCTAGAATTTCTATCGGTCAAGTCATGTTGTCGATTAGAACGAAGGATGTGCACGCGACGAAGGCGGTGGAGGCGTTGCGTCGCGCCAAGTTCAAGTTCCCGGGACGCCAGCAAATCGTCCAGAGTACAAACTGGGGCTTTACGAAGTTCAAGAGAGACGACTACGTGAAGTGGAAGGCGTCGGGGAGAGCGCTTCCGGACGGGGTAAACGCAAAGGTTTTGTCGCACCACGGTCCGTTGGCCAAGAGACCGGTTGAACACATCCAAGAAACCGCGGCGATGGAGTACAAGCGACCGTTGCACTAAATTTTCTATGGTAGGTAGAGAGAGAGAGAGAGAGAAACTTAGCGTATTAATCCCCACACATCATTTAAACGTACAAATACAGTAAATATATCAACATCACAACACGTCTAATTTCACTACACAACACGATGTAACTATACACACCGCGTTAAAACTTACAGATGACAGCCGATGATTTGGTAAAACATCGGCGTTTCACTCAGGCGATCTCCGTCGACTAAAGTCAAATCCAACGCGTCGCTACTATTCGCTATCACGCTATCGCTACTACCACTACTACTATCGCTGCTGTTGCTCTCTAATCGACCGCAAAATACAAATTTTCCTTTACTTCCTCGTTTCGCAAAGAGGACGATAGATTTCCCCCCGTCGTTCGCTTTGCACGCTTTCGTTCGAGCGTATGCCTCCGCGTCTTCGCTGAAAAACTTTTCCGCGTTTTCCAGGCGTAACGTCAAAAAGTTATCATCCTCTCTTCGCCGAAACTGCGCCGGCTGCGTCTTCTTCGGCTCGTCCACGGTTAAAAAGAGCGCGACGGCGTTTTCCCAGTTGTCCACTTTACTCTTTGTTTTCTTTGGCATTCGCACGGAACACCCGTTCTCTGAGAGCAATTCGATCGCACCTTTGCGTCCTACGCACGCGAATCCTAAATAATCCGTGACGCACCGCGTCAAATCCGCCTTCGCTTCGTGCAACGCCGTCTCTCGAGCGTTTCTCAGCGAGGAGCTATTTTGTCGTTTCAAAAACGCCGCCTTTTCCATTTTTGCCATTTTCGATTTCGACACGCGCTTGACGAATCGACCGTCTATTCCTCCAGCTTCTCCGTTTCCACCGCCGCCGTATTGCACGAGCTGTAACCCGTCGGAAATCTCCTCGTCGTTATTCCACCGACCTCTCGAAAACAAGACGACGTCTAAAATCGAAATCAACGAATACGCGTCCGTCGCCGCGTACCTTTGCTGCGGATCCGACAACGGTCTCTGCGACCAATCGCTCACTTGGCACTTTTTATCCAAGTTACACTTCAATATGTCCCTCGTCAGCGCAGCCAAACCGACTCGTTTTTGGTGCTTATACTTTCTCTTGTTGTGCGAACTTACCGCGTCCGCCGTGTACGCCAACTCGCGAACGTCGATCCACCCTTTCTTCCTCCTATCCATCGATAACGTCTCCTCTAACGACGCGTACGACATCCTCAACCGCTTAATATCGTAATCAAATCCAAAACCGAGCTTTATTAACGTTTCGTTTTCAAACAACAGCTTCAGAAACGCATCGAACGCTTCCGCCGTTCCTTTTTCTTCGCCTCCGCCGCCAGTATCCATCATGAACGCAAACACGTCCAACAAATACACGTTCTCTCTCGTGGCCACTTGGAACAAACTCACCGGCGTGTTATCCCCTGGTTTCCACTCGCAATCGAGTCCGAGCACGACGGGAAGCCGGCGAAATGAATTCTTTTCATACTCGGTACCGTCGTCGTCGTCTTCCTTCTTTTCCTCCTCCTTTTTCATCGCCGCTCGAATCTCCTCCACCAACACGTTCAACTGTTCGTCCGTTTCCACCCAGTGCACTCGCTCTCGAGGCACGTCCGGGTACTGCGCCGATGAGGACAAATCCGAAGCGAATACCTCGAATAACGAGGATGATTTCTTTTTCTTCGCACTATTTTCTTGAACGTGCGCGAGGAGGACGGCGCTCTCCTCACTCGTCGTCGAAGAAGAAGACGACGAAGAAGCGCTGCTTCGGCGGCTGCTCGATTTCCAATTCGTCTTCCTCTTCTTCTTCTTCTGAAACGACGAGAACGAAAGAGGAGGAGTTTGCGCACCTAACGACGACGATGCAATCATCATCCCGCGCTCTCCTCTCTCTCTTTTCCTTTCTCTTCTTTGTCTTCTCGATCTTCTTCTTTTGTCCTCTTCGACGACGAGTGAGATAAATAACAGGAGGAAAAAGTGGATAAAAAGTGAGGATGAAAAGGAAAAGTCTAATATTAAAAAGATCCCCATCGTTGACCGCTACTGCTACTGCTACTGCTGCTCCTGTCGTCGTCGTTCGCGTTCTCATCCATTCGCGCTCTGCGCATGAGTAAACGTTTCGTGACGTTCGTCCCTTGCCCTTCTCCGTCCGAAGCTTCTTTCTTGTTCGTCGTCGTCGTCGTCGCGTCTTTGTTTTTCGTCGCTTTGGTAGTAGTATTGTTTTGCTTAAATCGACCAAAGCTTCCACTCTTACCGACCAACTTTTCGTTCATTTCAGCTTTTGACGAGTTTCTCGCCGCCTCGCGAAGTTTCATCATTTTCTCGCGCTCGGGCGCGTCGCCGAGAACGCTCGCGCCGATGGAGGCTTTATTCTGCTTCGCGCCGCCTCCCCACCGCGCGTCTAAAGCGAGCTCTCTCAAAATCGCATCCTCGTCGCGCTCGGTATCGCGAATTTCGCGACAAAAATTACCCGAATCGATCACGCGCGCGTTTGCTGAAGATACCGCCATGTGTACGGCGTTATCGCTCGTCACGACGTACACGTTCTTGCCGTCTTTTTCCTCGGCGAGAAGTTTCGTTTCTCGTTCGATGTACCCGTCCGCGAGTTGCCCGTTGCCGGTAAACACAACCGTCACACCATCGCCTATTTCCTCCGCCCGCTCTTTCTCACTCAACCCAGTGCTACTATTACTACTGCTATTGCTGCTACCACTATTATTCGTGTGATAATTATTGTTATCCCAAACGATGACGCACTCCATGTTCCTCGAAATCGCAAACGCCTTCACCTTCTCCTCTAAAATCTTCCTCGCTCCATCCAAATCTCCCTCCACTAAAAACCTCCTCCGCAAATGCGGTATACCGCCACCACTGCCGCTTTTCCCACTGACGCGCATCCTCGCGTCGTCCTCGTCCGGTACCCCGCACACGTTGTACCCGTCCACGAAACACTTCGTCTTCTTCGACGAGGAATCGAAAAACGCTCCCAGGCTCGCGTCGTTGGCGTCCAGCGCCGTCTTCCGCAAATACGCTTCTCTTTCCTTCTCGCGTTTCTCCGCGGCTAAAACGCGTCGTCGTTTCAGTTCTGCCTGGTACGCGTCGTTTATGTGTAGGTTGTTCTTCGCGTTTGCTTTTTGTTGCGTCGTCGTCGAAATCGTTTTCTTACTCGCCGCGTTCGGTCCAGTTAACGACGTCAACTCGCTCTTTTCAGCGTTGTTGTTCGCAGAATTCTTCCACCGGTCCACCAATCGAATCTGCGCGTGGACGCTCATGCCGTTCTTTTTGCCGGTAATTCGATGCGGTTGTTGTTGTTGATTTTGTTCTCCTACTCCTCCTCCTCCATCGCTCTTCTTGTTCTTCTTGTTCTTCTTCGACGACGAGGCGACGTCAACGCATTGGTTTTTTTCCCGTCGATGATTTCGACGATTTTGATGACAAAAGACGACGGCGAGGACGGGAGGGTCAACAAAACCAACGCGCCCCCTCGACGAAAGAAAACGACTCATCGTGCGCGTTTCATGCGTGTTATATATTTCTCGGACTTCTCGCCGTGGTATTCCGTTTAAGACGCAAGAAGAGTACACGAGTGACGAATTTTCGCCTCCTTCTCGAGTGCTGCTCTGTTGCTCGAAAAACGGCTTTTTTTGGTCAATCGACCAATTTATTCTTTTTGCAGATCAAATTAAACGTATTGCTTTTATTAATAGCAGTATTAATGAAAGAGATTTTCCAACACCCATTCACCGCGGTGTGTTATTCGTAGAAATCGAAAACACAATTTTTTTGCGGGTATTACCGCACCGCGATGAAGCAATAATCGACGTTGTCAAATCACGAGTGGAGAAGAATGAAGACACGCGAACCAAAATCAACATGTATAGGAGAGACCCACAAAAAGGGGAAAAAATATCTCTTTTTTTATTCGACGGCGCCTTCACTTTTTACAACAAACGTACGCGAAAAACTTTCGATACATAATGTCTAACCCAGTTGTCTTTTTCGACATGGAAATCGGCGGCCAACCGGCCGGGAGAATCGAGATGACGGTACGATTGTTGTTGTTGTTGTTGTTGTTGTTGTTGTTCTTTTATGCGCGTTTCCTTCTTCTCGCAAATGCGCGTTGATGCTCTCTTTTCTCTCTCCGATGATGAAAATTCTCGATCACTTTTTTCCAATCAACCGCCGGCAAAAGCCGACGATTCGTTTTTTGTTCCATTTTGGCGGGCGCTGACGACCTCTGGTGGTCTTCTTCTTCTTTCATAAACAACAACACACACACACGCGCACGTGTACAATAAAAGCTCCGAAAGGACGTGTGCCCGAAAACCGCGGAAAACTTCCGTCAGTTATGCACCGGGGAACCCGGATTTGGGTTCAAGCAATCGCCGTTTCACCGGGTGATTCCAGGATTCATGTGCCAAGGCGGCGACTTTACCAACCAAAACGGCACCGGGGGTAAATCTATCTACGGGATCAAGTTCGAGGACGAGAATTTCACGCTCAAGCACACCGGGCCGGGAATTTTGTCCATGGCGAACGCCGGTCCGAATACGAACGGGTCGCAATTTTTCTTGTGCACGGCGGAGACGTCGTGGTTGAACGGGAAGCACTGCGTGTTTGGGAGCGTGACGAAAGGGATGGACGTCGTCAACGCGATCGAAGCCGTCGGGTCTCAAAGTGGGGCCACGAGTAAGAAGGTTGTCGTCGCCGATTCCGGACAGTTGTCGTAAGCGACGATTTAGACGACGACGCGAGGAGAGACTACTTTTGGTCTCCTTCGCAAAACTACACTTCTAAATACTTCTCTAAATATACTAAACTACTACTATTACTGAGTCATTCACTGCGTATTATTATTAGTATCGTCGTCCCCTCCCTCTTCCTCTTCCTCTTTCTCTTTCTTTTCCCACAACCGCAACCCGACGGCGCTCGCCAAATTCACCGCTTGCGCGGCGACAATCGGCTCCGGAATCTCCACCCCGTACCCGCTCTTAAAATCTACGCCGACGATAATCTCCACACTCGCCACGAACGCGACCATAAAATCTGCGATTGGTAGATTCTTATTCGCAAAAACTGCAGACATCGGTCCGCCGACGCACCACGTCGCGGTGACCAGTTTCGCCAGAACTGGCAACTCTTGAAACGAAGTCACCGCGTTGAAACGAGAAAGCGGGCCACTGCCGACCACGTCCGGCGCGTGTAACGCACTCCCGAGTAAAAACAAAACGCTCATGACTTTGCGGTACCGAAATAAAGCGTCCGAGCTGTCTGAGGGGAGTAACGAAAAGGAGTCGGGGAACTTCTTTGCGGCGACGGTGAACACCATTTTGCCCCCTATATGACGCTTTGGTGTTGTTCTCTTTCCTGCGCGGGAAAAAGAAGACGACGACAAAAACGCAGCCTTCGTGTTGGAGACACACCCATCGTCTCTTCTGTGAATGGCTTTTGTCGTCGTCGCGGTTTTGGCGGAGACCAAGAGGAGGGGTCGTTGAAGCAGCATACAAGGAGGCAAAAAATGCGGATAAAAACTAACTACTAGTTGAATAACAAAAAATGCTGCTATTCTCTGCACTAAAACGCGATAATACACATATGGTATCACTATCATCATCGCAAACCGAAAACGTTAAACGCGCCGTCTTTCGAAAAGAATAGTGGGCCTAAAAGCGAATCCTCCAAGTTCCCCAAGACGGTGGCGTTCACGGCGCGTCCAATCTCGACTTGGGTTTCGTCCGCTCGGATTGGAATGACTGGATGTTTCTTACCTTCGGATCGACTCGGGCCTAACGTTTCGAGCAAGAGCGCGTTGCCGGCTTCGATGCCGCTGACAAAGGCGCGTTCTTGGCACAAACCTTTCGCGCCGAATTCTCGGTCGCCCATGCGGACCCAGTCGCCGGCGCAGACGACGTTCGGGACGGAGGTTTGAAGAGGCGGGCGTTTGGTGAAAGAGCCCGGGGAGAAGTGCGAAACGGCTTGCGGATATCGCTGGACGCAAAAGTCGACGACGCCGGCGTCGCGAAACGCCTCGACGGCTTCCGGTAATAAATCTTTCGTCAACGTTTTGACGATGTCTTCGTCGCTCAGCGTGGCGATGGCGCTCGAGTTATAGAAGTCACACGCGACGACTGAACCTTTTGGCGTTTCTTGGCCGCCCCACAGCTCGTTTTCGGTATCTTTTTGTAACTGGTCGAGCATGAAAAACGTGCCGCCGGCACCGCGGAGCGCCGGGAAGCGCGAAAAAACGTTCGCCGGCGTGTCCGTGGCGACGTATTTGTCCAACCACAAACGAACGGAAACGACATCGATGGCTCCCAACGAAGCCGCGGCGGTTAATTCCGGCGCGTTTCGCGCCAACTCCGGTGAATTTGAAACGACTGATTTTAAACCTTTCGCGCCCAACGCCAAGACGACTCCGTCCACGTCGTCAATGACCACCTCTCGTTTTGACGTCGTATCGAAATACGTCACCTTGTCGATGGCGTTCTTCTCCGAGTCCAAGTGTAACGATTTCGCAAAGCATCCACCTTTGACGTTTAGTTCGTACTTATCCATCAGCATCTCTGCCATTGGCGCGATGATCAACTCCCCGATGCTTTTGCTCTTAATCCATCGCACATCGAACGAATCCTGATGCGCCAACGCGTAGTAATATAACAATTCCATCGTCACCGCCGCGCTCAACTCCTCCGGAGGCTTGAACAACCCAACCAATAACGTCGGCTTCAAAAACTCCTCCACCAACCGTTCCGACAAACCGCACTTGGTAAATAACTCGTGCGCCGTCGCTCTGTCGTACTTCTCAAACACTCTCTCGTTCCTATTCAAATCCAAAACCGCGTATAACAATCCCACCATAGTCGCTCTGTCCGCCAGAGGCAAGCGCTTAAAGTTATCAAATGTCGCGAACACTTGCCCGAGAGGCGAGGGTAGTTGCATCACGTCCGCGCCGCTAAACACCGGTGCAGTCGCTTCTAACCCGTCCGGGCTAAAAAAACTCGATCGCGTGAATTCCGTAAACACTTCGTCTTCGCGCAACTCGAGCGTATGCGTGACCAGATGGTTGATGTTTGGATAATCCTTCCAGAAGCCTCTCAAGCCGGATTCGAACGGTTTCCCGCTCGTCGTCTTTTGCCCGGTTTTGCCGGTTGGATCTTTCAAACCGTCCAGTAGTATAACCTCGCACTCGTTCGATTCTAATAAAGCTTTCGCGGCGCCCCACCCGCCCCACCCGGCGCCGACGACGACTATCTTCTTCCTCTTCTTCTTTTCCTCATCATTGGGATTTGACGCGTTCGTGATGAAAATGCGTTTATGATTACTACTGCTACTGCTGCGGTGACTGCGCCGCCTCTCGAGGCTCGAGCGACTCGAGGAGGAGACGTGAGGTACTTGACTGCTAAAATGCGACGCAAAGCTCACGCTACGGGAGAAGGAGAAAGACATTTGTGCGCGCGAATGTGTGATTTTGAGTGACGTCTTCGCTTTTGGATAAAAAGCTCCTCTGTGGAGATATTTTGCGATGTACAACGACGCGGATCTCTCTCTCTCTCTCTCTTTTCTATGACGGCTATTGCTTTAAGGCGATGAATTTCTTCCTCATCTCGCTTTCCTCGGCTATGGTTTGCTTCAAATTCGTCACCAACCGGTGTCTCTCTTTCTCGCGTCTTCTCAGCTCCGCCTCGACGACGTTCTTCCTCTCCTCTCTTTTCGAAGCGTCCGTCTTCCTCGACTGCGCTCGTCTCTCTCTCTCTTCCTTGTGCGTTTTCCGCGCTTCCTCTTCTTTTTCTTTCAACTCCTCGGTGAGTTTGTTCACTTTTTCGATGGCCGCGTTCGCCTCTTGCTTCGCCGCGCGGACTCTTTGCATCGCTTCGGTGTGTTTTGTGGCGACGCGTTCGGCTTCGAACCGGGACTTGGCGCCGGCGAGCGTTTGCGCGAGCGCGTATTGTTCAATCTCGAGCTTTCTCCGCTTTTGTTTTCTCGCCAATCGCTCCTCCTTCTTCTCAAAATCCTCCTCATCCTCCTCGTTTTTCTTCTTCTTGTTGTTGCTGTTCTTCTTCTTCTTCTTCTCGGATCCGTCCTCCTCGTCCTCCTCCTCGTCCAAAAGCTCGCGCAATTCCCCCACGCGTTTCTTCATCAAACAGTTTTTAAACTCCGAAAGCGTCATCGCTTCCGTCGGCGCTTCGAACGTTTTCAAAATCTGCGCTCTCTCGTTCGGGAGGATATTGTCATTCGTATTATTATTGTTATTATCGTTCAGAGTCTTCGTCGTCGTTTCCCCGTCGTCGTTCTTCGTCCCCGGCGCAGATCGATCTTTGTCTTCGTCTTCTTCTTCTTCCTCCCGTCGTCGTCGCGCTAATAAAGCGTTCTCGTCCAAGTCGTCCTCTTTTTTGAGCTGCGGACGAGAAAGGTTCAACGTCGGTTTCAACGACGACGTCATTTTATCGCACGTATCGCGCGTGTTGTTCTTTGAATGAGAGAAGAATTATGAAGACTATCAAGGGGAGACATGTCACGATACGCTCGTGAGACGTACGTTGAGCGCTGCGTTTAGTACACATTCGAGGAGGAGGAATAACAACAACAACAGAAAATATATACATCACGTTATCCCTCTAAACTTTCAAAATCTGCGAACGCTTTCTCGCGCATTTCGGGACATCCCGGGACTTTTCCAATCGCGCCGGCTTTCTCCGCGGCGCGTTTCAGACCCACCGTGTACGACTCCGGGAACTTATACCCTAACCCGTCGTGGAACTGGTGATACCTTTCCGCCGGGTAAAACGGCAACTTTTCCGAATCTACGATCCAGACTAAATTGATCTGATCGTTTTCGGTCGGTTTGCCTCGATTGTCGAAATCGTTGCCTTCGCCTCGAACGAGTTTCATTCCGTTCGCGTTTGCCGATTCCATTTGTTTCATTAATTTCTCGTTCTCGATTCCTCCCGGGATACCGACCACGTTTCTGTATCCCGGCCCGCTATCTTGCGGGTCCACTCTTTGCATCCCAAACGGTGTCTTATCAAAGTTCTTAAAATATACCTCGCAAAACTTCTTAAACTCGTCTTCGTCTTTATACGCTATTTGTACCACTTCGGCGTGGCCTAAACGCTCGTACACCGTATCCGCGGCGCCGTAGTAATAACACACGGTGTCTTTATTCTTCCCACCCGCGCCTCGTTTCCCTCCCGCGTACCCTGCCAACGATTTCATCTTTACATCTTCTCTGTTCAAGATATCTTTTTCCAAGGAGACGAACTCGTGTTGTCTTCCCCAGAAGCACCCGTTCCCGAAGTACGCAAACGTCAAGTCCTCCTCTGACGTGGCAGCCATCGCCATTGACGACGACGTAAACGACGACGTGGGAACCTGAACCCCCAAAACGTTCGACGACGAGAGCGTGGTAAAAACCCCCAGCCCTGCGGCAGCCGTCAGCACGCCGGCCCTGAGAGAGTTCCGTCTGCTAAACATCGTCGTCCTCGTCCGTCGTCGTCGTCGATGCTTTTCGTCGTCGTCTTCGAATGTGTTTGCAACATCCTCGTCGTCGTGTACGACGTCAAAGTCCTCGACAGAAGAAGAAGAGACGACAGAGGAGGATTGGTTTTTATGGTGTTGTTGTCCTCGCCGTTGTCGTCCTATTCGGGAGGAGGAAGAAGCGGGGAGAATCATCGCGTTGGAAAGGTGACGGGAACCCATTTTTTGTGTGTGCAACTACTGAGGAGGCGAAAATGTGAAGAACAGGCGCTATGAGTAAACGATCATTTAACGATGATGATTTTTGATTAATACTTGCGAAAATTGAGCGAAAATCTTTGCTCGCTCAACGCTTTCCCGTAGGCGTAACAAAACGCCTGTTTCGCTTCGTCTTTGGTTTTCCCTTTCAACTTGTTCCACTCTTGGAACAACGCGCGACCGTTGTAATCGACGGCGCCGTTCTCGGTCCACATCGGCTGTTCTTTCGGCGGGTCGCCTTCTTCGACTTGTTTAATGCACGCTTTTAACGTGTAATAATCCTCCGGCTTCACCGCTTGGACCCCGGGTTTCGGGAGGAGTTTCCATTTCATCGTCTTCGGGTCCTCGTACGACGCCGAGAGGCGGTCGTATTCCGCCACGTCGTACGTTCGCCACGTGACTTCTTCTTTTTGCTCCTTGTCCTTCTCCAAAATATGCGGCGTCATCCCTGGTTTTGGCGAGGGGAGCTTTTCGCTCGCCCAGGCGGATTTAAACGTCGAAAGCGATCTGCGAAAGAGAACCGAAGTAAGAGAGAGAGAGAGAGAGCAGCGCGCTGGTGGTCTATTCTCACAGTATTTTCGATCGCACGAGGACAAACCAACACCGAGAAGAGAAAAAAAAAACTCAAAACTTACGTGCACCCTAAAACTCGGAACAACGCCACGACGTCGGCGCGCCGAGCTGTTGGATCGCTCGACGTGCTTCGTTCGTACAGAAATCCATGCTTTAAGCACGTCTCTTGGATGTCCCTGTGTGATGTTTTCAGAGATCAAAGATCAGAGAAAAAAAGTCAGTAACGCTCGGAATACAGAATTGCTTTAAAAAAAAGAGAGAGAGAGAACTTGCTTAGAGGAGGAGGAGAAACTAAAAAACGCACGCCAGCGTGATCGCTTTAGCGGTAGATTTATCCCCGCTTTTCGTGAAATCCAAGATCATCTTATTCTATATATATAGTAACGTGTTTGCGCGCGCGAAAAGAGGACGAAGAAAAGCTTTATTAAATAAAGTGTGTTTTTGAGTGTCGTATTTTTTGCTCAAAAAACTCTCTTTTTTTTGCTCCCAAAAGAACCAAAACCCCGCATTGAGTTACGCGCAAAGGAACTTCTACGACGAAACCATGGCAGCAGATAACGAGAAAGAAGAAGAAATCGAGGACGAGGAGGTACGTTTTTCGTGAAAGAGATATTTAGGGATGCGTGTTTGATTCGAGCGGTGTGCGGAGAATGTCGCGTGCTGCGCCGTACTCCGTATTCGATGTTCGCGCGCGAATTTACGTTTTTCTCTCGTCGGTTCTCTCTCGGTTTTAACAACAAACTCTTCTCATCATCATCATGTTAAATCTAATCGCGATGATTAAATCATACACAGGAAGAACACTCCGAGGAGGAAGAGGAGGAAGAGGAGCACGCAGACGGTACGTTTTTTAAATTACGCGTTTCGTTCTCGTCCGGGGTTCTTTCGTCCTTTTGCGAGAGAAGAAGAAAGAGAGAGAGAGAGAGAGAGCGATTTTGATTTTGGAAAACCTCTCTTTCTCTCCTAAGGGTTTGCGTTAGGATTTTCCGTTGCGTCTGATTTAGGAGTCATTGATGGAAAAGCTATTGCATTAAACGCGATTCAACTCGTGTCGTCGTCTGTTTTGTTGTCGCGTTTGGCTTTTGCGTCGTTTATTACGTCGTCTTTCGCTGACTTTACGATTTTTACTACTCCTCTCTCCAAATATAACCACAGGTTCCATCTCGCGAGCGGAAAAGAAAGCGAGAAAAGCGATGTCCAAGTTAGGCATGGAAAAAGTTGAAAACGTGGACAGAGTCACCTTACGACGAGGCCGAAACTTGTTGTACGTCATCTCGAACCCGGATTGCTTCAAGGCACCGAATTCGGACACGTACGTCGTCTTTGGCGAAGCGAAAGCGGAAGATATGGCGGCAAAAGCGGCCGTGCAAGCGAAAGCGTTTCAAGCCGAGGCGGCAAATGGTGCCGCGGCTGCGGCAGCAGGGGCTGGTGGGGCGCCAGGGGCGGCGAAGATTGCCTCGATTACGGAGGAAGTCGACGAAGGCGAAGTCGACATGGAGGGTTTGGAAGAGAAGGATGTCGATTTAGTCGCGACGCAGGCGAACGTGAGCAAAGGGAAAGCAGCGGCGGCGTTGAAAGCGAGCGATGGGGATATCGTGAGCGCAATCATGGAATTGACAATGTAAGAAGAAAGACTTAATTAGAGAGAGAGAGAGAGAGAGAGAGAGAGAGAGAGAAGGAGAGCGGCGCCGAAGAATCAAACTCTTGCCGAGCGCTTCCTACCAATAAGAACAACATTAGAAACCGACGACTTATGTATTTTCGCGAAATACTATATTAAAAAGCTTTCGCGTTAGCAAGAGAAAGAGAGAGAGAGAGAGAGAGAACCCTAGGTTTTATCGTGCGACGCGTGTAAATATCAAAGGATGTGTGTACTCGCGTTTCGTATCACATAATATAATAAACGCGTAAACGCGCTCATCAGGAGGAGGAGGAGGAGGAGGTTATCCAACACATTTTCTAAAAACATCATCACCGCTTGAAAGTTCTTCTTCTTTGTCTTCTTCTTTCGAGAGACGAGAGCGCATCATCGAGACGACGCTCTCTCTCTCTATTTCTTCCCGCCCTTATAGCTCTTCTTCTTCTTCTTCTCCTCCTCCAACGCTTTCAGCGCTTCCTTTTCCTCTCTTTTTTGTTTCCATTTCCCGTAGGCGGAATCTTTGCTCGCTCCCGTTCGCACCGCGGCCACGCACCCGCCGCCGAAGACGAACACGGA
>Ga0115000_10001330_pt1 | contig 22080 bp, 20 predicted proteins | sample ArcticOcean_MG_C_6_FD_89690 | JGI IMG/M metagenome (GOLD analysis project Ga0115000, IMG submission 89690) | Marine microbial communities from western Arctic Ocean - ArcticOcean_MG_CB8_128 | ecosystem: Environmental > Aquatic > Marine > Oceanic | place: Arctic Ocean: Canada Basin | collected... | reverse complement strand
TGCATAAAAAATGTCTTTTTACCAGACTGTTCCATTAGTGATTCATTAACTTGAAAAGTTGAAAACAACTTCTCTCTTTCGGTTGCTTCATCCTTTTGCCCCATTGAAGCCCAAACATCTGTGTAGACAACATCCGCGTTACGAACAGCTTGATTTGGGTCGTGCGATATACTAATTTTTGAAATTCCAGACTCAATAGATTTTTGTATAGTAGCGTCGTCAGGTTTATAATCTTCTGGACAACAGCATACAAAATTAATTGGGATTTTCATTGCCAACTGCAACCATGAATGAACAATATTATTTCCATCTCCCATATAAACAATTTTTGGATTGTCAATTACTTCAAGATGCTCCCAAACAGTAAATATATCCGTCATAATTTGACAAGGGTGATTATAGTCTGTTAATCCATTAATTACAGGGATTGTAGAATACTCTGCTAGTTCAAGGATATGATCATGATCAAAGAGGCGAGCCATAATTACATCATTATACCTGCTTAACAATCTTGAAATATCTTTAATAGCTTCTCTTTTACCAATTCCAATATCATTAGGCCCAAGAAAAAGTGCGTGCCCCCCCATCCATTCAAAGCCCGTTTCAAATGAAACCCTAGTCCTTGCAGATGGTTTAGCAAATATCATTGCAAGAGATCTATTCTTAAATATCTTGTAATCTTCTCTTAAATGAAATCTAGATTTTAAATTTTTTGCTAGTTTGAGTATTTCCCATAATTCTGAATTACTATAATCTGATATATGTAAAAAATGCTTCATTTTTTCCTTATAAAATATATCTACTTAAATCTTCATCAAAAACAATATCTCCTAAAGCTTCTTTTACGTACTTCGCAGTGATTTTTAATTTTGTTTGACCTTTTTTTGGATGTTCGTACAAAGGATCTTCAAGTAAAGTTGTCATAATAGTATGCAGTCGCCTCGCTCCAATGTTTTCGGTTTTTGTATTCACTTCAGTCGCAAGCTCCGAAATGGCTTTGATAGAGGAAGGCTCAAATTCAAGAATAACTCCGTCAGCTTCTAATAAAGCAACATATTGTTTTATTAGCGCTGATTTTGGGTGGGTTAATATTTTTATAAAATCTTTTGTTTTTAATTTATCTAATTCTACTCTAATTGGAAATCGCCCTTGCAGTTCAGGAATCATTTCAGATGGGGTACTTATGTGAAACGCACCAGCAGCAATGAATAAAATATGGTCGGTTGAGACAACCCCATATTTAGTATTGACGTTACTACCTTCAACAATTGGTAATAAATCTCTTTGTACTCCTTCTCTGCTCACATCAGGGCCTTGTCCACCACTACCATTAACAACTTTGTCAATTTCATCTATAAATATGATGCCGTTATTCTCAACTCTATCTTTTGCTATGCGAATGACTTCATCATTGTCTATTAATTTCTGAGCTTCAGAATCAATAAGAACTTCTCGCGCTTCAGTCACCGGCATTTTTCTTGGTTTTTTAGATTTAGGAATTGCATTACTAAGCATATCTTTAATATTCATTCCAAAATCATCCATACCGATTGGGCCTAGAACTTGCATCCCAGCTATAGATTCTTGCTCAATTTCAATTTCAATTATAGTCTCTTCAAAATCTCCATTTTCTAATTTCTTTCTAAGTCTAGCCCGGGTTTTTGAATGACGCTCTTCAACTTCATTGGCTAATGTTGAATCACTTGATTTTTTTTCTGGAAAAAGAATATCAATAATTCTTTCGTTTGCCAGACTTTCAGCTAACTCAAGAACCTCTTCTTCTTTTTCTCTCTGAACCATATTAAAAGAAGTATCCATTAAATCTCTTATCATAGATTCAACATCTCTTCCTACATAACCTACTTCAGTAAATTTACTTGCCTCTACCTTTACAAATGGTGCGCTAGTCAAAGCAGCTAACCGCCTAGATATTTCAGTTTTACCAACGCCTGTAGACCCTATCATAATAATATTATTTGGCATGATCTCATTTCGCATATATCCAGAAACTTGCTGTCTTCTCCATCTATTTCTCATCGCAATCGCAACAGCTTTTTTAGCTTTTGATTGCCCAATAATATATTTATCTAACTCGCGGACAATCTGTTTAGGGGTAAGCTCTTTCATTAAAGCTCCAAGATGGTAATTGAATCATTCGTATAAATACATAATCCCGCTGCTATCTTTAATGATTCTTCAGCAATCTGTTTTGCAGAATATTGTCCCGCTTGATGAAAGGCAATGGCTGCTGCCTGCGCAAAACCACCTCCTGATCCAATAGAAACCACAGGGCCATCTGGCTCAATTAAATTTCCATCGCCAGCAATAATAAAGCTATCTTTTTTATCCATAACTAATAGCAAGGCCTCTAGATGACGAAGCATCTTATCCATCCTCCAATCTTTTGCCATCTCGACTACTGACCTTTTTAAATCACCTTCATACTCTTCAAGCTTTTGTTCAAATTTTTCAAAAAGCGTGAGAGCATCTGCAGCAGCACCTGCAAAACCACCAACGACCCCACCTTTTGAACTGTCAAATTTTCTAACCTTTATAGCTTTTTGTTTCATAGCCATATCACCAAAAGTAACCTGTCCATCTCCAGCAATAGCAACCTTCCTCTTTGAACGCACTCCTAATATAGTTGTAGATCTTATTTTTGGGTGTTTCACTTTATAGACCCGAGATATTTCAAGAAATCTCCTTCAGTGCTTAAAACTAAAATGGTTTCTTTATCTAAGGTTGTTTCATATATCTCCATAGTTCTCATAAAACGATAAAATGCCGGGTCTTTATTATAAGCGGCTGCGTATATATTTGCAGCTTTCGCATCTGCTTTACCTTTTATCTCTTGCGAACGCCTGTAGGCGTCAGAAGTGATTTCTTTAAGATCTCTATCTTTTTGACCGCTAATTCTAGCCGACTCTCCTGCACCCTGAGAACGGAACTCTTCTGCAATCCGCTTACGCTCTGAAACCATACGTTCGTATACTTTTTTCCGCACTTCGGGTACATAATTAATTCGCTTAAACTGGAAATCTAGAATTTCTATACCTAGCTCGCTTGTACTTGATTTGGCAATATCTAGTATCTCTCTAGTCAACTCATCTCTTCCACTTTTTATTACAGTTTTTTCTTTACTCGATTGAGCATTAGTATCTTCATTATTTACTATATAATCTCTGTTTGTAGTCCTTACTAGCTCAATCAAATCGTGTTTTGCAATTGCATTTTGAGTAGCGCCTTCAAGTACAGAACCAATCCGATTCTTAGCTCTAGATTCATCAGATAAACTTTTTGCATACTGTAATGGATCTGAAATTCTCCACCTCGCATAAGTATTTATATTAATAAAACGCTTATCTCTAGTAGAAACCTGTTTTGGCTCTCCATCCCAAGCTAGAAATCTTTTATCAAAATAATTTGCAGTCTCTAAAAATGGGGTTTTCATTTTTAGCCCAGGCGTTGTTATTGGATCACCAACTGGCTTACCAAACTGGGTAATTACGACCTGTTCACTTTCATTGACAATGTAAAAAGCACCGCCGAAAATGAGAACTGCCACTAGAATACCTATACTTATGATTATGCTAAGAAATTTTCCCATTATTTTGTCTCCTGTCCAAGTGGAAGAAGAGGCAAGACGCCTTCTAATTCCTTATCCAAAATTATTTTTTGTTTTACGTTCGGATAGACCTTTGCCATTGTTTCAAGATAAATCCTATCCTTTGTCACTTCTGGTGATTTTTTATATGCTTTTAATAGATCAGTATACAACGAAGCATCACCTTTTGCTCTATTGATACGATCCATTGAATAACCCTCAGCTTGTTGAACAGTTTGCTCTGCTTCACCTCTAGCTCTAGGAATAATACGATTATAATCACCAAGGGCCTGATTAATCATTTTCTCTTTTTCTTGCTCTGCGGTATTCACCTCATTAAAAGCATCTTGCACCTGTTTTGGAGGCAGTACTTTCTGAAGAAGAATTCTATTAATCTTTATTCCGTTTTCATATTGGTCGCACATCTCTTGAAGCTTTACTTCCATTTTTGCCGCAATCTCTTGACGCCCAGCGGTAAGAACTTCGTTAACACTCCTATCGCCAATAACTTCACGCATAACAGCTTCATTCATATCGCGAAATGTTCCAATTGGGTCCTTCACCTTAAACAAAAACTTGTCTGGCTCAACTATTCTATATTGCGTTTTCCATGGGACTACGGCAACATTCAAGTCACCCGTTAGCATAAGAGACTCTTCTTCAATTTCAGAACGACTAACTCTCCGATCTGTCCCTGCTTTAGCACGCTGACCAAACTCCATCTCTAACTCTCTTTTTGTAGGGATTTTTATAACTGTTTGTATCGGTGCTGGCCATTTTAAATGAATACCCGATTGTACTAAACCTGAATATTCACCCAAAGTCATCAAAACACCTTCTTCCTCCAGCTCAACCCGATAAACTGAACTCCATACCGCAAATAGTAAAACTAAAATTATCCCAATCGTAAGTCCACTCTTTGGAATCTTATCAGGAATCATAAACTCTTGGTCTCCAACTATTATTTTTCTTGCCATGTTATCCTCTTCTTTTTTTATATTTCTTTTCTAAGCCGTGCTACAGGAACACCTAGCTGGTCTCGATACTTTGCGACTGTTCTTCTTGCAAGCTTGTAACCTTTATCATTTAATAATTGAACTAAGGTATCATCATTAAATGGGATCTTTTTATTTTCTGAATTAATTATATTGTGTAACTCTTTTTTAATTACAAATGTTCCAAGAATTTTCCCGCTCTCAAGTTCTATTGCATCTGTAAAATAATGTTTTAACTCGAATACTCCATATGGAGTATCTACGAACTTACCACGAGTTGACCTACTAATAGTAGAAATGTCCATCCCTATTTCTTCTGCTATATCTTGCAACTTAAGTGGACTGAGATGATTCATATTGCCTGAAAACCATTCTGGTTGATTTTTAATAATCGACCTCATAACATTCACCATCGTCACTCTTCTTTGCTTGACTGCTTCGATAAACCAGTTCGCTGAATCTATTTTTTCTTTAACAAAAGACTTGGCCTTCCCACTGAACTCTCCGTTTTCCATACTATCTTCGTATGTCTTACTAATTCTAAGCTCTGGAACGCCACCATCATTCGTAGTAATTAACCAATCATCCCCATCTTCTATTACAACTAAGTCAGGGATTATAACTTGATAATTATCGGCATACCCTTCTCCGGGACGAGGATTCAATTTTGATATTTTTTCTACAGCATCATGAAGGTCTTGGTTCGAACATTTTAATTTAGTTTTGATTTTATCATATCTTTTATGCATAAAGTCATCAAAGTATTTTGATACTATAATATAAGATAGAGACTCTTTATCCTTTTCAAGCTGGATAGTTAAACACTCTTTAAGGTCTCTCGATGCTAACCCTTTTGGCTCCATGCGCTGGATGGCTAAAAGAATTGGCTCAAGGTCTTCTTCCTCTAATCCAAAGTTATCTGCAATTAATATTAGATCTGTATCTAGATATCCCCTTTCATTTATATTCCAAAGAATTTCTTCAGCAATATCTTTTTCTAATTTTGATAGACCTAAATCTTTTACTTGATCAATAATTTTTTCAACAAAAGTAATCTTATCCGGTATTGGCAAGTCTGCTTTTTCTTGATCAAGATAGTATGAACTTTCATCGGTATAGACATCTTCAATTGGTGCATCAATTTCTTCTAATACTTCTTCAGCCATTGATTTTTCTTCAAAATCCTCTGGTTCTACTTGTTCTAAAATAGGATTTAGCTCAAGCTCTCTTAAAATTGTTTGCTCGAGATTTATGGTGTTTAATTGAAGAAGTCTAGCTTGCAGTACTTGTCTAGGAGCAAGCTTTTGTTTTTGCTCAAGTCTTTGTGATAAACGCGGCATATTACTAGTCCAACCTAAATTTTTCTCCGAGATAAAGCCTCTTTGCCTCTTTATCGTTAGCTAAGTACTCCGAAGTCCCTGATTTTAGTATTTGTCCATTAAAAAGAAGATATGAGCGATCTGTTATAGAAAGAGTCTCTCTAACATTATGATCAGTAATTAATACTCCTATATTTCTCTCTTTTAAAGAGTTAATAATAGATTGAATTTCTTCTACAGCAATTGGATCAACTCCCGCGAAAGGCTCATCTAATAATACAAAGTCAGGATCCATGCAAAGGGACCTAGCAATTTCCACACGTCTTCTTTCCCCCCCTGATAATGTTCCTCCTTTACTATTTCTTAATTTAGTAACAGAAAAATCATCTAATAATGAATTTAGCTTTTCTTCTTGCTCATCTTTTGTAAGGTCTCTTCTCATCTCAAGAACAAGTTTTAAATTGTTTTCTACAGTTAATTTTGAAAAAATAGAAGGCTCCTGCGCAAGGTAGCCAACGCCTTTGCGTGCTCTTTTATACATCGGGTCATTTGTGATTTTGTTATCATCTAAAAAAATATCGCCCTTAGTTGGCTTAATCATACCAGTAATCATGTAAAATGTTGTCGTTTTACCAGCTCCATTGGGTCCCAATAATCCAACTACTTCATTTCGATTCACTGATATATCTACATCATTGACAACCATCCTTGATCCATATTTTTTGTGCAAACCTTTCGCAGAAAGACAGGTTATGTTCTTTTCGGTCATATTAATTTCTTCTGGTTACACCTGAAGGATTCAATATTTTCCAATTCTCAAGATCTGAATCAGATTCAAAGCCAATACCGTATAACGTATCTTCATCCAATGTAGTGATCATGATAGAATCCAAGGTGCTCATTCTTTCATTTTTCGAGTCCCAGTAAAGAGTGTCTGTAAATAACGTAATCCCGCTATCCGAAATAGCAACTACATTACCGACTGCTTTCATATTGTTTGTCTTTTGATCCACCTCAGCTATATAACTATTTAATACTGCAACATGAATTTGTTTTTTATCAAAAAAGTCCACTTGGACTAGCTCATCAAGTAAAATGTGCTTTTTTTGGTTATACTTTTCTAAGTGGCCAGCATTTACACGCGCCCTTTCAATTGAAGAATCTGTTAAGATTATTGTAACTCCCCAACTTTCCTGATCAGGGAAATCAATTCCTTTATCTAAAAACACATCCGGCTCTTCAGATGAGCATCCAAATAAAATTAAAAATAAAATATACAACCAATTGAACTTTTTCATTAATCAGCTTTTCAGTACTCTGTTTATCATTTCTTTTTTTACTTCTGCCGTTCTATTCTGTTTTTTAATTATCCATTCTACGGCTTCTCTAAAAGCACCTTCACCACCCTTAACTATGGTTTTGTGCTTTGCCACTTGCATAATATCTGGTGTAGCATTGGCGACAGCAATTGGCAACCCGACCAATTCCATAACTGGTAAATCAACCATATCATCACCTAAATAGGCGATTTGATTATCAGACAATGAATACTTACTTTTTAAATCATTGTATGCATGCAACTTATTTAAGCCTCCATTGTAACAGTCATCTATTTTTAATTCTTTCGCTCGAAATTCTGTAGCAGGAGAATAGCGAGCAGAAATAATTGCGATTTTTAAACCTGCTGCTCTAGCGTAGGCAACTCCAACCCCATCAAAAACAGAAAATTTTTTAAATTCCATATTATCAGTTCCTCTATAAATAGAGCCGTCAGTCCAAACGCCATCAATATCAGAAATGATCATTTCAATCTTTTTGTAATCAATCATATATTTACCTAAGTGAGTTATGAACTTTTTTCAAATCCATTAGAAGAGAAGTTAGCTCATCTAGCGGCCATTGTGTTGCTGCATCCGATTTTGCCAAATTAACATTGTCATGAACTTCCATAAAGACGCCATTACAACCGGCGGCCACTGCAGATTTTGCTAGCGTGGGGATCATATCTCTCATGCCAGAAGAGTGCCCGCCATTGCCGCCAGGTAATTGGGCACTATGAGTCGCGTCAAAAATAACTGGATACCCATAATTTTGCATAATTGGAATTGCTCTCATATCAGCGACTAAATTATTGTAACCAAACTGAGTACCTCTATCAGTTAGCAATATATTTTCTGATCCTGATTCTTCAACTTTTTTAACAATGTGTTCAACATCCCATGGTGCTAAAAACTGTCCTTTTTTAATATTAACTGGCTTTCCAGTTTTAGCAGCAGCTAAAAGAAGGTCTGTTTGTCTACTTAAAAAAGCAGGGATTTGAATTATATCTACAACTTCTGCTACTATCGCAGCCTGCTCTGCTGTATGAATATCTGTAAGTACTTTCATCCCAGTTTCTGATTTTACATCACTTAAAATATTCATGCCCTCTTCGATTCCTGGGCCTCTAAATGATTTTATAGAAGTCCTATTTGCTTTATCAAAAGAGCTTTTAAAAATAATAGGAAGATGTACTTTTTTTGCAATTTCATTTATTGCTGAAGACATTTTTAAAGAATGCTCTCGACTTTCAATGACACAAGGTCCAGCGATGATTCCAAGATTATTTTCTCCAAATATGACTTCACCAACTTTAATTTCTTTCAATATTTAGCTCCTCTTAGCGTTATACTTTTTTGAAGATTTTATAAATTCTCTAAAAAGTGGATGGGCTTTATTTACCCTACTCTTTAGTTCTGGGTGAAATTGGCCGGCAACAAACCATGGATGCTCACTTATTTCAATTGTTTCTACAACACCTAATTCTTCATTAACGCCAGAAATAACCAGCCCTGCTTTTTCAAACTTTTTTTTGTACCTATTATTTACTTCGAAACGATGTCTATGCCTCTCAGAAACCTTCTTCGATCTATATGCTGAGAAGGCTTTTGTACCTGGTTTAATACTACAATCATAGGCTCCAAGCCTCATAGTTCCACCCTTGATTTTTATAGCTTTTTGTGATTCCATCAAATCAATGACTGGGTGTTTTGTACGTTTATTAAACTCTGTAGAATTGGCTCCTTCTAATCCACATACATGCCTTGCAAAATCAATAATAGCACATTGCATGCCCAAGCATATTCCGAAAAAAGGCACATTGTTTTCCCTGGCATACTTCGAAGATAAAATTTTACCTTCACTACCCCTAGACCCAAACCCAGGTAATATTAAAATACCATCAACATTTTTAAACGCCTTTGTTGCATTAGCATCATTTGTGATTTTATCTGTTTTAACCCATTTTATATTTACTCTAGTGTTATTTTCAACTCCTGCATGAACAAAAGATTCTAAAACGCTTTTGTAAGAGTCAATGAGATCAGTGTATTTACCGCACATTGCAATTACAATATCAGCTTCAGGGTTTTTGTAATTGTATACGAAATCTTTTAGTTTAGATAACTCAGGTTCTTTATCTAACTGTAAACGCTCATTAACTAAATGACCCATATTTTGTTTGTTCAATAATAATGGAACTTCATAAATGCTATCAACATCTCTACCTTCAAAAACATGGTCTGCCCTTACGTTACAAAAAAGAGCGATTTTTTCTCTAACTGATTTATCTATTTTATATTCTGACCGGCACAAAATCATATCAGGTGTAAGTCCAATTTCTCTTAACTTCATAACTGAATGTTGAGTTGGCTTTGATTTTAGTTCACCGCTAGCTTTTACATATGGCAATAAAGTAACGTGCATTATTAAATGATTTTCACGGCCAACATTTAAGGATAACTGTCTAATCGCTTCCATAAAAGGCAAGCTTTCTATATCTCCAACAGTACCTCCGACTTCACAAATTACAACATCGTATTTTTTTGATTTATTTACGCTCTTTATCCTTTTTATAATTTCATCCGTTACGTGAGGTATTACTTGAACAGTCTGACCAAGGTACTCTCCTTTTCGTTCTTTGTCTAGAACTGTACTGTATATCTGTCCTGCTGTTGCATTATTATTTTTTGTCATACTTATATCTATAAAGCGCTCATAGTGACCTAGGTCTAGGTCTGTTTCAGAACCATCATCTAAAACAAATACTTCACCATGCTGATAAGGATTCATCGTACCTGGGTCAACATTTAAATACGGATCTAATTTTAAAATCGTAACTCTTAAGCCTGAATTTTTTAATATATAGCCAATAGATGAGGCCGCAATGCCTTTGCCCAGTCCAGACATAACTCCGCCAAGGACAAATATATATTTAGTGGTTTTTTTGGTAGACATTATGAGTATCCTATTAATTAATTTTTTCTTTTTCCAACTTAGCAATTACATAGTCTAAATCTTGAGGGATATCAACTGCATGCTGTTCTGAATTTGTTATTAGCGCTTTAATTTTTATATTATTGTCAATCGCTCGAAACTGTTCAAGTGAATATTTAATTTCATTTTTTGAGGCCACCATAGAAGAAAATTCAAAAAGAGTATCTCTTTGAAAACCATAAAAACCTATGTGCCTGAAAACTCCACCAATATCTGAATCATAAATATCGCGTTTAAAATCATATGCGTTTTGATGCTCATCTAAAAAAGCTTTTACTATATTTCTATCCAAATAATCTCTAGTACCTATATTGCGACTTACTACCGTACCCATACTTACAGTAGGATCATCAAATAGTTTTATAAGGCCATCAATTACACTGGGATTTAACAATGGTTCATCACCTTGAATATTGATAATTATTTCAGCGGCATCTATTTCTTTTGCAACTTGAGAAACTCTGTCTGTCCCACTTGAATGGTCTTTGCTTGTCATAACTAAATCAAAATCAAAATCAGACAAAGCCTGCTTAGTTTCTTCAGAGTCGATTGCTACGACAACTTTTTCTAAGAGCTTTGATTGCTTAGCTCTTTCTGCAACATGCGCAATCATAGGTTTTCCATTAATATTCGCTAATATTTTTTTAGGGAACCTTTTTGAACCAATTCTTGCTGGAATAACACCTAAAATCATAATTCTATAATTTATATGAAAAATTAAACTTTAAATTATTAATCATTGTTAAAACGCTAATATAGTCGGCTAATGTATTTATATGTAATGTATTAGGCATAGTTTTTGTTATGAAATTTAGTCTTACTTTTTGTGAAAGAAAATCTATTCGAAGCGAAGAGAGTCAATTGGGTCAAGCTGTGCTGCTTTCCAAGCTGGGTAGATACCAAAACCGATCCCAATAACTGAACAAACTAAAAGACCAATGACAGCCCAGTCAAGGGGTATTACAGCTGGTATATTAAAAATAAAAGAAACAATATTTCCTGCAGCTATCCCAAAAATAATTCCAGCAATTCCACCAAACTCGCTCAAGAAAACAGCCTCCATTAAAAACTGCGTCAAAATATCTCGTTTTGTTGCTCCAATCGCTTTTCTTATTCCAATTTCTTTAATTCTCTCAGTAACAGAAACCAGCATTATGTTCATAATTCCAATTCCAGCCACTACTAGAGCGATTACACTTACCATTAATGCGAAAAGCTTTATACCGCTGGTAAATCCTGAAAGAGTTTCAATCATTTCATCACTTGTTACCGTCTCAAAATCATTTTCTTCCCCAGGGCTTACTTTCCGTATTGACCTCATAATTCCGATTACTTCTTGCCTTGTTTTTTCATACTCCAATTCAGAACGAGCTTCAACACTAATGCCTAAGGATGTCCCTTTATTGGAAAATTTTTGTAAAAAATTTGTTATCGGAATAGCAATGTAGTTATCTTGACTCTGTCCAAAAGCTTCTCCTTTTCTTTCAGCGAGACCAACAACATAATAATCCAATCCATTTAGTTGGATTTTTTTTGAAAGTGGGCTTTCAAAAGGAAAAAGTCTATCAACTACATCCATTCCTAAAATACATACGTTCCTAGCATACCTCACATCATCCGGGGCAATGTTTCTCCCCTCAGATATAAAAGTATTAAACATCCTTATACTCCCTTCATCACCCCCAAATAATTCTATATAGTTTTTAATTTTTTTATCTTTGTATTTAACATCCCTTATTGACTGACCTTCACTAACGCTGATAAGAATGGGAAGCTTTGCTTTTTGTTTTAACTTTTTATATTGACTAAAGTCTACATTTTTTCTATTTCTATATTTTTTTTTTCGCTTTCCAATTTGTATTGCAGGATCTTTTTGAATCACAAATGTATTTGCAGCAAAAACATTGAGGCCAGAAGCCACCGAGGATTCTAATGTCCTAATTGCAGTCATCACTCCAATCACGGAAAATACACCGATGCTTATTCCTATTAAAGTCAAAGTCGACCTAAGCTTATTCTGTTTAATTGCATCAATAGCCATATAGAAACTTTCATGAAGGATATTTTTTAAGCTCCTTGAAAGCATTTTCATTCATACCTCAAAGCATCAATTGGATCAAGTTTTGAAGCTTTATATGCAGGGATTATTCCAGAGAGTATCCCAACAAGCATACTAATGAAAATTGAAAACAATGAGAGCCCTAAGGACAAAGTTGATGGGAAAACTTGATTAATAAATAAACTGATTATATAAGCTGATAACAGTCCAATTAGACCGGCAAAAAAACATATTGTAACAGCCTCCATAAGAAACTGGCTTAAGATCATGCCATTTGTTGCTCCAATTGCTTTTCTAATTCCAATCTCTCGCGTTCTCTCTTTTACAGTTACAAACATGATATTCATTATGCCTATACTTCCGACTATAAGAGACAGTAATGTAATAAAATATCCCGTACCCCCTATAGCAAGTTTTAATGTATTGTACTGCGCTTCAAATGCTTTCGTTTGATTGATTGCAAAGTCACTTTTTTCACTTGGCTTAAGTCCTCTTATTTGCCTCATAATTCCAGTGATTTCATCATAACCTTCTTCAATTTTTTGTTCGGGCACTTTTACACTAAGACGCATCCAACCACGTTTTGAAAAAATCCTTTTATAAGCCCCAAAAGGAAGTATGGCTTGGTTATCGACACTAAATAAACCTAAAAACTTTCCCTGTTTTTCTAGTACGCCGATGACTCTGAATTTTATATTGTCAATTTTTATGTGCTTACCTAAAGGGTTTTCAAAACCAAAAAAAGCTTCTTTTAAACCATATCCGATAATTGTAACTCTAGAACCATTTCTATCTTCGCTTAAAGAAAAGAACCGCCCCATATCTAGATCGGTACTAATTGTTTCCATATATTCTTCATTGGTCCCAAATATTTCTGTTCGTGTCTCTTTATCTTCATATGATAAAGACGCTCCTCGCTGCATTACTGGAGACACCGCTAAAGCATGTTTTGATAAGTTTTTAATTTTATCTACATATTCTGATTTTATTCTCGGTCTATTCTTTACTTCCCACCACTCCATTTCACTAAACCACTCATACCTACTGACATATAAAATATCTTTACCTAGCCAAGACATACTGCTCTCAAAAGAACGGTCCAATCCAGAAATGAGTGTACCCATTAAGGTCACTGATAAAACACCAATTATAATACCTAGTGCAGTTAATAAAGATTTTGTTTTGTTTGCAAAAACAGCAGCCAAGGAAATTCTTAAATTTTCATAAAATAAAGAAATCAATTTTTTACAACTGGTTCATCTTTAACAATTTTACCATCTAATAACTGGACTACCCGATTAGAGTGCTTTGCAATATCATCCTCATGCGTCACCAGTATTATTGTATTACCATTTCTATGTAATTCATCAAAAATTTTCATTATTTCATGACCACTCTTAGAATCAAGATTACCTGTCGGTTCATCGGCAAGAATGATAGAGGGGTTATTTACTAAAGCTCTAGCAATTGCAACTCGCTGTCTCTGCCCTCCTGACAATTCATTCGGTCGATGATGCATTCTATCTTCAAGACCAACACTAGTTAATGCATCAGAGGCCATTTTTAATCTTTTTTCTTTTCTTATATTTGCATAAACCAGCGGGATTTCTACATTATGTAAAGCACTTGCTTTTGGCAAAAGGTTAAAAGTTTGAAATACAAATCCAATTTTACGATTTCTTATTGAAGCTAACTGACTATCATCCATTATGTGTACTTTTTCGCCCTCAAACTCGTATAAACCAGAAGTTGGAGAATCTAAACAGCCAATCATATTCATCATTGTAGATTTACCGGATCCAGATGGACCCATTATTGCCAGATACTCATTATTATCAATTTTTAAGTCGACGCCATCAAGAGCACGAACTTCTTCACCTCCTACGTTATAAATCTTGTAAATATCTTTTAAACCAATTAATTCCATTACGTATAAACTTTTTTATAAAAAGTCTGAATATCTCACTTAGTTTGAAGTTGAATCTTGTTTGAATGATACTTTCATACCATGTTGCAGCTCTTTGCTTAATACCCGGTATCTACCAGTCACAACTAGCTCACCCCCAACTAAACCAGACTGGACAGAATAGTAATCTTCACTAGAAAGACCAACGTTAACAGGTTTTACTATTGCATATTTTTCGCCATTAGATACTTTTTCTCCTTCAAATGCGTCTACTAAAACAAATACAACGTCTATGCCTTCTTTTATATTAGAATAATCTTCACCATCCCAGCTTTTTTCTCTTTGATCATCTAGATCAAGTTCTTCAAAGTTTTTAGGCCTCGAAACAAGAGATTGGATAGGAATAGAAATAGTGTTTTTTATTATCTGAGAAATAATGTTTACTGTACTGCTCATACCTGGCCTGATTTTTTCAGGTGGGTTGACAATTTTAACCTTAACTTTAAAGTTTGTTACTTGTTGCTGACCACCCATATTTAAATTTTGTGCTGTATGAGCAATTTCACTTACCAAACCATAAAAAAGGGTATCTGGAAATGCATCAATTTCAATTTCAGTTGTATCCCCGACATCTATCGTAACAACATCATTTTCGTTTACATCAACCAATACCTCCATATAGTTAAGGTCTGCTATTGTCATCAAAACGCCAGGGTTAAACATGCCTCCAAGAGCCATCTCACCCTCTTCTTTTGTGAGACTAGTAACTATACCATACTTAGGTGCTACTAATTTTGTCTTAGAAAGCTCATCTTCCCTTGAAAGTAAAGCCGCTCTAGCCTGTTCTACTTGACTTGAAGCTAATTCGTATGATGCTTCAATTTGCTCAAGTTCTTGTTTTGAAATTAGTTTTTGACTAAACAAGGTCTTAGCCCTGTCCAATTGTGATTTTATATTTTTTAGATTTGCTTTGGAAGACCTAACTTGAGATGATGCTTGGTCATAAGCCGCTTGATATTGTTTTTTATCAATACTGATAAGGTGTTGCCCCGGTTTTACAGTATCGCCCTCAAGCACCGTTATGTTTGTAATCCACCCTGAAACCATTGAAGTAATTTGCACCTCTTCTTCTGGTTGAATAGTTCCACTAGCATTCACCTTGTGAACGATATCTCTTTCCTCTATTATTTCTACTGTGACAGTGAGCATATCATCAACCCTATAATATTTTATATAAACCCCAATAATTAGGAAACTGATAGCTAATAATGGCATCCAAATAGTTTTTTTCTTTATTACTTCTAACATTATTTTATTTCTTCTTCTTTAGTTTGATATTCTAAATCTAATATTCCTAATAAAGCCTTAAGGCCCATATCTTGTATTCTTGCATCATGAACTGTATTTATAAGCATCGAATTAGAACGAATTAATGAAACCTGAGCATCTAGCACCTCCAGGATAGTTGCCGATCCAATACTATATCTTTTCTGTACAAGTTTAAGGTCTTCTTCTGCAGCAGAAACAACATCCTGGCTAATTGGAATTATCTCAGAATAATTCATGATAGATTTTCTAATTAGCTCAACCTGAACACGTAAATCATTTAAAAAAGTCAGATAGTCATTTTCATATTTTCTTGTAGATAATTTTGCCTGCTTTTGAGCGGTAGATAGTGAATTCCCTGAAAATATTGGGAAATTTATGGCCATGCTCATTCCCAATCTCCAATCATCTTTTAAAGATTCTTTTAATTGTTCACTGTTATCTCCGCTTGCAGAATAATCAATCGATGCAAAAGCGGATGGCGACCTCATCCCTTTAGCTATTTTTAGTTGAATATTACCGATTTCTATTGCTGCTTTTTGAATCAATACATTGGGGTTTTTTTCTTTTAACAATGCTAATGTTTCTGCACTCGAGGGAACTAAAAGCGGTATCCATTCACTATTTTTAGCTTGGATGGATTGTCCAAAATCTATCATACCCATGTCATTAAATAATTGTCTTCTCGAGTTCTCTAGAGATGTTTTCCTGTTCAAAAGCTCTACTCTGGCTTGCCCCATAGAAACATTTGCTTTAAGTAAATCGGTTTTTCTTACAGCTCCTAGTTCAAATTGTTTTTGCACAAGGTTAACTTGCTTTTCTGATAAACTGAGGTTTTTATCAGCAACTTCCAATAATTGCTGCGCTTTTAATAGCCCATAATATGATGAAGCCACATTTTGAATGACCTGTATTTTCGTGTTTCGCTCTCTTAACTTTGCTATTTCTAAATTTACTTTTGCCCGTTTTACTGCATTTAAAGATTTACCACCATTATAAATTGTTTGATTTATCGATAAGCCTGCCGACATATAACTCGATTCGCCTGTACTAATGGTATCAATCTCTAGGTTCACTAAATCAGGGATAATTATTTCTTGATCAGGATATTTTGTCTTCCCACTTGAGGTTGATACATTTAAGGAAGGCAGTAGTCCACTATATGACCCCAGAACTCCTTGATTAGCAGATTCTACATCTAACCCAGCAGATAGCAAGGTGCCTTTTCTCTCGAGTGCTATTTTTATACACTCAGAAATGTCATAATCCTGAGTTCTGATGGCAGATACAAAAATTATTAATAAATATATATGTTTTTTAAAAGTCAAAAGTTTTAAAAGTCAAATTCATAAAATAAAAACCCTGCAATACTGCGGGGCCTGATTATACATTGTTAAAACAGCGTGTCTAACTCTTTATATTGATATCAATATTAATATTTGAATCGTCTTTGTTAATATTATTTTCTTTAAATACTCTATCTAACTCTTCTTTAATATCTTCCTTCAAAACGTCACCATTCGCATTAACAATAACTGTCACTTTTTCTTTCCCATTTTCGAGAGTTTTCTCAATGCTTATATTTATATCTTTTTTTAAGTCACCGCGAATATTGTCGCCTATTTGAAAAGAAAAATCAGTGTTAACATCTCCTAATGATAGAAAAATCACTACTGTAGATATCGTACCTAAACTTAAACCTAGAAATAAGCTCTTTTTATCAATCTTCAATTAACTATTTTATCCTAACAATATTTCATACGTTAATTTTATCATATTGTTTCAAACTACAACTAAGATTTGTTTCCAAATGCGTATTGAGATGATTTAATAATTTTTAAATGCTCTATTGTTAAATTTTCAATACTAAAAAAATTTACACCCGTTGCTCCACCATTTATTGATTTTATTATAGCCTCTTTTAACTCTATCGGTTTTAGAGCATTGACAAATAGGCCTGAAAAATATTCAACTTGGCTTCCGACTTCTTTAACCCCTTCTTCAACGCTAAACTTTATCCAGTCTAAATCCTCATTATAAAAATGATGATAATTCATAGGACAAATAATATCTAGATTCCAAGATGACCAATCTTGTCGAACCATTTTTCGTGACATTTCTGGAAAAGGAAATACAGCTGCAGATAATTTAGTTCCACTACTATGAGCAATTTCAACTAATTGATTTACTAAGCTTGTTAATGCATCTAATCTAAATTTTAGCCAATTACTATCACCTTGTGGATTCTCAATTTCAATGGGATCAACATTGTAAATTTCTTTATACTTCTTCCTTGCTTCTTTATGGTAACCAAAATCATATTGAGGCATTTCATCATTTTGAACTAAATAATATTTTGGCTGAAGAGCTATTGGAAGTATCACATCACAGTAGCGGACATAATCTAAGTGTACAGAAGCCAACCCGTCTAATTTGGAAAATTCTTTTATATTTTGTTTTATATGTTTTCTTGCTCCAAGACTGAATGGACTAAGCCATTGATAGTAATCAACATATGGACGAAAATCGTAACTATTTTGGCCTTCTCTGTTAACAGAATACCAATCCGAGTTATTCATTGCTACTTCATCTTCTGGGCGGTTTAACGTCCAAACCCATGCATGGATATTTATTCTCATGTCCTTAGTAATCAAAATTAATTTTTTTAATTGACTAGGTGTTCCCTGAATAAAATAATTAGTAATTCCTGAATTTTTATATTTTTGAATATACTCTATCCATTTTTTGTCTGATCTATTTATATATTGAAACCAAACTCCAAATGAAATGTTTTGATTTTGCTTACCTAACACATTAAATATTTTTTTTAAACATATTTGTTGAAGGCATCAAACGATCTTTTTTTTATTCACCATAATATAAAGTTAAATTAAATACATATTTCGACAATAAATAACCATTGAGGATTTTATAATTATGAAAATATATACTCTTCATTATTTCTGTTTAATTAATCTATTATTTTTTTCGTGTAGTAAAGACAAAAAAGCATATCAGAATCTTAATTACCAACTTGATGAAATTACGATTAAAGATATTCGTTTTGGATATGATAACAATCATTTTACTGTTAGAGAAGTTGTTAATAAATATATTAATCGTGTAAAAAATATTGATCAATCTGGACCAACACTTAATTCAATAATTGTAATTAATCCTGATGCACTTGTTATTGCCGACTCGCTTGACAAAATACATAAGCTTGGAAAAAACAAGGGACCTCTTTTTGGAGTTCCCGTACTTTTAAAAGATAATATTAATACCTGCGACAAAATGCCAACTACTGCAGGTTCTAGGATCCTCAAAGATTCATTCCCACTAGAAGATAGTTGGGTTGCTAAAAAACTTAGAGAATCGGGTGCGATTATACTTGGAAAAACTAACCTTAGTGAATGGGCTAACTATAGAGCTTCTTACTCATCAAGTGGTTGGAGCGGCGTAGGTGGGCAAACAAAAAATCCTTATGTTCTAGATAGAAACCCTTGTGGGTCTAGTTCAGGATCAGCTGTGGCTGTTTCAGCAAATTTATGTGTTGTAGCCATTGGAACTGAAACATGGGGATCTATTATGTGCCCTTCAAATGCAAATGGAATCGTTGGCATCAAGCCAACCGTTGGACTTTGGAGCAGATCTGGAATAGTCCCTATAAGTTACACTCAAGATACGGCAGGGCCAATGTCGCGCACGGTTAGAGATGCCGCAATTATACTTGGAGCAGTAACAGGCGTTGATGGCAACGATAAAAAAACAGAAAAGAGCAAAAATAAACACTATAATGATTATACTAAATTTTTGAATGCTAATGGCCTGCAAAATAAAAGAATAGGTTATATCAAAACTATGGAAGGCAAAAATCATCGAGTAGATTTTCTAATGCAAGAAGCAATCAAAGATATAACAGAAAGTGGAGCAGAGGTAATTCATATTGATAATATTTTCCAAAGTGAAGATAATAAAAAGAGCCCAGAAGAGCATTCATTAGAGGTCATGGCATATGAATTTAAAGATGGATTGAAAAAATATTTTAACAACTTAGGGCCAAACGCTCCTGCCAAAAACCTTAAAGACGTTATAAATCAAACTTTATTAGACAGTCTTGAAATGCATTATTTTAACCTTGAAAGATTAGAAAACTCAGAAGCCAAGGGAGATTTAAATTCAAAAGTCTATAAAGAATCTCTTCAAAAAATGAAAACAGCTACAAGAAAAATGGGTATCGACAGAGTGATGGCGGAGCATAATCTGGATGCGTTTATATCACCAACAGGCAGCCCCGCGTGGAAGACAGATTTAGTAAATGGAGATAAATACTATCTATCAACGACTGTCTTTGCTGCACTATCCGGGTATCCAAATATTAATGTCCCGATGGGGTTTATTGATAATCTACCAATCGGAATTTCTTTTTACGGCAAAGAGTGGAGTGAGCCACAACTAATAGAACTTGCATATTCTTACGAACAAAAAACAATGCATCGAAAAAAACCAGAATTCTTGGTTTCAGACTAACAAAATTATAGTTTTATTAAGTTAATATTTGATAGGCTTCATAAAAAAGTCTTGAATTCTGATAAATAAAACTACAAGAATAATGGAAAAAACTTGGACCATTAATATATAAATAGGCCACTCACCCATCAAAAACGGACTAACTGAATTCGGTATTTGACGCAAAAACATATAATTACTATCTAATACATAATTTAGTATTGAAAGAAGCCCAATGACTATATTTGTTGACATTACAACTTTTAAAATAGAATTATATCTCATCCTCATATCATATTTTATCATTAGCCATAAAACAGCAAATATTAATGCGGCATGATAAGCTTGGCTGTAAAAAAAGAAAACTCTCAATTCAAAAAGATCTCCATCTGGGGTCAGAATGGCGTTACTAGCGCCAACGAATCCCCAGTAAAAAATCATATCAAAAAATATCTGTTTTCGATTTAACAATGTATAAGATGCCAAATAAACACCAATACTACAAAGTTGTAATGGCAAATCTTTTCTGATCGAATAAAATCCAGTAAAAACTCGCACCAAATCTTCAGAGAGGTCTAATGAAATCATAATGAAGGCCAATACTAATAGAAATGATCTACTATTATCCTTAATGCCTAAATCTTTGTTAAACCTTAAAAGTGCAATAAATACCAAAATGATTGCAATTATAGAAAAAATATGATCTATGCCAAAAACCTGGAAAGTATATGGTTGCATTTTTGTCCTAATTGTAACTTTTTAAATAGTTAACTATGATACTCTTGAATGGATTTAATTTTAATTTTATTCTTTGTTCTAATAGCACGTAACACAGCATCTGCTGCTGATGTAGTTGTAATAGCCATAATACTTTTTTGAATACATGCTTTCCCAATGGCCTCCTCATCATACCTTGACTGCGGACCAAGGGGAGTATTTATTACAAGATTTACTTCATTATTTATAATGCGATCAACAATATTTGGCCTACCTTCCCCTACTTTAAATATAGTGCTCGCAATCATTCCATTTTTAACTATTTCATGTGCTGTGCCTTCCGTTGCTACAAGATTAAACCCAAGTTCTAAAAACCCTCTGGCAATCGGAATAATTTTAAACTTATCATCATCATTTACCGAAATAAAAACTAACCCGGATTTTGGCAACTGGATTCCTGCGCTTAATGTTGCCTTATAAAAAGATAGCCCGAAGTTTTCAGATATACCCATGACCTCTCCAGTAGATTTCATTTCAGGACTTAAAAATATTGATTCTGCAGGAAACTTATTAAATGGCAGTACTGCCTCTTTTATAGAAACATGTTTGATACTATCCCATCTAGGAAGATTTAAATCTTTCAACTTTTGACCAACAGATATTTGTGCAGCTATTTTAGCTAATGGAACATTTGTAGATTTGCTTACAAAAGGAGTAGTTCTGCTAGCTCGTGGATTAACCTCTAATACGTATAGATTGTTGTTTTTGTATGCAAATTGAATATTTATCAGACCTATCACATTCAACTCAATTGCAAGAATTGATGTTATTTCTTCAATTTCTGTAATTGTTTGAGATTTTATTTGATAAGGTGGAAGTACGCAAGCAGAGTCGCCAGAATGTATTCCTGCTTCTTCAATATGCTGCAAAATCGCACCGATGTAGACATCGTCACCGTCACAAAGTGCATCAACATCAAATTCATAAGCATTTTCAAGAAATTGATCAATTAATATAGGGTGCCCTCTTGTTACATCTGCTGAACGTGAAATGTAATCAATTAATTGGTCTTGTGAATATACAATTTCCATAGCCCTGCCACCTAAAACATAGCTTGGTCTAGCTAGAACAGGATAACCAACATTATCCGCTACTTCAATCACCTCCTCAAGATTTTTACCTGTACCATATGTTGGGCAAGAAATATTTAATTTATTTAAAATTTTACCAAACTTTTCTCGGTTCTCAGCTACATCAATATTAATGGGAGAAGTTCCAATAATTGGTGCACCGGCATCAGCTAATTGATTTGAAATTTTTAATGGTGTTTG
>Ga0115000_10001327_pt1 | contig 22091 bp, 25 predicted proteins | sample ArcticOcean_MG_C_6_FD_89690 | JGI IMG/M metagenome (GOLD analysis project Ga0115000, IMG submission 89690) | Marine microbial communities from western Arctic Ocean - ArcticOcean_MG_CB8_128 | ecosystem: Environmental > Aquatic > Marine > Oceanic | place: Arctic Ocean: Canada Basin | collected... | reverse complement strand
ATTGATAAAACTAAAAACCTTAAAGGTGATGTTTCAATAATAAGAGCGTTAAACGAAGATGGTAAAGGTAAAATGGCAGAATATCTTTTATCTCTTGGATTTAAGGATGATGGTTGCCAAGAAAAAAGATGCTTCTAGTTTAGTTTTTATCAGATTATCCTAAAAGCTAATAATTCAGTTATTGGCTTTTTTATTTGTATGGGTACCCTATTAAAATTATAAAAAAAAATATAATTATTTTTAGCTCAATGTTTCTTTTGGTTTTTTCTGCTTATTCGGACGAAATTTTTAGTAATTATAAGAAATATGATTTAACTAAAACAAAATTCAAGCTAGGTGTGGTTACAAAAGAGCTAGATCATCCGTGGGCATTAACATTCATCGATAATAAGCATTTAGTTATTACAGAAAAGAGTGGTGGTATTTATAAGGTCAATATAACGTCGGGCAAGAAGCAAGCCATCAAGCATAATATTCAGCATATTGCCTATGATGGTGGGAGCGTATCTTCCTCACAAGGTGGTCTTTTAGATGCCTACTTTAACAGCGCAGATGGTTTTATCTATTTTACTTATAGCCATGATTTTAAAGAATTGATGCTTGATAAAAAACCAAGCAATGCATCAGGCACAGGTATTGCTAGAGGAAAATTAGTTGGAAATGAGATTAATGAGTTAGAGGTTTTGTTGATCGCAAAACCAAAACAACAATCCAACAAACATTTTGGCTCAAGAATTTCTATTAAAGATGGCATGCTTTTTGCAGGTTTTGGAGAGCGTGATCAAGGGATGATTGCTCAAGACCCCACCAAACACCCAGGAAGTATAATTCGTATTAAAACTAACGGAAGTATTCCTAAAGATAATCCAAAATTCAATGATAAAGAAACATGGCTTCCAGAAATATATACTATCGGTGTTAGGAACCCTCAAGGAATGACAATTTCACCTCATGATGGAGAGGTTTTTTTCTCTAACCATGGACCTAGAGGTGGCGATCACATAGGCAAGGTTAAGGCTGGAGCAAATTATGGCTGGAAAGATATAGCGTGGGGTGGTTTAGAGTATTCTGGATTTAGTATTGGAGATACTCCATTTAAAAAGAAATATGAAAAGCCGGTTATAACCTGGGTCCCTTCAATGGCAATTAGTAGTATTCAGTTTTATAATGGAGATATTTTCCCAGAATGGCAGGGAGATTTAATCGTATCCTCACTAAATGGGAAAAGTCTCATTAGGTTAGACTATGAAGATAATAAAATTATAGGAGAGGAGATTATCTTTAAGGATAAAATTGGACGTATCAGAGATTTTGAAATTGATACTCAAGGTAATATTTATCTTGTGAGTGATAGTCCTAGATCTAAATTATGGAAACTTAGTAAATAAAGTATTTTTTTAATTTTTAATGAAAGGTAAATAATGAAAAAATTAACAGTGGTATTAATGTTTTTAGTGGGTATAACGAATTTAAGTCTTGCTCATGAAGTTAAATATAATGGGTTTAGTATGCCAGAATCAGTTGCAGAAGGTCCAGATGGTTATATCTATGTCTCTGAAATAGGAGAAAGAGATAAAGACGGGGATGGAAAAATAAGCAAAATTGATAAAAAAGGGAATATTACTCCGTTTGCAAAAGGTCTCTACGACCCAAAAGGTATAGTCTTTTATAACAAAAAATTATATGTAACCGATAGAGATGTGATTGTTGAGGTAAATACTGATGGATCATGGTCAGTCTTTGGCTCGACTATGGCTTTTCCAAAAACTCCTGTTTTTCTGAATGACATTGATGTAGATTCTAATGGAAATTTCTATATTACAGATACTGGTAACTTTGAGTCAGGTGGAATTGTATTTAAAATGAATCTAGCCGGTGATATTACCGTTCTTTTTGACGAGACAACAGAGAATATTAAAGCACCAAATGGAGTCCTTCCTATCGGGAATAATAAACTTTTATTGCTTGATTGGGGTGGGGAATTATTTGAAGCAAATACTAAAACTAAAAAAATCAAAAAATTAGGGGATGGATTTTCAGGTGGTGATGGTTTGGCTATTAAAAATGATACCATCTATATAAGTAGCTGGAAAGAAGGAAAGGTGTATGAATTTAAAAATGGTAAAGCAAAAGTTATACTAAATGGCTTTAAAGCTGCTGCAGATATTGCTCTTAATAATGATAAAACACATTTAATTATTCCCGATATGTTGGCAGGAACAGTGACAATTCACCCTTTAAAATAAGATTCTGTTAAAGATATAATGCTCTTAGAAAAAAGCTTTATACACATTATATAAAATCAATTAAGCATTCTGATATCATATTGAAATCAGTAATTAGTTTAAAGAATTTAAATGAATCTTCATGAGTATCAAGCAAAAGAATTGCTTAAGGCTAACGGAATAAAAGTTCCTAAAAGCCAAATCTCGAATAGCATCGATGAAACTTTTATGATTGCTAAGAAATTTAACTCGAGCATAGCCGTTAAAGCTCAAATACATGCAGGTGGTAGAGGTAAGGCAGGTGGTATCAGGATAGTCAATACACCTCAGGAAGCGAAAGAATTTGCTTCTATCATTATTGGTAAAAATCTCATAACTGAACAAAACAAGCCTCACGGGCAGCCTGTTAATCAGGTGTTAATTGAGGAAACAATTTCTATAAAAAAAGAAATGTACTTTTCAATTCTAATAGATAGGCAATCTGAATCTATTGTGATAATAACATCACAATCCGGAGGTATGGATATAGAAGAAATATCTAACAAAGAGCCTAATTCTATTACTAAAGAATATTGCAAAATAAATGTAGAATTGACTACAGCCCAAATCAATAATTTAGCTGTTGGACTTGGATTAGAGAAAAAATTAATCATTGAATTTGAAAAATTCCTTAACACTTGTTTTAAATTGTTTAAAAATTTAGACTTGTCACTTCTTGAAATAAACCCATTAGTTATTTCAGATAATGATGAAATTATTGCTGTAGATTGTAAAATAAGCTTAGATGACAATGCCAAGTTTCGTCATACAGAAATTAGTGAAGCATATGACTGGCATCAAATTGATAAAAAAGAATCAGAGTCTTTTCATAATGGATTAAGTTATATTACCTTAGAGGGAAATATTGGTTGTATGGTAAATGGTGCAGGATTAGCTATGGCTACAATGGATTTAATAAAACTTTCTGGGGGCCTCCCTGCAAACTTTCTCGATGTCGGAGGCGGTGCAACTTCTGATACTGTAAGTAAAGCATTTAAAATTTTACTTTCTGATTCAAATGTCCGAGTTGTATTAGTTAATATTTTTGGTGGCATTATGAGGTGTGACATTATTGCCGAAGGAATAATATCTGCCATAAAGGATGTGGGGGTTAAAATACCAATAGTAGTTCGTCTGGAAGGAACAAATGTTGAGTTAGGAAAAGAAATTTTAAAAAAAAGTAACCTAAATATTATTTCTGCCGACAGTCTAACGGATGCGGCAAACAAATCAGTCAAGCTAAGCGCTTTAGAAAATTAAGTGTCTATTCTTATAAATAAAAATACAAGAGTTTTATGTCAAGGGTTCACTGGGAAACAAGGTACATTTCATAGCGAGCAATCAATTAAATATGGCACTAAAATTGTCGGTGGAGTCACTCCTGGGAAAGGAGGTCAAACTCACCTTGATTTACCCGTTTTTAACAGTGTGAAAGAAGCAATGAATAAAACAGATGTAAATGCCACAATGATTTATGTCCCTCCAAGATATGCAGCAGAGTCGATTATAGAGGCTAGTGAAGCAGGTATTCAGATTGTTGTTTGTATCACTGAGGGTATTCCAGTTGCTGACATGTTAAAAGTTAAACAAATTATTATGTCGAATAATACCATTCTTATTGGGCCTAATTGCCCAGGTATTATTACTCCAAATGAATGCAAAATTGGGATTATGCCAGGAGATATTCATAAACCAGGTTCAATTGGAATAGTGTCAAGATCTGGAACTCTTACATATGAAGCCGTTCATCAAACATCAATGAATGGGCTTGGTCAAACCACATGTGTTGGTATAGGTGGAGATCCTATAAAAGGTCTTAATTTTATTGAGTGCTTAAAAATGTTTGAGAGTGACCCAAATACCAAGGGTATTATATTGGTAGGAGAAATCGGAGGGTCAGATGAAGAACTTGCTGCTGAGTTTATATCTGAAAGTGTTACAAAGCCAGTTGTGGCATATATTGCAGGTTTAACGGCTCCGAAAGGTAAAAGAATGGGGCACGCTGGTGCAATTATTTCAGGTAACTCTGGAAAAGCTATCGATAAAATAAATATTTTGCAAAGATCAGGTGTTTGGATTTCAGAATCCCCAGCAACCATGGGTCAAGTTATGGCTCAAGCATTAAAAAAACAAAACTAAAAGAATGCAAAAAATTCTAAATATTTTATTTATTATCATTACATTTAATATTCTCCAATTAAATGCTGAAGAAGTTCCATACTTATTAACCGCCTCTGCAAAAGGTGATATAGAGACTGTTAAAGCTATTGTTGAAAGTGGTGGTGATCCAAATACAGAAGACAATGACAAGATTACTGCCCTGATGTATGCGTCAAGAAAAAATAAGGTTGAAATTGTAAAATACTTATTATCCAAAGGTGCAGAGATAAATAAAGTTGAAAGTGATGGTTGGACTGCATTAATGTTTGCATCAAAGAAAAATTTTACAGCAACTGTTAAAATTCTTCTTAACAATAATGCAGATCCAAAAATAACGGACCCAGATGGTTGGTCTGCTTATGGTTTAGCTGCAACATCTGGACACTATGAAACTATTAATTTACTTCTTAAAGGTGGTATTGACCCAAACAGTAGAAATAATTCAGGGTTAACAGTGTTAATGTTAGCAAGTAAAAGTGGAAATATTAAAACCATCGAGATACTGATTAATAACGGAGCAAAAGTTGAGCTAAGCGATAGATATGGAAAAACAGCTTTGATTCATGCCGCAGCAAATGGAAATGAAAATGCAATAAATCTTCTTCTCTACAAAGGTGCAAAAGTTGACATTACTGACAAATCTGAATGGAGTGCGTTAATGTGGGCAATCAAAAATAAAAAATATAAAACTGCAAAAGTTCTCATCCTTCATGGAGCTAATGTTAATCACAAAGATAATGAAGGCACGCATTTAATTCATTACGCAGTCCATGCTAATTCATTAAAACTAATAAAACTTTTAATTGACGCGAAGGTAAATTTAAAAGCCAAAGATCAATATGGCTTGACAGCTCTAGTCTATGCATTAAAAAATAAAAATAAGAAAATAGTTGGTTTAATTAAAGATGCTGGTGGGGAATACTAAAATATGAAAATTAGCTTAGCACAAATTAATCCGACCGTAGGTGACATTCAGTCTAACTATAAGCTTATAGTAAAGCATGCAAAAATTGCTCAAAAATCAAATGCAGAAATATTAGTTACCCCTGAATTAAGTCTCTGTGGCTATCCCCCTGAGGACTTACTTCTAAACAAAGACTTTATTAAAGAGTGTGATGAATGTTTATTAGAAATCGCTAAACAATTTCCAAGATTGATAATAATTGTAGGACATCCAAGATATTTTAAAGGAAGCCTATATAACTCTGCATCTATTTTGTATAAAGGAAAAATAGAACAAACTTACGATAAACAGGTTCTTCCGAACTATGGAGTATTTGATGAAAAAAGATATTTTAAGTCTGGCAATAAATCTCTAATTTTCTCCCATAAAGATAAAAAAATTGGCTTATTAATATGCGAAGATATATGGGTTAAGGGCCCTACTGAAAAACTATCAGATGTTGATTATATAATCTGTATTAACGCTTCTCCATTTGAGATTGGTAAGTATGAAACTAGAATTAATGAATTAAAAAACAAAGTCTCATTAAATAGCTGCACCCTTATTTATTTGAATTTAGTTGGCGGTCAAGATGATTTACTGTTTGATGGTGGATCATTTATTTATAATCATCAATATGGGTTAATTGACCACCTTGAACAGTTTAAGTCTATAAATAGAGTAATAAATCTCCCAAAAAATTTAAAAGATAGCAGCCCACGAAGCCTGAAAAAATTTAAGCCTCAGATAAGAATTTTATTAAACGGTTTAATCCTAGCTTTAAAAGACTATATTTTAAAAAATTCTATTAAAAATATTTTTATTGGGCTATCAGGAGGAATCGACTCAGCTGTTGTTCTATATATTGCTTCTCAAGCATGCAAGAAAGAAAATATCACAGCTATAATGATGCCCAGTTCATATACATCAAAAGCAAGCCTCGAAGATGCTAAAGAGCTTACAGATAATTTGGCAATTAAATATAAAATAAGTCCAATCCAACCTTTAATGAAATCATTTGATAAGTCTTTGTCTGAAGAGTTTAAAAATCTTCCCAGAGACATCACAGAAGAAAATCTTCAAGCAAGAATTAGAGGTGTTTTATTGATGGCATATGCAAATAAATTTAATGGAATTGTTTTATCGACAAGCAACAAAAGCGAAGTTGCTGTTGGTTATTCTACATTATATGGGGATATGGTTGGCGGATTCTCTGTTCTAAAGGATGTCCCAAAAACCTTTGTATATAAAATTGCAAAGGAGATTAATCACGCCAATAGAATTATTCCACAAAGAATATTAACTAGAGCCCCTTCTGCTGAGCTATCTAAAAATCAAACAGATCAGGATAGCCTACCTGATTACGAAGTTTTAGATGCCATAATAGATTTATATATTGAAAAAAATAAAAGTATAAAAATGATAATTAATGAAGGATATTCAGCACAAATAGTAAGAAAAGTTATAAAATTAATTCATATGAACGAATTTAAAAGAAGACAAACTGCTCCCGGGCCGAAAGTAACTCATAAAGCCTTTGGTAAAGATAGGCGCTATCCAATTACAAGTAAATATCAACCATTTAAATAAAAGGAATTAAGATGAAAAAAATTGAAGCCATAATAAAACCTTTCAAGTTGGATGAAGTTAGGGAGGTCTTATCTGAACTAGGAATTATGGGGCTCACAGCAACTGAAGTTAAAGGTTTTGGTCGTCAAAAAGGGCACACAGAACTATACAGGGGGGCGGAATATGTAGTTGATTTCCTTCCAAAAGTAAAGCTCGATATAGTGATAGCCGATGCTATGGTTGATAAAGTGATTGATGCAATTACAAAAACTGCTCATACCGGAAAAATTGGTGATGGTAAAATATTTGTGATGAATGTTGAGGATGCTATAAGGATCAGAACAGGCGAAAAAGGTGATGATGCAATATAGCCTTACTAATTCCTTAAAAATTTTCTAATTGCAATTAAGTCCTCAGGGGTATCGATGCCCCTATAAACTTCACCCTCAAATTGCAATGTCATAAGTGATATGTTATTTTCCAAAGCTCTTAACTGTTCAAGCTTGAATTTTTTTTCTAATTTAGATACTGGTAAACTACAAAAATGATCTAACAATTTTTTTGTATACCCATAGATACCAATATGATGGAATTGTTTTTTTGAGCTCCAACCTTTTTCATTTGTTATCAAAGGGTCTCTGTAAAACATTGTAGCGAATTGATTTTTATCAAATATAACCTTCACATTACTTGGATTTAAATATTCGTGAAAACTTTCAAAATCTGAACAAGCGGTAACATAATCAACATTAATATCTTGTAATGCTTTAGCCAATAATTTAACTAATTCTGGGCTAATAAGTGGTTCGTCGCCCTGGACATTTATAATAATTTCATCATCACACCATCCTTTCTGCTTCACAACATCTAAAACTCTATCCGTTCCAGAAGCATGATTTTTATCAGTCATTATGGCTTCAAAACCATATTTCTCAGATACATTCTTTATCTCTTCATTATCTGTAGCAATGATTACAGACTGAGCCCCACTTTCACTTGCTTGAATTGCTGTTCTTATAACCATTGGAATTCCAGCAATATCAATTAATGGTTTTCCTGGCAGTCTTGTACTCTCATACCTGGCTGGTATAACAACATTGAAATTCATTTTTAGATATTTCCAGGAATCTTTCTAGCTTCACTTTCAAGCAAAATAGGTATCCCGTCCTCAATCCGGTAAGCCAATTTTGCTGCTTTTGATATGAGCTCATTATTTTTTTTGTCGAATATAAGTGGTCCTTTGGTTACTGGGCAAACAAGAATATCTAATAAATTTTTGTCCATCTAATTAAATCCTTAATTTTTTAATTAATTTTTGTAATAGTTCTTCATCAACATCTGTATGAATTGGTGTATACCAGAAATTTTCTTGGAGAAAATTTTTACATTTCACGGCATCTTTTTCAGTCATTACGATATTCATATCATCATAATCCCTAAAATCAGACTTAGTAAATAGATGATGATCATTGAGGATTACTTTTTTAAATTTCAGACCGGTAGCATTTAATTGCTCAAAAAACCTTTCTGGGTTTCCAATTCCAGTTACTGCAACTATCTCTTTTTCAAGTGCATTAGGATTAAATATCTTATTGCTATGAAGACAGTTTACTAGTGTGCCGCAGTAACAAGTCATTATATAGGTCATGTTTTTGTTTTCATCTAACCAATTTTTTGTAGGACTATTTAATACTAATGCATCTACTTTATTTACTCTAGCAACCCCCTCTCTTAATGGTCCAGCTGGTATTAAAAAGCCATTCCCAAACTTTCTATCTCCATCGATTATAAGTACCTCAAAATCTCTTTTTAACTCATAGTGCTGTAATCCATCATCAGAAATTAAAATACTAATATTAGGATAAGAATTTAATAACGCCTTCCCAGCTTTTACTTTCTTCTTACCGACAAATACAGGAATGTCTGTATTATGAAGCTTTTGAAAGTGCAGCTTAATCATTAAAGCCTCATCACCTACATCCGATACTTCTGAATCTATAAAAACTTCCTGGGGAGATTTGGCATTAGAATTATAACCACTACATATTAGGCCAGGCTTTATACCTATTTTTATCAATTTTTCTAGCAGCCAAATAACTAATGGAGTTTTGCCTGTCCCTCCAATAGTTATATTCCCGATAACTACAACAGGCACATCCATCTTAATGGATTTAAAAATACCAACTTTGTAAGCCCAACTTCTAAAAAAAATAATTAGAAAATAAATAATGCTTAGTGGAAGTAAAATCAAAATCCAAGAAGATTTTTTATAATACTGTGTATTTAGAATCTCATGAATTGATTTCAAATTTAACTAAACCCTTTTTTATACAATCGAAAATAATGTTTCTTTAATTTCAATAAACTTTGATGGGTCCCAACCTCAGCAATCTCCCCATTGTCAATCACTACTATTCTATCTGCATTTCTAACAGTACTTAATCTATGAGCAATTACGATAGATGTTCGTCCACGCATTAAATTGTCTAATGCTTGTTGTACAAATTTTTCTGATTCTGAATCTAAGGCAGAGGTTGCTTCATCCAATAATAATATCGGAGCATTCTTTAAGATGGCTCGTGCAATAGCTATTCTTTGTTTTTGTCCTCCAGACAAACGAACACCCCTATCCCCTATCTTATGATTGAATCCTTCAGGTAATTTATCTATAAATTCAATTGCATTTGCACCTTTTGCTGCCTGTTTGACTTTTTTAGGGTCAATATTTTTAAGGCTCCCATATGCAATATTGTTATAAATTGAATCGTTAAACAATATTGTATCCTGACTTACTAATGATAAATGATGCCTCAAATCATCTAATTTGATATCAGTAATATTGACTTTATCAATCAATATAGATCCAGAATCTAATTCATAGAATCTAGGTATTAAATTTACTAGTGAAGTTTTACCTCCGCCCGACTTACCTACTAGCGCAATTTTCTCACCCGGCTTGATTTGTAAATTTATATTATTAAGGACAGATTTTTTTATTTTTTCGTATGAAAACGAAATATCTTTAAATTCTATATGGCCAGTTATCTTTTTTAATATTTTTTTACCGGTATCAATTTCTTTTTTTTCATCCATAACGCTAAATATACTTGTTGCAGCTGCAAGGCCAATTTGAATTTGCTCATTTATTCCTGTTAATTTCTTAATTGGCGAAATTAGCATCAATAGAGCGCCTACAAATGCTGCAAATTCACCCGGTGTAAACCTACCGACTGAATAGTAAACAACTAAAGCAAGAGATATAGATGCAAGCACCTCAATTACAAAGCTATTAGCACCTGACAATTGAGCTAATTTTGTTTGCATTTTTCTATTACGAATTACTATTTGTGCGAATTTTTTAAATTCAAAAATTCTTGATTCAAAAATTTTTACAATACGTTGCCCAGAAATAGCCTCTTCAGATGCACTTGTCATATCGCCCATTGTTGACTGAACTTCCCTTCCAGCTTTTCTAAGTTTGGGAGATACTAACCTTAGGTAATAAGCCATTATTGGTGCCATTAATGCAAAAATAAGCGTTAACAACCAATCTAAATAAAGCATATAACTAACAATACCGATTATTGTTAAGCTTTCCCTAATAGACTCCAATGCAACTTTTGTAGCAACAAATGATAATTGTTCTGTTTCATATGTAAGTTTAGATACAATATTTCCTGAAGCATTTGAATCAAAATAAGTAACTGGAAGAGTCATTAGTCTTTTAAAGGCATCAAAACGAAGATCTTCAACAATTTTTCTAGACACCCATCGCATTGAATACCCTGAAACAAAGCCAGCAAGTGCTCTAACTGTCATTAAAGTAACTAATGCTATTGGGAGAAATATAGAAGAATTTGAGGCTTGCTCTACAAAACCCTCATCTGTTATTTTTTTTATTAAGGCAAGAAACCCTGTATTTGTAATAGCTAAAATAAGTAGGGAAAAAATACTTATCGACAATATCCATTTATACCTTAAAGCATAATTGAAAATTCTATAGTAGATTTTCTTAAATTCAGCTAAGGTTACTTTAGTTCTTTGTTCTTTCGACATAAAAATATAGATACTTTATGGATTAATTAACTTTCGTAGAAAATGTAATTTTAGTTAAACCACTCTGTCGAGAAGCTTCCATGACATTAATAACTGATTGATGCGATGCCAAGGCATCAGCATTAATAACCAGTGGTTTATCGATATTGCCGGCAGATATTTCCCTTAATTTGTTGGTCAAATCTGCTACGGTTTGAGCGGTAATTGGTTTCTGATTTATTGTATATTGGCCATCTTTACTGATTGTCACATTAATATATTTAAGGTTTTTATCAGCAATATTTGCTTCAGCTGTTGGTAGGTTGATTTTTAATTGGCTAAAGCGAGCAAATGTTGTACTAACGACCAAAAAAATAATAATAACAAGCAAAACATCGATTAAGGGGATAAAGTTTATTTCGAAATCATCGGTTTTTTTTCCTTTTTGAAAGTTCATTTTTAATCCTCCTATTTCCTTGTTCCGTTAATAATTTCTACTAATTTAATTGCTTGTTGCTCCATTTCAACAATAAGAGTATCAATCTTTGATCTAAAAAATCGATAAGCAATCATAGCTGGGACAGCTACTACTATTCCACCCGCTGTATTATACAAAGCAATTGAAATTCCTCGAGCAAAAACAGCAACATCGTTACCGCTACTAGTAAAAGAGCTAAATAATTCAACCATACCAATGATGGTTCCAAACAAACCCAGTAAAGGAGCTACTGTTGCGATAGTGCCCAAGGTAGAAAGATACTTTTCAAGTTTATGATTAACAGCTCTCCCTGTTTCTTCAATAGCCTCTTTAATAATTTCTGACGGGCTATTGTAATTATTTAATGCGCTTGCAAAAATTTCCCCTAGCATTGAATGATTTTTAAGGGACTGAATGCTTTCTTTTCTTACACCGCCTTTTGTTATCATTTTTTGAGCCTCCAAAAGCAAATCATCGGGAGCAATAATGCTTGCTCTTAATGCCCAAAGTCTTTCAAATATTATAGCTACAGCTATAATTGAAGCGAAAATTAAAGGCCAGATTGGCCAACCTGCTGCATGAATAATATCCAACACTATGTGTATCTCCCATTTATGTAATTAATAGTTTTAATGATTATACTAGCCTACTCGAATTTTACCCTGGGTTAAATTATAAATTTTACTCATCTTCTTTGCCAAAGATAAATCATGTGTCACCAAAATAATTGAAGTGCCAACCTCCTCTGCAAGTTCTAAAAATAGATCAAAAACCTTACTAGCATTCTTATTATCCAAATTGCCCGTAGGCTCATCTGCCAAAATGATATCTGGAGATGTGATAATAGCTCTTGCAATTGATACTCTTTGCCTTTCACCACCTGAGAGTTCATGTGGATAATGATTAACTCTATTCTCAAGCCCCAATTTTTTTATAATTGAAAATGATTGAGAAGTATTTTCTTGGTCATGCTCACCTCTAATTGTAAATGGCATCATTATATTCTCGAAAGATGTAAAATCAGGCATTAAATGATGAAATTGATATATAAAACCCAAGCATGTATTTCTCAAAATGGAAAGATCATTAGATTCTAATATCGTTAGATCTTTATCTAATAATGTAATTTGTCCGCTATCAGGCTTTTCAAGTCCCGCCATTAAGTGCAGCAAAGTGCTTTTACCAGAGCCTGAAACACCTGTAATGGCAATTTTCTCAGAAGCTCTAACGGTCAAATTAATGTTATCTAAAACTGGTTGATCAAGCCCAGGGAAGGATTTTTGTACTTGATTAACTTTTAATGTTATTGGATTAGTCATATTTTAAGGCAGTAGCAGGATCAATTCTCGAAGCTCTAATACTTGGATAAATTGTGGCAATAATTGACAAAAATAAACTCATAGAGCCTATAAGGATTACATCATTTAGCAGGAGTTTGGAAGGTAAGGAAGAGATGTAGTAAATTTCTTTAGATAAAAATTGAACACCAAAAAGACTCTCAATAAAGGGAACAATCACGTCAATATTTAATGAGATTGATACTCCAAATAGCACCCCTAAAAAAGTACCTAAAACGCCTATCAAAATTCCCTGCCAGATAAAAACTAATAAAATACTTTTTTGAGTTGCGCCTAATGTCCTCAAAATTGCAATATCAGATTTTTTCTCCGTTACGCCCATAACTAAAGTTGAGACAATATTGAAAGCAGCCACTGCAATAATCAATGTTAAGATAATAAACATTACTTTTTTTTCCATCTGGATAGCAGCAAATAAATTGGCATGCTGCCTGGTCCAATCTGTAACGACAAGATTATCAAAATCCTGAAATGTATCAGACATCAAAGATGCAGTATTTCTTGTTTGGTTCAGATCTTCTAACTTAACCCTAAGACCGGAAATTTGTTTATCCATCTGAAAAAGAGTCTGTGCGTCTTGTAAATGTATAAGAACTAGTCCAGCATCATATTCATACATCCCCACCTCAAACACACCCTTAATCTTGAATTGCTTTAGACGAGGAAGCATGCCAACTGGGGAATAATTAGCCTGGGAGCTAATTAAGGCTACTTTGTCTCCAACAGATAGGCCAAAATATCTAGCAATATCAGAGCCTATTAATATTTCATATTCACCCTGATTAAGGTCAAATTTTCCTTGTGTAATTTTTAAATTTAAATCGCTTACTTTAGGCTCTAAATCTGGGTCAATACCTCTGACAATAACCCCTCTATTATATTTACCAAGAGACAGCATGGCTTGATTATTGGTAAAAGGGGCAATAGCTGATACATTTTCTAACCCTTCAAGACTTGATCCTAAACGTCTCCAGTCTTGTAAATTTCCACCTATCTTTACAACCTCAATATCCGAAGCAACACTTAATATCTTAGTTTGTAATTCAGATCTAAAGCCATTCATAACTGAAAGAACTACAATTAATGCCATAACTCCAAGAGTAATCCCTATTATGCTTGTTAAAGATATAAAGGATATAAAATTTTTACTCTTTAAGCGCGTATATCTGGAAGCTATCCAAAATTCATAGAAATTATTTTTAATCATATTTTTTTAAACTTGACTTGATGCATTCTGCTAGAATTATGGCATGTTTACGGGAATAATTGAATCTGTTGGTGAAATCACATCGTTAAATAACGAACATGGTGATTTTGAGCTAGAAATTAAATACAAATCATCGGCATTCAATGATATTGAACTTGGGGATAGCATATCTATAAATGGCATTTGTTTGACTGTTAAAAAGTTTAGTAAAAATTGTATGTATTTTGACCTTTCAAATGAAACGATATCAAGGGTTTCAGAATTCAAAATAAATGAAATAGTTAACCTTGAAAGCTCATTAAAGCTTAATAGTAAAGTGTCAGGCCATTTTGTTTTTGGTCATATTGATGGAATAGCTAAACTTATAAAAAATGAACAGAAAAATAGAAGTGAGGAATGGACTATCAAACCACCTAAAAAACTTATGAAATATATCTCGGAAAAAGGATCGATATCTGTTAATGGAGTAAGTCTGACAGTTAACTCTGTTCAGAAAAGCTCTTTTAAAATTAACTTGATACCTTATACTATTGAGCATACTGCTTTTAGAAATAGCAATAACCTCTGTACCCTGAATATTGAGGTTGATATGCTAGCAAGATATGTCGAAACTATTTTAAAGAAATCATAATTGAGATGAACACAACAGAAGAAATAATAGAAGACCTAAAGAACGGCAAAGTGGTTATCTTAGTGGATGATGAGGATAGAGAAAACGAGGGAGATTTAGTTTTGGCTGCTGAATTTACTTCAGCTAGTCATATTAATTTTATGTCAAAATATGGAAGAGGCTTAATTTGCCTAACTCTCACTGAAGAAAAATGTAAAAAATTAAAATTACCTTTGATGGTGCAAGAAAATGAAGGAAAATTAGGTACAAATTTTACGGTATCAATTGAAGCTGCCCAAGGCGTTACAACTGGAATTTCTGCAAGTGATAGAGCAAAAACAATCATGGCAGCAATATCAAAAAATGCTAACCACAAAAGTATCGTCAGGCCTGGGCATATTTTTCCGCTAATCTCTCAACCAGGCGGTGTGCTTTACCGCGCAGGCCATACAGAAGCTGGTTGTGATTTAGCTGAACTCGCAAATCTAGAACCTGCTTCAGTAATATGTGAAATACTTAATGAAGATGGCAGTATGGCTCGTTTACCAGAATTAATTAAGTTCTCAAAAAAACATAAAATTAAAATTGGAACAATTGCTAATTTAATTGAGTTTAGAAGTAGAAAAGAAAAGCTAATCCAAAAAATAAGTGAACAAGAAATTGATACAGAGTTTGGAAAAATGCAATTAATACTTTACTCTGACTTACTCTCTAAAAATACTCATTTAGCTCTTGTAAAAGGAGAAATTAACTCTAGAGACGAAGTTTTGGTTAGAGTTCATGAGCCACTATCAATTCTTGATTTTATTGATAAAAACACACAGCACTCCTGGCCACCTTTAAAGGCAATTGAAGTTATCAGTAAATCATCTAATGGAGTTATTATTTTTCTTAATTACCAAGATTCACGAAATAAGATTTCTACCATTCTTGAGACTATTAACACCCCAAAAGATAATTCAAATGATTTGAGAAATTATGGCATTGGATCGCAAATCCTTGTTGATATTGGCGTAAAAAAAATGAAATTGTTAGCTTCACCAAGAAAAATGCCAAGCATGATTGGATACGGCCTTCAAGTCACTGAATTTATTGAGAATAATAGCTAGTCATTTTTTTTCGATTATGCTAAAATCAACATGTTGAATAAATACGAAAAAACATTCAAGTTGCTCATCAGGTCAATCAAATCAGACCCTACCTATTTCCTGTTAAAAACCATACTAAAAGAATGATTACTAAGCACAAATTGGAATCATCAGAAAAAAAAGAATTGATTGGTAATATTTTGTCGTTTGACTTTGGTGAAAAGCGAATCGGAGTAGCAGTTGGAAATAACCTAACAAAATCTTCTCACCCGCTAGAAACTATTAACACTGCATTAAATTCTGAGCGGTATAAAATTATTGAACAATTGATACAACTTTGGTCGCCTATTCATATTGTTATTGGCCTTCCCTTAAATGATGATGGGAGCATCAGTAAAATGAGTCTTCTTGCAAAAAAATTTGCTACCAAATTGAAAAATAAATTTAATCTCTCATTCTCGTTGGTTGATGAGCGATTCACTTCAACAGAAGCAGAATCTATTCTAAAAATTACACAAAAAAACTTCAAAAAAAGAAAATTAGTAGTAGACCAAGTAGCAGCACAAATCATTCTCGACTCTTATTTTGAAAGAGGCTGTCATGAACCTACCTAAACCTAATGTACTTATTAACAAAGTTTTCAAAAAAATTATATCTGAGATTGACAATGAAACCTGTCTAATTGGAATCCCAAGTGGTGGTGGTATTATTATTAATGAATTAAAGAAAAAAATAAAAGAGCCCTTGAATTATGGATTGATTGATGGCTCATTCTATAGAGACGATCTTGAAATATCAGGAATAAAATTAAAAGAAAAAACAACATCTATCAATTTTAATATAGCTCAAAAGAAAATTATACTGATTGATGATGTTTTCTATACCGGACGGACAATAAGGGCAGCCATAAATGAAATTTTTGATTACGGAAGGCCAAAAGAAATACAACTCTTTGTTCTGATTAATAGAAAAAATAATGAGTTGCCGATTCAACCAACCTTTTCAGCGATAGAAGTAGATGTGCCAGAAAATATTTTTATAAGCCTTGTTAAGGAAAAAAATAACTTAATATTTAACACAAGTAAAGTTAAATGAAAAATCAAAAAATCTCTAATAGTTTAAAAATAGATCATCTTATATCGACCGATGACCTAAGTCGTGAATCAATTATAAAAATATTTGACACAGCAGAGTCCTTCATTGAAATTGGTCAAAGAGATATCAAAAAAGTACCACTATTAAGGGGTAAAACTATATGCAATCTGTTTTTTGAAAATAGTACAAGAACTAGAACAACATTTGAAATTGCTGCTAAGAGGCTTTCAGCAGATGTTATTAATATAGATATACCAACATCATCGCAATCTAAGGGCGAGTCAATTTTTGATATGGTTGATAATTTAATTGCTATGGGTACAGATATTTTTGTAATTCGTCACTCAGAATCAGGGATCCCAAAAAAAATAGCTAACCATGTTGGGGCAGGTATTCATGTTATAAATGGTGGGGATGGAAGTAACGCACATCCAACCCAAGGACTTTTAGACGCATTCACAATAAGGAAGTATAAAAAAGATTTTAGTGACCTAAAGATTGCAATAGTTGGAGATATTCAACATTCAAGAGTAGCGAAGTCAGAGATTAGTGTCTTATCAACACTCGGGGCAAAGGAGATTAGAGTTATAGGTCCAGAATCATTAATGCCAAAAAATATCAATAAACTAAAAGTAAATGTTTTTAATAAAATCGAAAATGGATTAAAAGATGTTGATGTAATAATGATGTTACGAATCCAAAAAGAACGGATGAATAATGATACAATTCCATCAGAAAGTCAGTATTTTAAAAGTTTTGGACTAAACCAAGAGCGCCTACAAATTGCAAAAAAAAATGCTCTTGTTTTACACCCAGGGCCAATTAATAGGGGGGTAGAAATTGAATCTGAAGTTGCTGATGGGAAACAGTCGGTAATTCTGAATCAAGTTAAATTTGGAATAGCCATAAGGATGGCAGTAATGACAATGATGGTAAATAAAAAAACATAAGCAAACAATAAAATCAATGCTCTTATTTTTATGCTATTGTATATAAAAATTTAACGTAAAATTGTTTCGATCATAAGGGGAAAAATCGATGCTAGAAAAACTAATAAATGCTCTACTAGGTAAAAAAACAGAAACTAGTAAACCAGCAGCTAAAAAGAAACCAGCAGCTAAAAAGAAACCAGCAGCTAAAAAGAAACCCGTAGCTAAAAAGAAACCAGCAGCTAAAAAGAAACCAGCAGCTAAAAAGAAACCAGCAGCTAAAAAGAAAAAGAAATAGTCAGGAATAAATTGAGTTAAAAAAACCAAGCTAAATAGCTTGGTTTTTTATTTTACTTATGTCAAAAATTAAAGAAAATATACGCACCGTTGTTAATGAGCTAGAAAAATATGGCTCACAACAAAAAACTAAAATACGATTTGTTGCTGTCAGCAAAGGACAAAATCACGCTAAAATTATAGAAGCATATAATGAGGGACAAAAAGTTTTTGGTGAGAACTACCTTCAAGAAGCTATCAATAAAAAAGAACACCTTAAAGACTTAGAAATTGAATGGCATTTTATCGGGCCGATACAAAGTAATAAATGCAAACTAATAGCAGAAAACTTTTCATGGATTCAAACAGTGGACAGAATTAAGATTGCAAGAAAACTAAATGAATTCAATAAAACCTCAATACCTCTTAATATCTGCATTCAAATTAATATAAGTAATGAAGAAACGAAAAGTGGTGTGAACATTGACGAAATAGATGTTCTTATTGACTGCATAAATAGTTTAGATAAATTAAGGTTAAGAGGTTTTATGGCAATTCCATCAAACACTCATAAAAGTGAAATTCTAATAAATGAATACAAAAAATTAAAAAATATTTATGATAAGTTTAAATGTACCCATACTATGATTGATACTCTATCGATGGGGATGTCCAATGATTACTTGTTAGCTATTGAAAATGGGTCTAATCTTGTAAGGATTGGATCTAAAATTTTTGGAAGTAGACTATAAGGAATAAATAATGAAAATTTATTTTATTGGTGGTGGAAATATGGCTATCTCAATACTTAATGGATTAAGCGATAATAATTTCTCCATGTCTAATGTTTCTATTGCAGAAATTGACACCAAAAAAAGACGAGAGATCTCGGAGTTATATGAAATAAAAGTTAGTGATAAATTTATTAATATCGAACAAGGAAGTGTTGTAATACTTGCAGTTAAGCCAGATCAACTTAAAGCTGTTTGTAGTGATATTAAGGAATTAATTAAAAACCAATTAATAATTTCAATAGCCGCAGGAGTAAGAATAAAAGATATATCTAATTATCTAGGTGGCTCCAACAATATCGTCAGAGCAATGCCAAATCTATGTGCAAGCATTAAGGAGAGCGTAACTCCATACTTCACATTGAGTCAACTATCAAAAACTCATGATGAAATAGTAAAAAATATCTTAGGATCGATAGGTAATTGTTTTTCAGTCGATTCTGAATCAAAACTTGATGCAGTTACAGCATTATCTGGAAGTGGTCCTGCTTATATATTTTATATTATCAATTCATTGGTTAATGCGGGTGAGAAGTTGGGTCTTTCAAGGATAGAATCTCAAAAATTAGTTCAGCATACAATTATTGGAGCTGAGCTTTTCTCTAGAAATCTTGATAGCGATAATTTAGAGAGTCTTATAGAAAAAGTTTCATCCAAAGGTGGGACAACTGAACAAGCAATACACGTGTTTAGAAATAAAAATTTGAATGGCATTATTGAAGAAGCAATAATGGCAGCACATAAAAGATCTAAAGAAATTGGCGGCGATTAAATTAATATGAAAAAAAAAATAGTCGTTGGACTTTCTGGTGGTGTTGACTCAGCTGTAACGGCATGGCTACTTAAAGAAAATGGCTACGAAGTTACTGCTCTCTTCATGCAAAATTGGGAGGATGATAATGATGATGAGTATTGTACAAGTAAGCAAGACTTAATTGATGCAGTTTCAGTTGCTGACAAAATTGGTATTGATATCGAAGTTGTAAACTTTTCAAAAGAATATAAGGAAAAGGTATTTTCAATATTTATTAATGGTTTAGAGAATGGTATTACTCCTAATCCAGATATTTTATGTAACTCAGAAATTAAATTCAATGCTTTTCTCAATCATGCGCTCAACATGGGAGCGGATAAAATTGCAACTGGTCATTATGCAAATGTTCGAGAGGTAGACGGACTTTTCCAATTACTCAAAGGTGATGACGGGACAAAAGATCAAAGTTATTTTTTATATAGACTTAATCAATCACAACTTTCACGCTCAATATTTCCACTTGGTCACTTATTAAAATCTGATGTAAGAAATATAGCAAAGGATAATGGGCTACATAATCATGCAAGAAAAGATTCGACTGGTATATGCTTTATTGGCGAAAGACCATTTGCTGAATTTCTTACTGGGTATATTAAAAAAAACCCAGGGGATATTAAAGACTTAAGCGGAAAAATTCTTGGACAACATGACGGTATTAATTTTTATACTATAGGTCAAAGGCAAGGTTTAAAAATTGGTGGAATGAAATCTGGCAATGGCGCTCCATGGTTTGTTGTAAATAAAAAAATTAAGGAAAATGAAGTTATTGTAGGTCAAGGGCATGAGCACCCCCTCCTCTTTAAGGATGGTCTAATTGCAAATGACTTTCACTGGATTTTAAATAAGGAGCCTAAAACTAATTGGGTATACTCTGCCAAAACTCGTTACCGACAAAATGATGACCCATGTGAAATTGATGAAATCAATGATAAGGAATTTAATATAATCTTTGGTCAAAAACAACGAGCCATAACACCAGGGCAATCAGTTGTAGTATACGAAAGTAATGTTTGCTTAGGTGGGGGAATAATTAAAGAGTCAATTAACCAAGAATAAATGTATGAAAAAAAATACGAAACTAACATTCAATAAAAAACTATTACAAGCTGCAGTCAAAATAAATGTATTGGCTGCTATTGAAGAAGATCTGAAAAATATTGATAAAACATCCGACATACTGCCTACCAAAACTGCAGGGGTGGCAAAAATTCAAGCCAAACAAGCTGCAATATTATGTGGGTCTCCATGGGTAAATTATTGCTTCTATCAAATAGATAAAAATATAAGAATTGTTTGGCATTTTAATGAAGGTTCAAAAATAAATACTGGGGACGAAATTTGTACAATTTCAGGTAACTATAATCGTATTCTAATGGGCGAACGGATAGCTGTAAACTTTCTTCAAACTCTTTCTGGTACAGCCTCAACTTCGAATCTAATGAATTTAAAAATTAGAAGATATAAAGCCAAGCTATTTGATACAAGAAAAACAATTCCTGGGCTTAGGGTGGCACAAAAATATGCTGTCCATGTTGGTGGCGCACTTAATCAAAGGTTTGGTCTTTATGATCAGGTTTTAATTAAAGAAAATCATATAAAATCGATTGGGAGTGTGACTCAAATCCTTAAAATAGCTAAAAAAAAATACTCCCTGAAGGATATTCAAATTGAAGTTGAGAATCTTAAGGAGTTTAAAGAGGCAATTGATTTTGGTGCAACAAATATTTTATTAGATAATTTTTCACTTAAAGACTTAGCGAATGCAGTTCAAGTTAATAAAAATAAAGCCGTATTAGAAGCATCTGGTGATATTGATATGCATAATATTATTAATTATGCAAAAACTAAAGTGGATAGAATTTCAATAGGTGCCCTCACAAAAAATATTAAAGCAGTAGATTTTTCTATGTCCATTAGGATTAAATAAGCTTAGTTAAGCTTGACGAGAGCCTTGCATAAAGGGTATTGTAGAGCTTTTACTAAATCTTAACTTAATCAATGAAACCTGAAATTATCACTGGCGCTGAAATTACCATACGCTCCTTACAAGAAGAAAATGTTGAGTTCGTTTTTGGCTACCCTGGTGGTGCCGTTTTAAATATTTACGATGCTATTCATCAACAAACTGTATTCAAACATGTTTTAGTTCGCCATGAGCAGGCAGCTGTTCACGCTGCAGATGCATTTTCTAGAGCCACAGGAAAAGTTGGTGTTGCTTTAGTAACATCCGGTCCTGGCGCAACAAATGCCGTAACAGGAATTGCTACTGCTCATATGGACTCAATACCAATAGTCATTATAAGTGGTCAGGTTCCAACTCATGCTATTGGCTCTGATGCCTTCCAAGAATGTGACACTGTAGGGATTACAAGACCCTGTGTTAAACATAACTTCTTAGTTAAAGATGTTAACAAAATTGCGAGCACAATTAAAAAAGCATTTTTTATTGCCTCTACAGGTCGGCCTGGTCCTGT
>Ga0115000_10001326_pt1 | contig 22106 bp, 21 predicted proteins | sample ArcticOcean_MG_C_6_FD_89690 | JGI IMG/M metagenome (GOLD analysis project Ga0115000, IMG submission 89690) | Marine microbial communities from western Arctic Ocean - ArcticOcean_MG_CB8_128 | ecosystem: Environmental > Aquatic > Marine > Oceanic | place: Arctic Ocean: Canada Basin | collected... | reverse complement strand
TTACGATAAAGCTACCAAAACCTCTTAAGTAAACATTCTCTCCTTGTTCTACGTTATCACGTACAGTGCGCATAAACGCTTCAACGGTAATTTGCACATCGTGCTTCTCCATACCTGTCTTGTGTGCTATCTGGCTAACAATATCTGCTTTAGTCATAGTCTTTGTGTAGTTGCTTGAAATATAATACTCTAGAATAGAAATATCTTAGAATCCCAATTATTTGGGGTGCAAAAATACACTTATTCAATTGAAAACGAAACGCATAATGACATTTATGCATAAAGAATATAAAATCGCTATAAGAATCCATACCTTCGCTGCTATGGCAGGCATAAATAAAGTAACACTCGTAGGGCATTTAGGCCGCGATCCGGAAATTAGATTCACCCAGAACGAAATACCAGTTTGTTCATTCTCTTTAGCTACTTCAGAGACTTACAAGGATAGAACTTCAGGTGAAAAAGTAACCCAAACCGAATGGCATAACATTATTATGTGGAGAGGGCTCGCAACAACCGCGGAGAAATATCTGAGAAAAGGATCTTTGGTTTACCTAGAAGGAAAACTTAAAACGAGAAAATGGGAGGACAAGCAAGGCCAAACAAGATACACAACTGAGATAGTTGCAGATGTAATGCAAATGCTAGACAGGAAGGATAGCAATACTAACAATGCACCACCTGAGCAGACTAAGCCAGAAGCTCCCGCAATGCCTGAGCAGACAAATTCTGACATGCCGTTTTAGTAATGGCTCCCCCCGACCTGAGTTTAACAACATATCTTCTTCCGATAATACTTATTGGGGTTCTGTTGATTTGTAGCGCCCTGATTTCAGGCTCTGAAGTTGCTTTTTTCTCATTAAAACCAAATGATTTAGAAGATCTTGAGAACGACGGGAAGAAAAGCTCAAATATGGTTCTTCAGCTACTTAGAAAGCCTAACGAAAAAGAAGGCCCACGAAATTTACTAGCAACAATACTAGTCTTAAACAATCTGATCAACGTTGCAATTATTCTTATTGCTACTGTTAAAACCCAAGAATTAATCGGAAAATTCGGGATAGAGGATCAATGGGTGATTTTCGTAATTAATATCATCGGAATAACTTTAGTACTGGTTCTGTTCGGAGAAGTAATCCCTAAATTATACGCAAACACTCACAATCTACGTGTGAGCCGAATGATGTCTGGCCCACTAATCATCCTTCAGAAAGGACTTACTCCTTTTTGGAAGCCATTAGTAATGATTGGAGAAAGGCTTGATAGACGGCTATTAAATCCCTCGAATGATTTATCTGTTAACGAGCTCTCGAAAGCGATAGAACTGACTGATAATGATGAGCGCACTGTAGAGGAAAAGGAGATTCTGGAGCGTATTATCAAATTCGGGGATAAGGATGCAAAACAAATTATGACCCCTAGAACCGACATAGTTTCATTCTCCATCGATGAGTCTTGGGAAGCACTGCGAAATGCCGTAATAGAAAGTGGCTTCACACGAATCCCCATCCACAAAGGATCCATGGATGAAGTTGTGGGAGTCTTACATATAAAGGATTTGATTCCTTTACTTGAACTAGAAACAGCTGCATGGAGTGCGCTCCTAAGAGAACCCTACTTCATTACTGAGAATATGATGATTGACGACTTGCTCAAGGAATTCCAAAAGAGAAAGGTTCACATGGCCATAGTTGTTGATGAATATGGAGGCACTAGTGGACTAATCACCCTTGAGGACGTCCTCGAAGAGATCGTAGGTGACATTACAGATGAGTTTGATGTAGAACAAATCAGTTTCTCACGTCTTGACGATAAAACCTACATAATGGAAGCAAAAACCCCACTTGTAGATTTTTATAGAATATTAGACCTAGATGACGAACAGTGGGAAGAGTCAAAGGGGGAAAGTGATACTATAGGTGGATTTATTATCGAACAAGCGGGGAGTATTCCTAAAAAGGGCGAAAGTGTTTTATTTGAAAATGTAAAACTCATCGTTGATGCGGGAGATAACAGAAAGCTTGAAAGAGTGAAAATCGAAATTCTTTCGGCGTGAATAAGGTAACATACATAATCATGTGTGCAACGTTAGGGTTGACGCAATGCAACAGCCCTACTATTCCAAAGCCAGAAGGTTACTTCAGAATCACAATGCCCGAAGTTGAATATAAGCCAGACACAACACATTGTGGGCTTACGATTGAAAAGCCGTTATACTCGATTCTGGAAAATGTAGAAAATGAAAAGGGTGAAAATTCGTGTTGGTTTAACTTGAGTTTCCCTGATTATAATGCTCGTTTTCATTGTACAGAAGTTGAAATTCATGAAAATCTAGCTTCATTGATGAACGATTCTGAAGAGTCTGTTTTCAAGCATGAAGCTAAAGCAAATGGCATTAGCCGCATCCGAGTTAATGACAAAGAAGCTGGGATCTATGGTGTCCTATATCATCTAGGTGGTCCAGTCGCAACGCCTATACAGTTTTTCGTGACTGACAGCACTAAACATTTCCTGAGAGGGTCATTATATTTCAACACTAGTGTAAATGCCGATAGCACATCACCGGTTGTAAGAAGGCTTTTATTTGACACTGAACATCTAATGAGATCCGTTAAATGGAAGTGAATTGGATCATAGAACGCGGTAATACACGTTGGAAAATAGGCATCTTTGAGGATGACTTACTTGTAGAGTCTATGGCTTTTAACACGTGGGACATAGACCTATTACCTAAATCTAAACCCGATAATATCTTACTGACTGGATCCGGATCGTGGAGCAGTACTCTAGCTGAAGAACTCACAAGTTTAACTCGGTGCAGTGTTATCGAATTTAAACGTGGGGATAGCCACCCCTTAAAAACTAAGGTTGAGAATCCCGGATCACTAGGCTCTGATAGAATAGCCAACTCATACGCAATTCAACGTGTACTGCTTGAAGAATTTAAAGAGAGAAGGGCTTGGCTAGCTGTGGACGCAGGCACTTGCTTAACAATAGACTTAGTGGTGGACGGGGTGCATCATGGAGGGACTATTTCTCCTGGCATCAACATGAGACTGAAGTCGATGTCAGATGGAACAGCGGATTTACCTCTTGTTGAAAATGATATGGAAATTGGTGGGCTAGGCTTATCTACGGAAACCGCACTTATTGAAGGAGCTAAAGGGGGAGTTAGTGCAGAAATTACTGGCGTATGGCTGAGGCTAAGGGAAGAATATCCTCAGCTGGGTGTGGTTTTAACAGGAGGTAGCAGTAATAACTTGGAACTCGGCCAAGTAAACACGAAATTTGCAGACTCAAATTTGACCTTAAAAGGGTATAACGCGTTATTACATCATTTTACAAAGTGACTGAACTAAAGAAATTAATAGCAATTACAGCTTGTATAATAGTGTCATTGCATTTATCAGCCCAGGACACTGAACCATCACCATGGTCGAGGTTCGCGATGGGATTACCGACACACATTATATCTACCCCACAATTATTAATGGGAGGTGTGAGTTCTCCGATAGTAGATGGATTTACTATTAATCCATATCAACCAGCATCAGCTGCGGCATGTCTCAACACCACATTCCAGACCTCTCTTCAATCTACGCTCACTAACATGGAAGAGGGTGATTCTACAGCTAGGGTAAATAGTGGCACACCTGGTGCGATCAGCGTTGTCGTGAAAAGGGTTGGAGGAAAATACGCCGTGAGTTTCGGGATGCTTCCGAATACAGGTATGGGATATAATGTGAGCAGAACTTATGAGGACTCTTTAGTGGGAACTACTAGGGAACAGTACGATGGATCAGGTGGTACAGCGAAGAGTTATCTGGGATTAGCTCGTGGGTTTAAAGGTAAAAAATGGATGTCTGCAGGAGATTCTGACTCTGTTCTTGTGACTAACCACACACTGTTCTTAGGTGCTCAAATTGATTATTTATTTGGTGAGGTAATCCAAACAGGTCGATTAGACATCTTTGATAGCACTCCTTTTGATAACCGTACTAGATCATCGATGAGACATAGGTCATTGGGAGCTTTATTTGGTATTCAAGCTTCTCAAATATTATGGGCCAAATACGATACCGACAAAAATTTTGAGGGTGCTGCCACACTCTATTTTGGTGCAACTTACTCGCCCACATCAAGGATTTACACTGACTATGAAAAGATTGTGGAAACCGTTCAATTCCTCAGTAATGTAGAGACCGTAATAGACACTGCTTTCTATAACGACATCGAGGGTGAGGGGGTTTTGCCTTCTAGATGGACTGCAGGTGGATCCATCGTCTTTGATTCTAAAAGTGGTAGAAAATTATTAATTGCAGCGGACTACATGTCTGAAGACTGGACTGCTTTTGATGGAGACCCCCAAATTGACTTCTTAGGCTCTAAAGCAACCTGGGCAAAATCCACTAGAACATCGTTCGGGCTAACATTATCCCCTAAAAATAGCGGGAATAATAGTTCAGTATTAACACGTTCCACATATAGAGCCGGGTTGGCTCTAGATGCATACCCTATAGAATACGAGGGGATTCAATTAAGTGGCTGGAGAGCCTCTGCAGGATTATCCATACCTCTTGAAGGAAGTCGCTCTACAAGCTTTGTGCACTTCGGATTGAGCGCTGGAAAGAGAGGAGCAAGGTTAGATAATGGCACAGTTTTAGTTAATACCCTTGAAGAAACCATATTTAACATACAGATTGGTGTTACTCTAACTCCATTTTTCAAAAACCTTTGGCTTACGCCTAGACTATACGACTGAAAATACCTCAAGAAAGTATGACCATCATCAAGAATATATCTTTAGCAGTTATCATGTTACTCCCTACTATAGGGTTCGCTCAACTAGAAGATGACATCAAGTATGGAGACACTAAGGAGCAACGACGCGATTGTTTAGAAGCTCTTAATATATACAAGAGTTTTAAAAAACAGAAAAACTACTCTGAAGCATATCAGCAATGGAAGAAAGCTTGTGATGTTTGTCCTCCCACAGTACAGGAAAACCTTTACGCAGATGGAGTAATATTCATTAAAGCTGAAATAAAAACAGCTAAAGCTGATGGAGATGAGGTTAGAGCAACTGTGATGATAGATAGCCTTATGTGGGCTTATGACATGCGAATGGATTACTTTCCTAGCACTCAAAGAAAGCCCAACAACCGCTGTCACATTCTGGGAAACAAGGCCGCTTCAGTTTACAAGTACAACAAATCTGATCCAGAGACTGCATTCTTACTTTTCAAAGAGGCTCTTGACTGTCTTGGAGCGAAGAGTTCAGCTTCAATTCTAAGCAATTACTACGTAACAGCTTTCTATTCTATGAAGGCCATTAATAAAACCGACAAGGTTGAAGGTGCCATCAGAAAAACTGCTATGTTGACTGATTACTTAATGCTTATGGATTACGCAAATACAGCGATAGCATCTACAGAAAAAGAAAAGACCATTAAAAGTTACGAGAGTGCAAAGGCAAATATTGAAAGGAGCTTTGTTGCAATTGCTAAATGTGACGAAATGGTTCCCGTTCTTCAAGCAAGCATCGACGCAAACCCAGACGACTTTGAATTAAAGAAGAATGTATTGAGTTTACTAGTTAAAAGAGAGTGTACGGAAAATGATCTTTTCTTACCTATTGCTACAGCTGTTTACGAAAATGAGCCCTCAGCTGAAGCTGCATATGCAATAGGAATGGGATATGCAAAGATTTCTAATTTCTCTATGAGTTATAAGTATATGGAAGAAGCTGTCAGGAATTGTGAAGGATGTGATGATCAGATGAAGTATCTTCTTAAGACAGGCCAAATAGCCAGTCGTCTCAAGAAATCAAGTGCAGCTCGCAGGTATGCTAGACAAGTTTTAGCATTAGATCCTAATAGTGCTGAAGCATACATGCTAATCGGAGATGCTATTGCGGGAGCATCCGCAAGTTGTGATGATGGTGCACTGGGTGCTAGAGCTGTATACTGGGTGGCACATGATTACTACTCAAAAGCTAAACGCATGAATCCTGCATTAGCTAATAAAGCTTCGGCTAAAATGAGAAACATGGAGAAGCAATTTCCTACAATTGAAGAGATCTTTAATTTTGGGCTTCAAGCAGGGTCAAGCTTTACAGTTAAAAGCTCTTGTGTATGTTTAGGTGAAACTACTACGATTAGAGTAAGGTAGATGAAAGGACATCATCTCTACTTTGTATTTATTATTACACTAGTTTTTATCAGTTGTGAGGCTAATGATCTAGAGAGTAGTCCTATTGTGGAACGTGAAGAGATTGCTGCCCAAATAATAGACGGAGGAGCTTTTCAATACTCTGAAATGGGTGAGATAAAGAACCTCTTAGAAGCTGGGAGATTAGAACGCTGGGAGAATGATGGCGAGTTGTGGCTAGTGAGTGATGGATTCACCCTGTACATAGAAGGTGATAAGGAGAATCATGAAGCTATGCTCAGTGGTGGAAGAGGTAATTATGACGCTAAAAAAGGTCACCTAATAGCGTGGGATGATGTCGTACTAATAAATAGTAAAGGCGAAAGATTGCGTACTGAATATCTGGTTTGGTCTAATGACTCAGACAGAGTACACACGAATAGACCCGTAACCATAGTTACATCAAGTGGAACGTTACACGGGAAGGGCCTGGAGGCTGATAGTAGATTTGAAAATTATAGAATCATAGATCCAGTGGGATCATTTGAGATAATACAATGAAGTCAGAAAATATTTTAAAAGTTACTAAGTCCGCTGAGTGGTTTTGGCTCATCATAACCATTGTTTTTACAATTGGGACAGTGTGGATTTTTGTTACTGAGGGATTTGAAGAGAATAAGTATTTACCTGTTATACCTGCTCTATCTGGGCTTTGGTATGCAATTCGTCGTATCTTTAGGAAACGCCTCGAACGAGATTTAGGAAAATAATGCCCCCTGACCCCTTAAGTACGATTTTATTAATTGTCGCTTCATTAGTGGCATCTGGATTTTTTTCCGGAATGGAAATGGCGTTCGTTTCGGCGAATCGTCTTCAGGTAGAAATGGATTCTGACAAAGGGATCTCTGGCCGCCTCGTTGCATTCTTCATTAAACATCCTCAGCTTTTTATAGCATGTATGTTAGTGGGGAATAATCTCGCACTTGTTGTGTGTGGTATACAATCAGGAGCCTTAATCAGCGATAGTTTATTCGGTGTGGACGACTGGAGTGGGGCGTCAATTCCTGTTTTTGCGCTTTCAGTCCAAACCCTCATAACAACCATAGTGATATTAGTAACTGCCGAATTCCTTCCGAAAACACTTTTCCTAAGATCTCCTACTGTTTGGTTAAATCGTCTTAGTATTGTTCTCACAGTAATCTTAACTGTTCTAGCAATACCTGCACTCATTATTGTGGCCCTAAGTAAGGTGTTTTTATTCCCTTTTACAAGGAAGTTAGAACTGAGTAATTCTACTAAATTTGGCGCTACAGACTTAAACCATTACCTGCAGAATGCAAGTGGCAAGATGGCACCTGACCAGGAGTTAGAGCATGAAATAACTATACTTCAAAACGCTCTAGAGTTAGGAAACATCATGGCAAGGGACTGCCTAGTTCCTCGTAATGAAGTTGTATCAGTTGAAAATTCAACAAGCATAAAAGATTTAAAGAATTTATTTAACACCACTGGCCTTTCTAAGATAGTTGTATATAAAACCGACATAGATAAGATTATTGGATACGTACATGTAAAAGATCTTTTCAAACTTCCCGGCAGTATTAAAGAGATTATTCTACCTACTTTCTTCATACCAGAGCCCATGGCTGGCGATGAATTACTGAAGCAATTTATGAAAAGGCGTAAGCACCTTGCTGTAGTGATGGATGAATTTGGCGGGACTGCTGGAATTTTAACAATGGAAGATATTGTCGAGGAACTACTAGGCGAAATTGAGGACGAACACGATGTCGAGGTACATGTTGAGAATGAGATAAGCAAAGGTAACTGGGTGTTTTCGGCAAGACATGAGGTAGAGTATTTAAATGAGAAATATGGGCTCGACCTACCTACTGATGATGCTTATGAAACGCTAGGAGGATTAATATTAGATAACGTTGCGGAGATACCGGAAGAAGGGTTTGAGGTTAAAATATCTGACTTATTAATAACGATTTCTAAGGTCGAAACTAATAGAATCGACCTTGTTGAAGTCAAAGTGCTTTAAATAGCTAGAATTCCGTATCTTCGCGCACCTGATATAAAAACGGTACTACTATGGCTATGATTGGAAAAATTCGCAACATGCAAACGTTGCTAATGGTTGTTTTGGGAATAGGTATGCTAGGATTTCTAGTGCCATTTGATGCTGTGATAGCATTAATGGGAACAGGAGGAAATCAAGAAGTGGGTAGCGTTAACGGTGAAAGTATTAGCGCTGTTGAATACCAGCAAGCTGTCCAGAACCGCAAACAACTCGGATTCACTGGAGAGGGATTAGCAAATGAAGTTTGGAATGACTTAGTTAGTGAGCTTGTTATGAGTGATGAATACTCAGACCTGGGAATAGAGGTAACTAACAAAGAGTTCCAAGAGTTACTATTTGGAGATATTGATTCTGGGTATATGTCTCGTGCTTTCTACAGCAATGGTGAGAATAAGGAAGTTTGGGTTAATAGATTTCGTGATATGTTACTTACTGATGCGGGTAAAGCATCGTTCGTTAGGTATAAAAAAATAATACTTGAGAAGCGCACCAGAGAAAAGTTCGACGCTATAACAAGGGTGGGTGCTTATGCAAACTCTTTGGAAGGAAAGTACGAGTATTTAGCAACAGAACGTATTGCTGAATTTAAGTACGTTGTTAAGCTATTCAGAAACATTCAAGACAGCACTGTTAACGTAAGTGATAGAGATGTACAGTCTTATTACGCTGACCACAAGTCAGAAAAGCAGTACGAGCAGAAGGAAGGGCGTGATATCACCTTGATTAAGATTCCACTCATCGCAACACAAGATGATATTGATGATTTAAATGCTAAACTAGAGGCTATAAAGGCTGATTGGGAAAACATCGAGGATAAGAAATCTTATGCAGAGGAGGAAGAAACTGGATCTGTTGTTAGCTTGAGGGCTAAGCAAGTTGAGGAAAGTGTTGAGGAAAGATCATTCTTCGATGTAGAAGTAGGAACCACAGTAGGACCATATAAAAAAGGAAACGTCCTTATACTTGCTAATGTTATCGGTCGCACAATGGTTCCGGATACAGCCGCTAAAGCTCGCCACATCCTTCTAAAAGCTAAGGACGTATCTGATGTTAGCGAAATGGCGGCATTAAATGCAACTGCTGATAGCCTTAAGCGAGTTCTAAATAATGGTGGAGATTTCGCAGATCTCGCAACTCGTTTTTCTGAAGACCCCGGATCTAAATCAAATGGAGGTTTACTTGACTTCTTCCAACAAGGAAAGATGGTCCCAGAATTCAATGACTTCTGTTTCGATAAAAGAGTAGGGTCTATAGGAGCAGTTGAGACATCATACGGTGTTCACCTTATAGAAGTACTTGATCGCAGGTACACTGAAGAAGAAGTTGAGATTGCTGCCGTCGTTTTTCAGATCGCACCTTCCGACGAAACTAAAAGAGAGGCATACAATGCTGCTAATGACTTTGCAATTGAATCTTCAAATAAAGAGCAATTAATTAGTTCTGCCGAAATTGAAGGTTTCACGAGTAGTGAAGTCTTAAACATCATAAGAGAAGCTATAACTATCTCTGGATTAAGCGATGCGTCTGAACTAGTTAGATGGGTTTATGGAGCTAAGGTTGGGGAAATAAGTCATCCTATTACTGCCGACAACAGCTATATAGTGGCTGTACTAGACCTAGCTAAAGAAGATGGCGAGCCATTATTCGAAGCAGTAGAAAACGAGATGCGTGAAGGAGCTATTAAAGAGGCTAAAGGAAGGTTTTATACAGAGCTTATGAGCGCTGGTAATTTAGAAGATATTGCAACTGCTATCGGTGAGACTGTAAGAACAGGATTTAAGGTTAACACTAAGACTTCTGCTATTTCTGGTAGTGGTGCTGGTGCTGAGCCTACAGTTGCAGGTCTAGGCTTCTCAATTCCTATAGGTGAAATATCTAACCCAGTAGTAGGTACTCACGGGGTATGGGTAATAGCTCCAGTTAGTGTTACTGAGCCTGAAGACAAGATCGATTTCCTAGATGAACAAACTACTGTAGTTGCTAGAAACCGTAGTGGAGTTTCTCAACTTGGATTTCCTCAAGTTGTAGTAAGTGGAATGCTAGAGGCTTCTGATGTCGAGGATAATCGCAACTAGGATAACTCGAGTAAACATCCATCGCCATAACTGAGAAATCTGTAATCTGATTCCAGGGCTTCTAAGTACAATTTACGCCAGGTCATCGTGGACTCTGATGTGTCAATGCATGCAGAAACTAGACAGAGTAATGTACTGCCAGGTTGGTGGAAATTTGTGATAAGAGCTGTTATGGAAAGGATTTTATATCCTGGACGTATCATAATACTAGTTGAGAAAGACCACGCCTCATCTAAAGGAGCATGATCAATTAAGTACTGAATAGCTTCCGTATACGAGGTGGCAGTAAAAGGTTTTACTGAGTCTTCATATGGTGTCCACTGAGGTAAGGTGTCAGGGAATGAACCGTCACGCATGTGAATAACAGCCATCCAATACAAGCTCTCAAGAGTCCTCAGAGTCGTGGTACCAGTTGCAACTCTTCTTTTTTGTAGGACTAGCTTTTCTAAATCGCCTTTGTAAATTATACACCTCTCTGAATGCATTATGTGCTCATTAATGGGACCATCTGATAGAGGCTTGAAAGTACCTGCGCCAACATGGAGGGTAAGAGTGTTTAATGGAAGCCCTGCTGTTTCTAAATCTTTTAACAATACAGAGTCATAATGTAGCCCTGCAGTGGGAGCAGCAACAGAGCCGGGGGAGTTAGCGAAGACTGTTTGGTATTCAAGAGTATCGGAAGCATCTGACTCACGCTTCATGTACGGAGGCAAAGGGGTTTTACCAAGACGCTCTAACACATCTCCGAAACACTTCTCACCATTCCACGTGAAGTTTAATCCGAACGTACCTCCCTCCTCTTTTACAAGGCCAGTCTCAATGTCCACAGGTCTCACTTTTAATTTCAATCCATCTACTTCAGCTGTCGCAATCTCAGCAGTCCATTTCATGCCTCCCCTGACTAGGCACCTCCATTTTGAAGAACCTTTAGCTGATAACGCGATCTCGGCAACTCCTTCAAGGGATTCGAGTAGGAAAATCTCTAGCCTACCACCTGTGGGTTTAACCATGTAAAGCCTAGCCTGTAGAACCTTAGTTTCGTTAGCCCATAAACCGTCACATCCATGTTCTTTAAGAGCTTGTGGCAAGTCCTCGAAACTAATGTGATTTAAAGCTTCATTAGACATGTGCAATAATTTCGCACTGCGTCTAGGTGATACCGGGTGGCGAGCTATTTTGTTGTCGGGAAGTTGATAATCAAAGTCACTTGAAAGCATAGTTCAAAGGTATCACGTCTTATCTTTCGAAGCTATGGAAAAACACCTTGTTATAGGATCTGCTGGTCAATTAGGTATTGAACTTGTTTTGGGATTACAATCTCGTTATGGAGTGGATTCCGTTGTGGCTTCTGACATTAGGATGGATGGTGACATTGAATCTAATCGCTCTAGATTTATTAAGCTAGATGCTACAGATAAAGTAGCCGTGCGAAAAGTCCTAAGTGAGGGCGGATATACTTGTGTTTATCATTTGGTAGCAATGTTATCGGCGAAGGGGGAGGATAACCCTATTGCGGCTTGGGATTTAAATATGAAGTCTATTCTGAATGTACTAGAGTGTTCTAAGGAGGGGCTTGTGGAGAAGGTCTTTTGGCCTAGTTCTATTGCAGTTTTTGGACCTGAAGCTCCTAAAAACCGAACACCTCATGATTCTGTTTGCAACCCCACTACTATTTATGGGGTATCGAAGGTAGCTGGTGAGTTATGGTGTAAATACTATCACGAGCACTATGGAGTAGATGTGAGAAGCCTCAGATACCCAGGATTGATAGGACATAGATCACTTCCTGGAGGAGGAACTACGGATTATGCTGTTGAAGCATTTTACTGCGCTGTCGAGGGAAGGCCATTTGAATGCTATTTAGAACCTGGGGAAGCTTTACCTATGATGCATATGGATGATGCTATACGGGCGACAATAGATTTAATGGAGGCGCCAAGTGAGAATATTAAATTGCGCACATCATATAACTTGAGTGGGTGTTCGTTTTCTCCCGACGAATTAAATAGGGAAATCGCGGCGTTAGTACCAGGTTTTGATACAAAATACTCTCCAGATAAGCGTCAATATATTGCAGCTTCTTGGCCTAACAGCATAGATGATAGCCTTGCGAGAGAGCATTGGGGATGGAAGCCTGAGTACAACACTGAAAAGCTTGTGAGCACAATGATTGAAGCACTTAAGAACTCATTATCTTTGGAACGGTAAAAGCGCAATTAAAGCACAATAAATGCAACCTCTGCACATACAGAATAGCCTTACTCGTAAGAAAGAACTTTTTGAAGCTCTTAACTCCCCTGACGTAGGGATGTATGTTTGTGGACCCACGGTTTACAGCAATGTGCATTTGGGAAATGTTCGAACTTTCTTATCATTTGACATCATATATAGATACCTAGAATTCATAGGTTATAATGTTAGATATGTAAGAAACATTACCGATGTGGGACACCTGGTAGGAGACGCAGACGAAGGAGAAGATAAAATCGGTAAGATGGCTAGACTACAGAAGTTAGAGCCAATGGAGATCGTACAGAAATACACAAACGATTTTCATGATTGCATGAGGGTCTTCAATGTTTTACCTCCATCAATAGAACCAACAGCGACTGGTCACATTATTGAACAGATAGAATCAATAGAGAAAATCATTGCTAATGGATACGGATACGAGGTCAACGGAAACGTTTATTTCAGCGTAAGAACATTCAGTGAGGATCATAATTATGGTGAGTTGTCTGGAAGGAAAATAGATGAGCTGATGAGTAATACTCGTGATCTGGATGGACAGTCTGAGAAGCTTGACCCGCTTGACTTTGCATTATGGAAAAAGGCTGACGAGAGTCATTTAATGCGTTGGCCTTCGCCTTGGGGAGTGGGTTTTCCGGGGTGGCATCTAGAGTGCTCTGTAATGAGTACTAAGTACTTAGGTGAACAGTTCGATATCCACGGAGGTGGTATGGACCTTAAATTTCCTCATCACGAGTGTGAGATAGCCCAAAACATAGGCGCCAACGGCAATTCTAACCCAGTACGATACTGGATTCACGGCAACATGCTAACGGTGAACGGTCGTAAAATGGCTAAATCTGAAGGCAACGGCTTTACTCCTGACGAACTCATCACCGGTAACCATAAACTGCTAGAACGTGGATATTCTCCAATGACAGTGAGGTTCTTCATGCTTATGGGTCATTACGCTAGTACACTAGACTTCTCTAACGAAGCTCTACAAGCAGCAGAGAAGGGCCTAACTAAACTCACAAACGCACACGCAGCTTTAGGGAAATTAACACCTACTTCTGATAACTCTGAGATTGACATTAAAAACCTTTCAGACAAGTGCTACGCAGCAATGAATGACGATTTCAACACTCCCATTCTTATAGCTACACTTTTCGAAGGAGTAAAAATTATCAATTCAGCTGCTGACGGCAGAATCGAACTCGGTGAGAAACAGATCTCTGATCTGAAAGAACTTTATGCGAGATTTATGCGAGATGTTTTAGGTCTTATGGATGAGGGTGCATCAGGAGTATCCGAGAATAATGAAGGTGTCACATCTGGCCTACTCGATCTATTAGTCGAATTACGTAATGACGCTAAATCGAATAAAGATTGGGCTAACGCAGATAGAATCAGAAACACCCTTTCCGACCTAGGAGTGACTGTAACCGATGGTAAGGATGGAAGCACGTGGTCGCATGATTAATGCCCTCAAGAAGTCTTTGTTATGCCTTTGTGCAGCCGTAGCGATAATAAGCTGTGGGGATGATTATACAAAAAAAGAAAAAACCGTCAGTGAACCTGAAACTATAGTCGCACCGGATTTTTCAGGTGATTCTGCCTACTCTTTCATCTCCGCCCAAGTAGATTTCGGACCTCGTGTTCCTAACACTCCGGAGCACGATAAGTGTGGTAAGTGGCTGGCTTCAGAGTTAGAGCGTTTCGGTGCGGATGTTATAGTCCAAACCACCAGAGTCCGCGCATTTGACGGAAAACTCCTAGAACTCCAAAACATAATAGGACAGTTCAACCCAAAGGCTCGAAGCAGGGTTTTGCTTTACGCACATTGGGATACTAGACCTTTTGCCGATAAGGATATCATAAGGCAGTACGAACCTATTGATGGAGCAAATGACGGTGCTTCAGGTGTAGGTGTTCTACTCGAAATAGCGAGGCAGTTAAATCTGAAGCCAGCTGAAATCGGAGTTGACATTATATTCTTTGACGGTGAGGATTACGGACCGCCGTTTTCTGCTCCATCAACAGAAACTAGTTATTTAGAATGGTGCTTAGGCTCTCAGTACTGGGCGTCGGAACCGCACATATATGGATACCGAGCTAGGTTCGGGATATTGTTAGATATGGTGGGAGCAAAAGATGCTATTTTTAATAAGGAAGGAACGTCTATGCATTTCGCACCTCATATTGTGAGAAAGGTTTGGGATAGAGCCAACGACTTAGGATATGTGAGTAGATTCCAGAATAACGAAACCCCTTCCACCGTTGACGACAACCTGTTCGTGAGTAAAATAGCAGGCATACCCAGCGCGAACATTGTGGACTATAAGGTGAACGTCCTACCAATGGGCTACGGCACATTCCACCACACACACGCAGACAACATGGACATTATTAACGTACAAACTCTACAAGAGGTGGGCGAGACGGTGCTGTCAGTTGTTTACAGCGAGCAGTAATAGGCCTACCTCTCTCCGCTGAACTGGTCTAAGAATCTTTTATCGTTTTCGAAGAAATGTCTCAGATCACCTATCTGATATCGAAGCATGGTTATGCGTTCGATGCCCATACCGAAGGCGAAACCGCTGTACTTCTTAGAATCAATGCCGTTAGCCTCAAGAACGTTAGGGTCCACCATACCGCACCCGAGAATCTCTAGCCAACCCGTGCCCTTAGTGATACGCTTATCAACCTCAGTCTCTAATCCCCAATACACATCAACTTCGGCACTAGGTTCAGTGAATGGGAAGTATGATGGTCGCAGGCGAATCTTAGTTTCGGGTCCGAAAAATAATTGAGCAAAGTGCAATAGCGTCTGCTTCAAATCTGCGAAGGAGACATTTTCGTCGATGTAGAGCCCTTCGATTTGGTGGAACATACAGTGAGATCTTGCTGAGACCGCTTCGTTTCTGAAAACACGGCCTGGCATGATAATCCTCATCGGAGGCTCCCTCCTCTCCATCTCTCTCACTTGTACAGAACTTGTGTGAGTTCTTAGTAATAAATCTGGATTTTTTTCGACGAAAAAAGTGTCCTGCATATCTCGAGCAGGATGCTCTGGCGGGAAGTTAAGCCCACTGAACACGTGCCAATCATCCTCTATCTCAGGACCTTCAACAACCCCAAAACCCATGTTTTTAAATATATCTAGAATCTCTCTCCTTACAACTTGAAGTGGGTGATGAGTTCCTTGCTGAACACCTCCAGCTGGTCTAGAAAAATCCAACCCGCTTGAATGCACAGCTTCTTTTTTATTGAATAAAGCCTGTTCAGTAGCTACTCTCAACTCTACAGCTGTCTTAACTTTATTTAAAAGTGGCCCTAACTCTCTTTTATCTTCAGGTGCAACATCTCGGAACGCACCCATTAGGTCCTTCATCCTCCCCTTTCGACCGAGGAACTCGACTCTAAAAGCCTCTACAGCATCTGCAGAGCTAAAAGTTCTAGCTTCAATATCGGTTAGTATTCCTTCTAATTCTTCTTTCATCCTGTGTTTTTGTACTCTACAAATTTACTTGAGAATCTCTATACTAAATCTTACATCTTCGTCTGGTCTATTTCCTCTCATTACTTTAACTTTTGCAATTGAATCAATAGTTTCCATACCCTGAATTACTCTACCGAATACCGTATAATTCATATCTAAAAAAGGAGTTCCGCCTTTTTCACTATACAGAACTTTAGCTTCATCGGAATAAGTAAAGTCGGGAGCCACTGCTTGAACTCTATTTTCCATAGACATGAGTTCTCCTGGCTTATAGGTCTGGCCTTGAACTATATAAAACTGACTTCCTGAAGATCTCTTGTCTGGATTAGAATTATCCGGCTGTCTCGCAGCAGCAAGTGCACCATACACGTGCAGATGATCATCTCTAAAATCAGCCTTTAAAGTGTATCCAGGTCCACCGCTTCCTAATCTCGTCCCTGACTCAGCATCTATACTATTAGGGTCTCCACCTTGAATCATGAACCCTTTCATAACCCTGTGAAAGAGTAAATCGTTGTAAAAACCATCATTTACAAGCTTTACAAAGTTATCTCTATGTTCAGGCGTGGAATCCGAAAGCTCTATTATCATATCCCCAAAATCAGTGTGTATTATAGCCTTAACAGAGCCTGTAGGTGTACACCCGTTTGATGATATTAAGGAAAATCCAGTAAAAAATATAGCTAATTGAAGTAAAATAGTACGTGACTGCATTTTTTGTGTGATATTTACATTTAGAATTTATAAGTCCAAAGTTATAACCCTACCTGCAATGAAACGCTTTTTTCCATTAATCACTCTCGCAGTAATTACAATTTTTGCTACAAGTTGTTACGAAGTTGAAGAAACTATTGCAGACATACAAGTGGTACGCATCAATGATGTCGGTGAAGAAGTACCCGTTGCTGCTGCCGATGTAAGGCTTTACGCTCTAGGTTCTTTAGATCAGGATTTCGTAGGAGAGCCCAGGTTTGACACTACACAAGTCACTTCAGAGGAAGGATATGTGTCATTCAACTTTTCAGAATTTTACGTTGGTGGCCAGGCAGGCTTCGCTGTCCTTGACATCGAAGCTTCAAAAGGAGCTTATTACGGCACTGGCCTCATCAAGATTGAGGAGATGAAGACTAACTATGAAACAGTTATCGTAGAGTAGCACTTCGAGTAGCTAATCTAGCAGCTCAGCCGTTTATCCAAGAGGCGAAATAGTCAACAAGCTGTCGCTTCATCATTAATTCTTGTTCCTGTGCGCTAATAGGTGGCAGTTCCTCTACCCTGTCAAAGTGTGGCCACCCGTCCGCGTCCAAACCCATGTTTTTATAGTACCCTAGTGGCTCCAACAGAGTGCATACTCCCACATGGAAAAGATTCATTTTATCATCTTTCTTGTAATCTCTTGCGCCTAATCCCACTTCCTGTAGTCCTACAGAAAATATAGCTGATGTTAGATCTGGCTGCTCGCCAAACCTATCCATCAAAAGCTTCATGAGCTTATTCCAATCCCTTTCAAATTCAAAATCCACACTTAAAATATTTATGTGTGTGAATTTACGACCTAAGACGTAAATTCAATCTGTGATTTATATACTCATTGCAACTATTTTATTTGGTGTAGGTGACGCCCTATGGAAACCGATCTTAGAAAAGTTTCATCTGATGTCGGCCATGAGGGCAAGGACTGTAATTACCACATCGTTTTTAATCCTCCTCACAATTTTATTCGGTTCACATAAACTAGGCACCACATCAGATTACCTAGGCGCATTACTACCCAGCTGTTTATCTACAGTAGCATTTATTTTCTTAGTCAAAGCCTTTAAGAAATCATCTGTGTCTGTTGTTATTACTATGAATTCCTTTGCCTTAATCGTTTCTCAGATAGTATCATTTATACTTTTTAAAGAATCGATTAACTTCCTACACTATTCGCTTATTCTGTCTTTAATTATTGTTTCAATATTTCTGCTTAACTCGGGAAAACTTGCAATCACTCCCGGAATAAAATACGCACTAATTTCCTCTACGCTATTCGGAATATCCTACCCATTGCTATCTATACCTGCTGACTCTATAGGTAATTTCCAAACCGGCGCCATACAGGAGATAGTATTACTCATCGTTATTCTAATTTTATATAACAATTCTGAAAACAAGAGCGATACTCCATTTCTTACTTTTATAAAAACACCAGAGATAGTACTCGTTGCACTTTTTTCTGCAATAGGCCTAACCCTACTTTTTTATTCTTACTCCGTTATGCCGGTATACAAGGTTCATCTAATATCAAGTTTCGTGCCTATACCTGCTTTAATTTTTGCTAGGGTTGTGTATAAAGAGAAGCTACAAAACATCCAAAAGGTTGGAGTCGCAATTTCTCTCTTTTGTACCTACATGATAGCTACAGAGTTCATCTAACTACATCTATAAAATAATCTTTCATAAAGCTCCCTCCAAAAGAGACTAACCCTGTTCTAGTTACTATCTCATCATATTCTATCTCAATTTCAATCATTCTAACGGTATCAGGCTGAGGATTTAATTTTTCGAAGTGATATTGGGCTAATAGGAAAAATAGATTATAATAGTCTTGATGGGATTCCGATGTTTTAGAAATATTAAAGAGGGAAAGAGATGCTTTAGCGGCCTTAAAGTTAGACTCCGAGATATCAACCAGGGATTTTCCGAGTAGATAAATACCCTCCTCTGTACTGTGATGCCATTCCGATGCGTCGAAGAGCCTCTCATAGAAATATCTGATGATTTTACTTACGTAATCAAGTCTTTTTAATAAAAAAAGCTGAGGGAAAATCTCAAGAAAAAAACTCATGATTGATGTTGAGTTTTTGGCAGATGATAGAGTCATATTAAAAATCTCATCGAGCTCATAATCACTACAAGTCAAAAGTCTATGACCGTAATAACGACCTAACAATGTCGGATGTATATCCATAGATATTTTCTCTTGAATTACAACTTCAAGCTTACCTCCTAACAAAAATCTTCTGTAACTATTCATGAGTTTTAAAAATAGTATCTCATCCGGTTGGGTCTCATAATATTCACACTTTTCAAGTAGAAAACCATAGTACCCATTTAAATGACTATAGTCGACAAACTGATAAGCAAAGTGGGATCTAAATGATTGATGACGTGCTAAAGAACTCCATTGCAAATACTCTTCTTCACATAGAACTCTAAACTGAAAGCTTACTAAAATTGATACTCTTAAAATTAATTGATATTCTAAATCGAATAACTTATCTGCACTTAACACATCATTCATCTTCTCAACATTGCGTTGATGAATAGCGCTCTTCATTACAGTGCTTAAGAAGAGGTAATAGTCTTTGTTGTTTAACTTTAAATCCATCAAGCGATTAATATTACGCTGATCAATCCTTGGAAGAGATTGCATTTTATTTACATCTCTCCAAGCCTTCCAATCCTCATCCTTTAATCTATATTTATCTAAAGCAATGTGATTCTTGTAACCGAGATACTGCGATATCGCATTTAGAGTTTTTGCATTCGGCTTTGTTCCTTTTAATTTTCCCAAAAACCTTCTAAGTGTATTAAACCCTAAATGAACTCCAGTATCCTGAAGTATAAATACTTGTAAAAGCTCTATATCTTTATGAGTTTTAATAGATTTGCCGAATTTTTTATCTATTTTGGTTTTCAATAAAGTACTGAATGTAAGGTGGTTACGTATCACGCCTGCAAATATGGGCTATAAATGGTCTAATTATAGCAGTTTTAAGTAAGTAATTAGATGGAAATTAAAATTAAATTAAATGAAACATTTATTATTCAGTGTGATTATAGTCGTCACCGCATGGGGATGTGGTAGTAGTGAGACCACGCATGAAGTATCAACAGAAGTTCCTACAGAAGTTCCTACAGAATTAATTGAAAACGTCGATGTTCAAAAATATTTTGAAACATTAGATCTGTTTATTGACGAGTTCGTAACTGTTAGTGGGAAATTAATCAAAGCTGGACAAGAAGTTGAAGAATCTGGAGGAGAGATAGGGCTCATGGACGCCTTTAATATGGCGACTTCTGTTGCATCATCTGCAATGACTATGGCTCCTTTAATTGAAAAACTTGCCGAACTCGAAGAGCAAAGCGAGATGATGCAGAAGGAATTGACAGGCGAAGAGTTAGAAGAATTTCAAACAACCTTTATAAACATGATGGTTCGCATAACTGAGGTGACTGCAGAATTGGAGTTGCTCGATTAATAAAAAAGACACTATTAATAGGCTTTTTTATTAATAGGCATTTTAATATCTAGTAATGCTTGAGTCTTAAATTTTTCACTTAAAAGTAAAACCCGGCACTTAACCAGCCGGGTTTTTATTCTTTACAAGTCAATATTAGTGGGGATTTAGGCTCCTTAATCTTGTCGGGATGACTGGACTTGAACCAGCGACCACACGTCCCCCAGACGCGTACTCTACCAACTGAGCTACATCCCGATTTAAGGACTCAAAGTTAGTAACTTTGAGCAACTTTAAGTTAGAGCATGAAGGTATCATTCAGAAAGATTAAAGAGTTCATTAGCACAACACTTTCAGCTAATGATGTTGCTGTGGTTTTAACAGCAACAGGACTAGAGATAGAGGGAGTAGAAACTGTCGATGACGTTGCGGGCGGAATGCGTGGGCTAGTGGTGGGTCACATTACAGAATGTGAGCAGCACCCTAATGCAGATAGATTGCGTTGTTGCAAAATCGATATTGGAACTGAAGTTCTAGATATTGTTTGTGGCGCACCTAATGCTGATACTGGACTCAAGGTTATAGTAGCTACAGTAGGAACGACACTATATCCTTTAAAAGGAGAACCTTTCAAAATTAAAAAGGGTAAGATTCGAGGTGAGGTGAGCTTAGGGATGCTATGTGGTGAGGACGAGGTGGGTATAGGTGAAAGTAGTGGAGGGATTATGGAACTGGACTCTAAATGGAATGCCGGGACTCTAGCTAGTGAAGTGTTCGAGGTAGGTTCTGATGAGGTATTAGAGATAGGACTTACGCCTAACCGAAACGATGCTATGGGGCATATAGGAGTTGCGAGGGATTTGAGAGCCGGACTTAGGCATGGTACTGTAAGTGAGTTTATGGAGACAGATCATGACAAAGTGAGATTTCCAAAGGGAGAGCACTTGGACTTAGTGAGCGGGATTAAGGGACTAACTGTTAGTGTTGAAGCAAATGAGTTAGCACCCCGTTATGTGTTAGTGGGGATGGAGGGAGTGAAAATAGCACCCTCCCCCGATCACGCCCAAAGATTCTTGAGATCTATCGGAGTAGCGCCTATTAACAACGTGGTGGATGCAACGAATTACGTTTTACATGAGCTAGGTCAGCCATTACACGCGTTCGACTGGGATGCTGTCTCGGGATATAAATTACAAGTTAGACTTTCGAAAAAAGGGGAGAAAATAACCACACTAGATGGGGTGGAGAGGAAACTTGACACAGCGGACTTAGTTATTGCGAATGCTGACGAAGTGATGTGCATAGCTGGAGTGTTCGGTAGTGAGAAGCACGGGGTGAATGACTCGACTACGAGGATATTACTTGAATCAGCTAACTTCAACCCGGTATCGGTGAGAAAATCGGCAAAGAGGCACGGATTGTCGACGGATGCATCGTTTCGCTTTGAACGCCAGGTGGATCCTAATGCCGTAGTTGCGGCGGCGGAACGAGCGGCTGCGTTGATTTGCGAGTGGACTGGGGGGACTGTGATGGGTGCTGAGATGATAGGTGATGCTTGTGAAGTGATGGGTGCTGCTGTAGAGCTTGAATGGGAGATGCTAGATAGGGTCGTAGGAGTGAAACTCGATAGAGATAGGGTGAAATCTATTTTAGATGCCCTCGATATTATGGTGGCCAGTGAGAGTAAGGATGGATTGAAGTTGGAGGTGCCTGCATATAGAAGTGATGTTACTAGACCTGCTGATATTGTGGAGGAGATTTTAAGGATTCATGGTTTTGACCAAATAGAAATCCCTTCGAGAATCACCAGCACATTAGAAATCCCTACACGCCCTAATAGG
>Ga0115000_10001324_pt1 | contig 22122 bp, 22 predicted proteins | sample ArcticOcean_MG_C_6_FD_89690 | JGI IMG/M metagenome (GOLD analysis project Ga0115000, IMG submission 89690) | Marine microbial communities from western Arctic Ocean - ArcticOcean_MG_CB8_128 | ecosystem: Environmental > Aquatic > Marine > Oceanic | place: Arctic Ocean: Canada Basin | collected... | reverse complement strand
GACAACATCCAAACCCGCTCGTGGCAGTTGGCGCAATACCTGCGCGACGCCCTTTTGGCCATCGATGGCTGCCAGCTACGCGACATCGGAACCGATCAGTGCGCCATTGTGAGCTTCACCATCGAAGGTCTCGATCCGCAGGCAACGGTGCTTCAACTACGGGCCGACGGAATTTGCATTGGCTCCTCAACGCCCGCTGGCACCCGCCTCGATGCCGAAGCGCGCAACCTGCCCGTCGTGTTTCGAGCCGCACCGCATTATTACAACACTGAAGCCGAGATCGACGACTTGATTGTGGCCCTAAAGCATCTGAAGCGGTTACCTAGTAACGGCTGAAGCCCATGGCGTGGCTGTGATAAACGACACCCAATGGGTCCAGAGCGGCGCGCATCGTCTTCGAGGTTGCCGTCGTAGATACTCCACTTTACGCAGTACTGAATCAGGTTGGCCCTAGTTTTCGCCCTAACGAGCCCAGGTATAGACGCTCGACTGGACCATATGACACAGGCGAGAACCTAGCCAAGACAGCCGGTCCGGTTGCGTCGGGATCTCGTCAAGAATCTGTTCCACCGTTGAGTTCCAACCACCGGCCAGCTCAAAAGAACCACAGCGCTTTCTCGTGTAATGTTGGGATCCCTACTTGCTATCCGGAGACAGACAATGCGCTTTTATCAGTTAATGGAGTTCCAGTCGACGGCAGACGATGCCCTAGCAGAAGTGCACCGCTTCAAGGCGGTCAGAAGCGGCGATACGACAGCCCGGCGGGCCACGATTTGCGTTGACCGAGATGACCCTGGGCTCATCGTCCAGATCATCGAGTTCGACTCCTATGAGGAGGCGATGGCTAATAGTCAAGATGAGAAGACCCAGGAACGAGCAGCCAAAGTCGAGGAGTCAAGCGGTGGGGTCAAGTACCGCAACCTCGACGTGGTCGAAGTCGAAGTCGTCGACATTTGAACCCAACTGCCGAGTTACTTCATATAGCTGGGCGAGGGAGTGTTTACTTGTCGGGCTGAGAGGATTTGAACCTCCGACCTTCGGCCCCCAGACTGTAGAGCGCAGTTCTCTGACCAGCCACTATCCCCTACCGCGTCCTTTGACCTGCATATATGTCTCTTGTCGCATTTGATCATGCGTAATGGTTCGCGACACTTCGCTCCCATTTCGCGCCCAAATCAACTGAAAGAAAAAGCAAATGAACACATCAACCACAACCAGACAACAGCCCAGAACTTCGGCCGGCGGTCACCTTGAGTTCACCGACCGTGAACGCCATCGCCGGGGAACCAGTCGAACAAGAAAATGAAAGGCTCAACAAAGTCAGGGAACCATATTGACAGTACCGCGAACAAAATGCCCAGCGAGAACAAGATGCCGAACGACCACCTCACCAAGTTGATCACTATCCCGAGTAAACGGTCTGCATCCATGAGGCGACTCTAACACTACGAATGTCAAACGTTAGTTCATTGGTGAATCGGCACGATGTCTCGGAAGGGACGGTCTCACTCAGCATTGGGATCGCGAAGTGTGATAAAACGATTGTTATGAAACGTTTGTTACTTCTTCTTGTTTTGTTTTGCGTGTTTGGAGCTGTTGCTTGTAGTAGCGATAGTTCTGATGAATCTGCTGATGGTATTGATTCTGTTGAGTTAACTATGCAATCAGATACGAGTGAATTAGAAGGTCGTATAGCTGCTCTTGAAGCACAGTTAGCTAATTTACCTGCCGGACCTGCCGGACCTGCCGGACCTGCCGGATCTGATGGATCTGATGGTGTTGCTGGTGCTACCGGACCCGCTGGTGATGCTGGATCTGCTGGTGCTACCGGACCCGCTGGTGATGCTGGACCTGCTGGTGCTACCGGACCCGCTGGTGATGCTGGTGATGCTGGAGCTGCCGGTTCTGATGGTGCTTTGAGTGGTTTGAGCTGTGCCGATGAAGAGTTCGTAGCGACATTAGCTGGTTCATGGCAGTGTGCAGAACTCGGGGTAACCAACGACGCCCAAGTTACTGGAAGCTTTGATGACAACGCATACTTGTCTTGTTGTGACGATCTGAACGGTTTTATGACTTTTGTCAATGCTAACGGGTCTATGACAGCTCTAAATCTAGATGGGGCAGCTCATTTCACGAGAAACGAGTGGTATTTGGTTGTTCCAGGGGTTACAGATTATTCGGCCTGTAGCCTCAGCGTCACCGTTGGAGGTGATAGTTGGCTTTCAACTTCTGCCGGAGTGACACTGAATACAGTTGACCCTCGAACATCCAAAAATTCGATCAAATTAGATTGGAATGCCATGATTCCCGTAGGAAACCTTAATGAGTACCAATCAGCTGGTAACGGGGGTACTAATTTTGCTGCTTCAATTAGTTGTGGGCAAGGAATCGTAGCAGCAAGCTAACGACCAAACCCCGGTGAACACATGCCCTCTAGGGTCCTATACAAGTAACAAACAACAACACTGGAGTTCCCCCTGGTTTTGAGACGCGGGTTGTTGTGATTGGTCATGCTGCTTTGGATGCCGCGGGGTTTGGTGGTCGAGGCGGGCTTGGTGTCGTTCCCGGTTGTAGAACACTTCGATGTAGTCGAACAGGATTGCTCTAAGTTCGGATCGGGTGAGCTGTTCACAGCGAAGAATAGAAAGGTGGACCGGCAGTCGAGCTCCTACGGCCGTCTTCTGCCATCCGTTGAGCAGTCGTTGACTCTCGCCATGGAGGGACGGCTTAGCGCTGCTACAGAGTTAGGCTCTACATCTCGCGCCCATTCCGCATATCTCCGACGCTACTAAAGAGGTGCAGTTGGACTGAATAAGTCGGTGACCTTCGTTTATATCTTGTCGGGCTGAGAGGATTTGAACCTCCGACCTTCGGTCCCCCAGACCGACGCGCTAACCAAGCTGCGCCACAGCCCGTGGTGCGACGAATACCCTAACCGCACGAGCCACGAATGCGACCCCTAGAAGACCCCGCTTAGGGCAATAATCCCTTGTATCGCACGCCAACCCAGATAGATGCTCACACCAGCCACCAGCACCCAGAAATGCCAGGGCACGGTGTTGCGCTCCACCACAGTAACTGGGGCGTCCAGTGCCGTCTCGCACACCGGGCACGTGCCATCCACGTTCGCAGCATTGGGACTATAGAACTTGGCACAAGGGTCGCACCAGGGCATCTCAGCGGTATCTACGTGTGCCGGATGGCCATGATGGCAACATCATCATCGATCGGACCAGCCGCATAATCCCGGGCTACCTCGAGTAACTGCTTGCACAGAACATCTGGGCTGATGCCCGGATCGCGACGCATAACCGTGGCAATACGCTCTTCGCCAAATTGTTCGCCATTGCGCCGCACCTCGGACAAGCCGTCGGTGTACATCAACAACATGTCGTCTTCGCCCAGTGGAAGTTCGCGTGAGTAGTACTCGCCCTTGGGATCGAGCATCACCAGTGGTCCGGTGGCGGCCAGCGGATGAATCTCTCGTTCGTGCCAGAACATCGCCGCCGGGTGACCCGCCGATACATAACGAAGGGTCTTCGCCTCCGTATCGAATACGGCGACCACCAAGGAAATGAACTCCTCGGTACGGTCGGTGTCGCTCATCGTGCGGTTGAGTTCTTCGAGTGCCTGAGCCGGATCACGAAACTCTCGAAGAAAGACCCGCAAAAGATATTTGGCCTGGAAGGCGGAAATTGACGACTCGACGCCATGCCCAGACACATCGCCGATCACCGCGGCCAGACGGGTAGGCGCCACGTGGAAAATGTCGAAGAAGTCACCGGCCATCAACCCGGAACCGGCCTGATAAACGCGACCAACTTCGAATCCACCAAAGGCAGGCAACACGTCAGGGGCCAAACGACTGGCCCATGCCTTGGGAGCGAGATCTTCCTGAGCTAAAGCTTCTTCGGCGCGACGCTCGACTTCGAAACGTGATTCGGCGGCCCTCGCATCGATTACCGCGTTACGGGCCCACACAACCGAGATGATGGCAGGTACCGCAACCAGACCAAACAGGCCAACCCAGGACCGGCCCGACGTAAACGCCACGACAAGAATTGCGATAGCCAACAGGAAATACAGCAAGGTGGCGTGTGCTTCACGCCGAAAGGCCGACCGGGCAACCGTCAGCGCGTCGTCAAGTTGCTCGTTGTCCTCGTTGTCGCCGACCGCCGCGTTGACCTGATCTTCGAGGCGTCGGACAAACGTGTAGCGGAAACCAACCGACCGCGCCCATGCGCCAGCCGCAACGGCACACACCGCAGCAACTATGAGGAGAAGGCCAGTAACCATAGTCAGATGGTAGTTGCCCCAATGCCGTATAGGGGTTTCCACTCAAAAATGGTCTATTCGGACCGGCGACGAACCCTAATCTTGATTGGCGTGCTGCCGAGTTCAAATTCTTCGCGCAATGACCGCTCGAGATAGCGCAAATAGGTCGGATGCAGCTTGTGATTGGCGAAAAACGTGAAGGTAGGAGGGTTGGTAGCCCCCTGCAATCCGTACAGGACACGGGCTCCGTCCGGCGCACGATGCATGGCCTGAGCCTTACGGAGTACCTGGTTGACCTCGCGTGTTGGGATACGGGTGCTGTAGTCGCCAATAACTTCTTGCAGGGTTGGCAACAGACGCTTAACTCCCTTTCCGGTGAGCGCACTGATCTTGAGAATCGGGGCGTTGGCCAGAAAGTGCATCTTTTGTTCGATCTGATATTCGACCTCGCGCCGGTCCTCGTTGCTAGGTAGTTCCCATTTATTGAGCACAATGACTACCGGACAACCGGCGCCGTCGATACGTTCGGCGAGCCGCTGGTCTTGGTGGGTAATGCCATCGGTGGCGTCAATAACCAGCAGGGCTACATCGCAATAGTCCACGGTGGCCAAGGCACGAATCATCGAGTAATACTCAGTGTCGTCCTCGATACGGGCCTTACGTCGCATGCCGGCCGTATCGACCAGCTTGATCGTCCCGAATTCGGTTTCTATCAACGTATCGACACTGTCGCGGGTGGTCCCGGGCATGTCGTGCACAACGGCACGCTCGTCACCCACAAGTTGGTTGAACAAAGTGGACTTACCCACGTTGGGTCGGCCGACAATGGAGATAGCCAACATGTCGGCCTCGCCATTGTTAGCGGCGATATTCTCCGCTGCCATGTCGGCCTCGTCGAAGCGTTCGATTACGGCATCTAGTAGATCGCCCGTACCGCGGCTGTGAAGCGCACTGATAGGGAACGGCTCCCCCATGCCAAGGGACATAAGATCCCAGATGCCACTTTCGTGTTTGGCATCATCAACCTTGTTAGCCACAAGTAACACCGGGACACCGGTACGTCGCAAGACTTCGGCCACCTGCGCATCGGCATCGGTTGCTCCGACCGTTCCGTCGACGACGAACAACACCAGGTCGGCTTCGGCGATGCCCTCTTCGGCCTGGCGCGCAACTTTGCCATCGAGCTGATCGGCATCAGCTACCATCCAGCCGCCGGTGTCTACCACGGTGAAGTGACGGCCGAGCCACTCGGCCTCGACCGACTTGCGGTCTCGGGTGACGCCAGGGCGCTCCTCGACAATGGCTTCGCGACTACCGTAAATCCGGTTCATCAGCGTAGATTTGCCGACGTTTGGTCGGCCGGCAATTACAACAGTTGGAAGACTCATGAGACCAGCTCTACAGAGGTAGCAGACGGCTGGAGAGCGAGCGCTTCGCGCAGCGCAATGCCGTCGGTAGGAATAATTTCGACCGGCAGAGGAAGATCTGCAGGGGTTGTGCCGTCGAGGAACGTGTCACCAGACAAGCACACGTCAGGAAGCAGGTAACGGTGACCGGCGGGTTCGTTGGCCAGAACCCGTTGAAGATCGCTGCCAACCATCAGGCCAGCAACGCCAACATTGCCTCCAAAGAACTCGTTAGCGACCGCTATTACACGGACATCGTCTCGATCGAGTTCGGCGACCAGTTTGCGCAATGACTCGGCGGCCAGCGGACCCGTGAGGATGGCCACTGGGGCACTGGCACGCGGCATGATCGTGACCGCACCAGGCGCTCGGGGCGCCCGGTACCCCTCGGCCGGGGCGCCATCGACCCACGCAAAGAAACCAGCTCCGGGACGCTGGGCGTTCTCGGTCTCGCCGTGAAACTCAGCCTGGAAGGTGCGGACCATTCCGACACCGTCTTCGTACATCGCAAAACCTTCGTAGGTTTCGGAACTGGCGAACTCGCGGTCGGCCAACAGGTAATACTCGTCGGCCAAGAACACCATGCGTCGGCCCAACACTCGCAGGAAAATGTCCTGCCAATCCTCGACGGTTTCAACCACAACTACGGACTCTTCGCGAGTGTGGGCCCGCATGCGAGGTTCTGGGTTGAACTTGCTTACCCCTAAGGGCACCACACAGACGCTCGCCAGCTCGGGGAACCGGTCGAGAACCGAAGCCAGGGTGTCATCTAGCACCGCACCGTCATTTAAGCCGGGACACACCACAACCTGACCATGAACTTCGATACCGGCGTCCAAAAGCGCACGGAGCCAACGCAGAGTGGGCCCTCCCCTGCGATTGCGAAGCATTTCGTTCCGGGCATCTAAATCGATCGCATGAATGCTTACGTTGATGGGCGAAAGCCGTTCGTCTATCACGCGCTCAAGGTCTGCCTCGGTGAACCGCGTGAGTGTCGTGAAATTACCGTACAAAAACGACAGCCGGTAGTCGTCGTCTTTGAGGTAGAGGCTCTTTCGCATCCCGGGAGGCAGTTGATAGATAAAGCAAAATTCGCAATGATTGTCACACGTGCGAACCTGATCGAACAGAGCGGACTCGATATCGGCGCCCAAGGGTGCTCCGGCGGCCTTCTCAATGTCGACCGCGAACTCAAGACCACCGCGGCTGACGTCAATCACCAGTTCGGTCTCGTCTACCAGCCGTTGATACTCAAGAATGTCACGAGGGCGTTCGCCGTTGATCGCGACAAACTCATCCCCCACCACGATGCCAGCCTCGGCGGCAGCTGAGTCGGGAGTTACCCCGGTGACTCTTGGATACGACATAGCCCCCTAGGGTACAAGCGCTGTGCCATAGGGCTTCGGGTTCCGCTCAAATGTGTCCGAAGTCGCATAGCCTTGCGGTATGGCTGTTGACAAGATCTTGCTGGCCGCTCCCCGCGGGTTTTGTGCCGGCGTCGAGATGGCCATCAAGGCACTGGGGTGGATGGTTCGCACCTTCGACGAGCCGGTGTACTGCTACCACGAAATAGTTCACAATGCCCGCGTTGTAGAACGCTTTGAGTCCCTCGGCGTAACCTTCGTCAACGACATCACCGAGGTGCCCGCAGGTTCGCCGGTCATGTTGTCCGCCCACGGATCGGCCCCCGAGGTAGTCACAGCGGCCGCTGCTACCGGTGGTTTCGCGGTGGATGCCGTATGCCCGTTGGTTACCAAAGTCCACCACGAAGTCAAGGTTCGCGCCGCACGCGGCTACCGCATTGTGTACGTCGGCCACGAAGGCCACGAAGAAGCCGAAGGGACGATGGCCGTCGCTCCCCTGTCCATCTCACGAGTTGAATCAGTGGCCGAAGTTGCCGCTCTACCGGAGTTTGACGAACCCGTGGCACTGCTCGCCCAAACAACACTTAGTCACCGAGACTGGGAAAGCATCGCCGCCGCCGCCCAAGATAGGTACCCAGAAATGTGGACGCCAGGCCGAAGCGACCTCTGTTTCGCGACCACCAATCGCCAGTCGGCGTTGCTCGCCATCGTCGATCGATGCGACGCCATGGTTGTCGTTGGCTCAGCCAACTCTTCCAATACCACGGCTCTGGAGAGCCTCGCCATCGAAGCAGGGTGCCCACGGGTGCTCCGAATCAACGCCGCCAGCGAACTCCCCGATGACCTCAGCGGCAAGGTGGGCCTCACTGCGGGCGCATCAGCTCCCGAAGATCTCGTGCGGCAGGTCATCGATGCGCTTGCGCCGCTCAACGGTGTCGAAGAAATTACCGTTACTGAAGAGCAAGAGTACTTTCCACCGCCTCGTCAACTGCGGGCCTTGTCTGATGCGGCCTCTGATGCGCTCCGCATCACCATGGGCGTCGCAACCACAGCAGCGACAGCGGACCGGTCGATCAGCGCCAGTACTGTCCTGGATTCACTCGCTCGCTAGTACCGGGCGATCATGATCGGCCCCGACGGCGGCTTGCGCTTCGTCGAACAACGCTTGAATAGCCGCGTGGAGCTCTTCGGTAACACGATTAATTTCAGACTTTGGCACCCGTTTACCGGACAATACCGGCGGCTGAATTAGCTCACCGTAGATGTAGGTAATCTTGCGAGGCCTCGGAAAATATACGCCCTTTGGCATGCCCCGCTGACTTCCACCAATACCCACAGGAAGGATCGGCGCCTGGGCCTTACCGGCAACATAGGCAACCCCGCGCAAGAGCTCGTGAACTTCAGTTCCTTCTTTGCGTTCGCCCTCGGGGAACATAGCCAACACTTCGCCCCGTTCCAGAACGGCTTGCGCCGCCAGCAGAGCGGCGCGGTCGGTGGCATCACGTTTTACCGGAAAGCCGCCCAGGGTGATAACAATCCAACGTCCGATACGGGTACGAAACAAGCTGTCCTTGGCGAAATACCGGGCGCGACGTTTGCAGGTAATTCCGAGTAAAGGAACGTCGAGATTTGACCGGTGGACCGGAGAAATAATTACCGCGCCCTCATCGGGAAGATTCTCCGGATTGATTACCCAAGCCCGAAAATACACACCAACCAGAGCCTTAGTGAACCAGTGAAACCACGTGTAAAGAAAATTCGAAAACCAGCCCAACTCTGCCCCATGTAGGCGTTCGGTCTCGGTAGTGGCCATCAGCCCTTACCCACTTCGCGGTGCAGTCGAAGCACCTCGTCCACGACGCCCTCGACATCGAGCATTGAGGTCTCGACCACGATGGCTCCATCGGCTTGCATCAGTGGAGTGTGAGCCCGACTACTGTCGGCCATATCGCGGCGAGCCAGATCCGTCGCTATCGCGTCGTAATCGAGATTTTCATCTTCTTTGCCGCGCCTCTCGGCTCGGACATCGGAGCGGGCGGTGAGATAGATCTTGAGGGGCGCGTCGGGGAACACCGCTGAGCCTATGTCTCGACCCTCAACGACCGCTCCGGCCCGTGCTGCGACCCACTCTCGTTGTTGGCGCTGCATCTCAATTCGCACCACGGGGTTGGCGGCTACCGCGGTTACCGCTTGTGTCACCTCGGGCCCACGAATCTGGGTCGTTGCGTCAATCCCATTCACGATCACGGTGTCGATGCCAAGTTCCATGCTGACAGTGGCAACTAGCGCGGCTACGTCTTCGGTGTTGGCTGGGTCAATATCCTGAGAAATGGCCGCGAATGCCACGGCTCGGTACATCGCTCCCGTGTCGAGATACTCAAGGCCAAGCCGCTGGGCCACGAGGCGCGCGACCGTCGATTTACCTGATCCGGCCGGACCATCGATGGCAATAACGTTGAGCGTTTCTAGGTCGCCAGAGTGGTGAAGTGAGGAAGCCATGTCGACCGTTGACCGTAGGGCTTCAAATGTCTCGAAGAAACCAGGGAACGTCTTAGCAACACAGCTCGGGTTCGCCACGGAAACCCCCGGTTGGGCGGCTCCCAAAACCGCGAACGACATAGCCATCCGATGATCGTCATAGGTTTCAACGATTGCTGGGGTCACGGTCCCGGGCAACACCGTAAATCCGTCACCATTGTCGGAGGCTTCGATGCCCAGTCGCATTAGTTCGGTCACGGGCCCGGCGATCCGATCGGACTCTTTATGGCGAATGAAATCAATACCGGTGACGGTGGTCGCCGACGTGGCTCCCGGGGCCAGTGCAGCCAAGGTGGGGGCCGTGTCAGAGATTTGGCGCATGTCGACGGTTACGCCCTTGAGCGGCTCATCGACGCAAACCCGGGTTGATACATCGTTTTGCTCAACTCGTGCCCCCATGGCCTCCAGGACCCGCACAAATCCGGTGTCGCCTTGCAACGAGTCACGCCCCAACCCTTCGACTTGAATTCGCCCACCGACTGCTCCGGCAATCGCAAAGAAATACGACGCCGCAGAGGCATCGGGTTCGATGACGTAATCGCGGGCGATATAGCCGGTAGGGGCCACTACATAGTTGGTACCGTCGACCGTCACCTCCGCACCAAAAGCCCGCATTATGGCAACGGTTAAATCGAGGTAGGGCTGAGAGATGACCTCGCCTGTCAACGTCAGATCCAGACCCTCTCGTAGGCACGGCCCAACCATGAGCAATCCCGAAGCAAACTGACTCGAGACATCGGCGGCGAGTTCGACCTCGTGCATTCCCGCGCCGCGACCGCGGCTAGTCGTGCGCACGGTCAACGGCAGGCCGCCATCACTATCGACCTCCAAGCCCATCGATCGCATGGCATCCACCAGATCGCCGAAGGGTCGCAACTGCAGCTGAGCATGCCCGTCGAGGCAATACTCGCCCAGACCTAATGCAAACATCGGGGACACGAAACGCGACGTCGTTCCCGACTGACGAGCATCAACAGTGACAGGCCCAGCGGTAACCGCTCCCCCACAGCCCTCAACAACCCACGCATCAACATCTGCTTGGTCAACGTTGGCCCCTAACGCTGTAACGCAGGCAACCATTGCTTGAGTGTCATCAGCATCGAGCGGAACGCGAAGCACCGATTGACCATGCGCCAATGCCGCACATGCCAAGGCCCGGTTGGTAATGCTCTTGGAGCCCGGAATACGCACCGAGGCGTCGACTCGTCCCCCGAGCGGTTCGATCACATAAGGATCCGGAAGAGCACCGAGGTCCAGGGTCATTGGGCCATCTCTCGTACCGACGGTCGATACCCATTAGCCATCAGGGCGCCCATCAGACGCTCGGCGCGGGCCTGTTCGACCACGAGCACGAGCACACCCTGCGTGCCCTCGGCGGAGTGGGCGATTTCCAGATCGTAGATGTTGACATCGATGTCGGTAGCAAGACGAGTGATGACCGCCAATTCGCCGGGCTGATCAGAAATTACGACTCGAACTACGGCAAGATCAACCGACGCAGGAGCGGTAGTAGGTAGGTTCACTCGCGCTCGCTGTGCTTGGGTCAAAACATCCAACAACGCGGCGGAATCGTTGGTCTGGACCGTGCCGCGCATTTCCTGCAACGCCACGATGAGGTCATCGAGTACCTCGACTATCGCGGTCTTGTTTCCCGCACAAATGTCGGGCCAAATGCTCGGGCGGCCTGAGGCAATTCGGGTCATATCCCGGAAACCACCCGCGGCGAGCTTAAGCAATGCCCGGTGCTCCTCGGAGCGTTCGTCGGCCAAACGCATAAGCGTTGCTGCGGTGAGATGCGGAACATGAGACACCATCGCCACTAAACGATCGTGCTGGCGAGCATCCAACGTCAACACTTCGGCGCCAAGGGACTTCACCAAAACATGCATGGCAGCCAATGCGGCATCATCGCTGTGGTCACCTGGAGTTAACACCCAAGTTGCACCGTTAAACATGTCCGAGCGGGCTCCGGCGATACCTTCTTGTTCGGATCCCGCCATGGGGTGACCCCCGACAAAGCGAGGATTGTCAACGGCTCGCACCAGATCAAATTTTACGCTGCCAACATCGGTCACCCATCCGCTGGTTCGCTTCAAGGCGTCATTGACTGCCTGAGGAATTGCGAGCGACGGTGTCGCCACGATGGTGAGGTGGGCGTCATCGGGCCATCCAACCGCGTCCAGCGCTCCTGCGTCAAGAGCTCCCTGCGCCACGGTGTCGTCAACGTCAACCCCCGCGACGTACCACCCCAACTCCCGGAGAGCCATACCAATAGATCCACCGATTAAACCGGTGCCAATTATCAGCACCGTTCGCGGGGCAGAAGATGGAGAAAGAACAACGTCAGCCATATACCTAGATCGTAGTGGCGCCGATGCCGGTGCCGCCGTGATTAGTCGTCCTCGATCGTTGTGGCCCGCTCGAGCGCGCGCACCTCTTCGGTGGTCAGGTTTCGCCACTCCCCTGCTTTGAGAACCAGGTCGGTAAGCGGCCCGATACGCGTGCGCACCAGACGTTTAACGGGATAACCCACTGCCTCGCACATACGTCGTACCTGGCGGTTGCGACCCTCGTGGATCACGATCTTGAGAAGGTCAGGGGCGGCATTGGACACCCTCGCTGGAGCGGTAATACCGTCCTCAAGTTCGACACCTTGGCGCAGGCTTCGCAACGCACCTCGACTGGGAATACCTTCAACATGAACGAGATATTCCTTCTCCACACCAAAACTCGGATGAGTTAAGCGATGAGTTAGATCGCCGTTGTTGGTGAGAATCAGAAGACCTTCGGTTTCATAATCCAGCCGCCCCACCGGGAACACCCGGTCATCGTCGGGTACCAAGTCGAGCACAGTTCGACGCCCCTCGGGGTCCTTCGTCGTACTCATCACCAAGCGCGGTTTGTGCAACAGATAGTGAACGAGGTCCGTTCGCGTGCTGATGATGGTGCCGTTGAACACAATCACGTCGGTGTCAGCGTCGACACGACGCCCTAACACCGCCACCTCGCCGTTGACCGTCACAAAGTCGTCTTCGATATATCGCTCTATGGCCCGCCGGCTACCTATACCCGCACGGGCAAGTACCTTCTGCAAGCGCTCACCAGTGGGCAGATCGTCATCGGCGGCCATCAATCGCCCGGGTCGCTATCTTCGGGAGCCTCATCGGGCAGGTTCGCTTCATCTATCCCGACGCGCAGTGTCTGCTCTAGCGTCTCAAGCACCTCAGCGGCAGGAACAAATGCCCCCAACGGTGGCAAATCGCTCAATGAATCGAGACCCAACCGCTCTAGGAACAGCGCCGACGTGCCAAACATGACTGCGTTGCCAGGGCCCGGATCGCGAGAAACCTCGGTGATAAGTCCCCGAGTTTGCAACGTACGCATCACGCCATCAACATTGACGCCTCGAATGGCGGCAACCTGGGCACGCGAGATCGGCTGTTTGTACGCCACGATCGCCATCGTCTCGAGCGCGGCGGCCGACATACGCGACGACTGACCTTCCAACACAAACCGTTCCACATATTTGGCGGTCTCGGGACGGGTCTGGAATCGAAAACCACCCGCCACGCGCACAACAGTGAACCCCCGACCTTCGCCCTCGTACTCCTCGACGAGCGCCTGACACATTTCGATGACAGCCACCTCAGATATCTCGAGAACTTGAGCGATCAAAACCGGCTCCACTGGCTCCTCCGCGACCATCAACAACGCTTCAAGACCGCGTCGGACTTCATCATGATCACCACCACTGCCGGGCACTGAAATTACCTCGGCGTCGGAGCCTTCAACGGCGACATGGAAATCGGGTACAGAATCGTCGGTCATCACTAGCCCTCGTAGGCATCAATAGAAACAAAATCGGTGTCTGGCTGGCCGCCGAGCCAGGTGACGCTGATGTCACCAAATGCCGCCTCTTGCCCTAGCTCGATTACCCCTTGCTTGAACAGTTCTAGAACGGCCAAGAAGTAAACGACAACCTCAATGCGTTCAACCAGTTGGCTGGTGAGGCTACGCAACGTGGTTACGCCACGGTCGGGCAGGTCGGCAACGAGCTCGGAAACCACATCGCCGACGGTGATACGAATGGCGGTGACATGATCCAATCGCACTCGTTCGACCGGGCGAGGGATCATGGCCTTAAGACAAGCGCTGCGAACGTCTGAGGGGCTCACGTTTTCCAACGGATCAGGCACCAAATGAATAAATTGATCCTCAAGTCCAGCCCGGCGGGAATAGCTTCGCGATGCCATACGGGCCAAATTCTCGAGAGCCTGAGCCGCGTCTTTGAAGGTCTTGCACTCCAACAAACGTGCGAGCAGAAGATCGCGTTCCTCCCACAGAGCGAGCTCCTCGTCCAGATCAAAGCCACCAGGGTCAGGTAACAGACGACGGCTCTTTAACTCGATCAAGGTTGAAGCAATCATTAAGAACTCGGTGGCGAAGTCGAGCTCGAGTTTGCCCATCTTGTCGAGCTCAGCCAAGTATTTGTCAACAATGTCGACCAATGACACTTCGTACAGGTCGACCTCGTCTTGCAAGATCAGATGGAGCAGCATGTCAAAAGGACCGCTGTATGTATGGGTTTCCACCTCGTAGGCCACGACCACGGAGCTTAGAGTCATCCAGCAGCAACTACCGACTTTTACGAGGATGATCGTAAAAAGATTCCGTCGACGCCCAATCTCCAATACCATCGCCAGCCATGACACGCGTTTTTTCTGGCATCCAACCATCCGGCAATCTTCACCTTGGCAGTCTCCTCGGAGCGGTCCGCAACTGGGTCACCGGGCTGGGCGAATCCGATTCGCTCTACTGCGTCGTAGATCTTCATGCACTGACCTTGCGGCCGGACCCAGCCGCCCTGCGCTCCGACACCATCCGTGTGGCCCAGGCACTCATGGCGTGTGGGCTCGACCCCGATCAATGCACCCTCTTTGTGCAAAGTCATGTTCCCCAACACGTCGAATTGGGTTGGATCATGGAATGCACCGCGAGTTTTGGCGAACTCAACCGCATGGTCCAGTTCAAAGACAAGTCAGGTCGCGTCGAATTTGTTTCGGCCGGCTTGTTCACCTACCCAGCCCTCCAGGCCTCCGACATCCTGTTGTATGACACTGATGAAGTCCCAGTAGGGGCTGACCAACGCCAACACATCGAACTCACACGCGATCTAGCGATCCGGTTCAACAACCGATACGGCGACACGTTCGTAGTGCCCCAGCACGTCATCCCTCCGACTGGAGCGCGCGTCATGGATCTCCAAAACCCCACGGTCAAAATGTCCAAGTCCGCCGACGCCGCCGCCGGCACCATTGAACTACTCGAAGACCTCAAATCGGTTGAAAAGAAATTCAAACGGGCCGTAACCGATAGCGAATCCGACGTCCGCTATGACGTCGAAGCCAAGCCCGGTATATCCAACCTCCTCGAAATTCTCGGTGGCGCTACCGGTCGCAAACCGGCAGATTTGGCCAACGACTACACCCAATACGGGCGCTTGAAAGTCGACGCTGCTGAAGCAGTCATCGAACTATTGCGCCCTATCCAACAACGCTTTGCCGAACTGGAAGGCGACCCGGCGGAAACCGCACGGCTGTTGTCTATCGGTGGCGAAAAGGCCCAAGCAATGGCCGAAAAGACCATGCTTCGCACCCGCGATGCGTTGGGTCTACTGCCCCGTTAATCATTCCAGCCCACCGAAACGCCGATCCCTTCGGCTTACAAAAACGTCGACACTACGCTTGGTCGGCCTGATCAAGTGCAGCACGAATCGGCGCCGCGAACAGAGACCTCTCGCGGGGCTGATGATGTTCGCTAGCCCACGCCACAACGACCGCATGGGCCCCAGCGGCCTGAAGCATCTCCGCACCCAACCGTGGATGGTCGGCGTAAAGACCAATACGACCAGAGCGGGCCCAGCCAGCCGCCCTCCGTCGCCCAGTCAACGCAATAACTATCGTGGCCAATACTCGCCCCACGGTTGACAAATTCGCCGCCGACTTTCCCACGTCGTGCATCGCCGCCGCAACGACAAGATCTGCTTGACCCAGAGCAGGTTCAACGGAAGCCTCGTTCCAGACCTCATCTCCCGCCTCATATTTCAAGGCATCCAGCGACACGCTCATCGAAACCATGTTGGCTACAGCATGAGCACGATCTGTACGGTTTAAACGTCGATACAGCACAAGCTCTTGCGTCGACAGCATCTGACAAAGAGCCGCTTCATCCTCGACCATGGGACCATTCGGTTGCAGCGCTTTAACAAAGCGCTGTGCGAGGTGGCTGATACCACCAAAGCCTGATCGGCTAACCACGTTGGGCCCGGGGATGAGCCGACTGGTAGACCTGCCACAGTCGGGCCTGTGAAACTTTGGTGTACACCTGGGTCGTGGTGACCGACGCATGGCCCAGAAGCTCCTGCACCGTCCGGATGTCCGCACCGCCATCGAGCATGTGAGTGGCACACGAGTGACGCAACACGTGCGGCGACAAGTTGGCCCCCACACCCACCGCAGTGCCATGCTTTTTGACCACTCCCCACGCACCTTGACGACTCAGACGTCCACCACGGCGATTAAGAAACATCGCCTCTGACGCATCGCGCGATGCCCATCGCTTGGGTTCCATGGCGCCGCGCCCTTCGACATCCAACCAATCGACCATCGATTGCATCGCGTAGCTTCCCACCGGAATCACTCGCTCCTTGGCACCCTTACCAAAGACCCGCAATAGCGCGTCGCTCGAATCAAAGTCGCTCAACGAAACGCCTACCAGTTCGCCAATGCGAATCCCGGTGCCATACAAGAGTTCGAGCATGGCCCGATCTCGACGTTGCCATGGTTTGGGACCCGCTGACGCCTCAATAAGGCTGGTTACGTCGGCCACAGAAAGGGGTTTAGGTAGTCCCCTTGGAACCCGGGGCATCTCAACCTGCGCCGTCGGATCATCGCCACGATGACCTTCGAGCGCCAAATACCGATACAACGACCGAACCGCCACCATGGAGCGGGCCACCGAAGCGGGTGCTTTACCGCTGTCCTTCAAACCATGCAAATGGACAAGCACATCGTCTTGCGACGCCGACAGAACCGTTACTGACCGATCCGACAACGTGGCATCCCATGACCGCAGATCACGCCGGTACGCGGCAATAGTATTTACTGACCGGCCCTTTTCAATCGTCAGATACAGCAGATACTCCTCCACCAGTGGATGAGTGCTGGGCTGCGGCAACGAATTACGACGTGGCGGACACGTCGGCCTCGGCACCGTCGTCGGTGCTGGTCGCCGCCATTCCCGATTCGGATCGAACAAGACTTGCACCCAAAAAAGATCGGAAAAGTGGTGCCGGCCGATGCGGACGACTCTTGAACTCGGGATGCGCCTGCGTGCCTATCCAATAGGGGTGGGTAGGCAGTTCGATGAACTCGACCAGACGCCCGTCCGGCGATGCACCCGAACAGATGAAGTCGGTCTGTTCGAATTTGCTGCGATAGCGAGGATTGAACTCCCAGCGATGACGATGCCGCTCAGAAACAACATTGGTGCCGTACGCCTCGGCCACTTGTGAACCGGGCACCAGTTCGGCAACGTAGGCACCAAGACGCATTGTGCCACCCATGTCGGTGACGTCGCGTTGAGACTCCATCAAATCAATGACCGGATGAGGCGTAGTGGGATTCATCTCACTGGAGTCAGCATCCTCTAGGCCCATTACGTTGCGGGCCCACTCGATGGTCATGGCCTGCATGCCCAGACAAATGCCCAGGCACGGGATGTCATTCTCCCGCGCGTAGCCCGCCGCGGCAATCATCCCCTCAAAACCACGTTCGCCGAAACCGCCCGGGATAACAATCCCGTCGAGTCCACTGAGTCGTTCTTCGACGAGAAGTCCCTGCACATCCTCGGCCTGGATCCAATCGATTTCTACCTTGACACCGTGATGGAATCCCGAATGGTTAAGTGATTCGACCACCGAAAGGTAGGCGTCGGGGAGGCTGACGTACTTGCCAATAAGTCCAATACGAACAGGTTTTACGGCCCGCCTGACTTTGGCTGCCAACGCTTGCCACTCGGTGAGATCAACCTCGACAGGTAACCCAAGATGCTCACAAACAACCGTGTCAAGACCTTCGTCGTGCAGCACCAGCGGGACGTCGTACAGACTGTCGGCATCGGCAGCATTAACAACCGCGCGAAACGGAACATCGCAGGACTGTGAGATCTTGCGTTTTAGGCCATCTGATAAAGGATCTTCGCTTCGGCAAACAATCGCATCAGGCTGGATGCCACGGCCACGCAGTTCGGAAATGGAGTGTTGCGTAGGCTTAGTTTTTTGTTCTGATGCTGGGCCGATGTAGGGCACCAAGGTCACATGAATGAAAAACACGTCGTCGCGGCCAATATCGAGGCGCACCTGACGAATTGCTTCAAGAAATGGCAAGATCTCAATGTCGCCGACAGTTCCGCCCACTTCGGTAATTACGACATCCACGTCGTCGCTGGCTAGACGACGAATACGACTTTTAATCTCGTCGGTTACATGCGGAATTACCTGAACGGTCTTGCCGAGGTAATCGCCCCGCCGCTCGGCCGCGAGAACCGCCGAATAGATCGACCCCGTGGTCGCGTTCGATCCGCGCGACAGATTTTCGTCAATGAAACGCTCGTAGTGTCCGAGGTCGAGGTCAGTTTCGCCGCCGTCCTCGGTAACAAAGAGTTCGCCATGCTCAAAAGGGTTCATGGTGCCAGGATCGACGTTGAGATACGGGTCGAGCTTCTGCATCGTGACCCTGAGGCCACGACTCTTCAGAAGTCTCCCGAGAGACGATGCGGTTAGGCCTTTTCCGAGCGAGCTAACTACGCCGCCCGTGACAAAAATATGCTTGGTCACGGAATATCACAGTAACGCGCTTTAGAGCATCGCGCGACCCAATGTGGTAGCAATTTCAAGATTTCTCGTTCCCAGTCAGAATTTCGCGGGCATGTTCTTGTGCTGTCGTGCTCTCTGCATCGCCGGCCAACATACGCGCGATTTCGGCCACGCGGTCGTCGTCTTCGAGTGTTTGGGCCTCGGTGACTACCGAAGATCCGTCGTCGCGTTTGGAGATGAGTACGTGTCGATCGGCACGGCCTGCCACCTGTGCCAAATGGCTCACCACCAATACCTGATGCCGTTTCCCAAGATTAGAAAGTGCATCGCCGACTGCTGATGCGGCCGCTCCACCAACCCCTGCGTCGACTTCATCAAAGATCAGCAAAGGCGGTCCCTCGCTGAGCACAAGTTGTAGGGCCAACATAGTTCGTGCCAATTCTCCGCCCGAAGCGACCTTGGCCAAAGGGGCAGGCGGCGTTCCGGAGTTCATCGCCACCAAAATGTTGACCTCGTCGCCCGGATCGTCTTCGCCGACCTGTATTTGGACCACCGCATGGGGCAGGGCCAACTCGTGTATCTGCGCCTCGATTGCCTTCGCCAGTTTGGGTGCAGCCGCCCGCCTGGCCGCCCCGATGACAGCTTCTTCGGCCCGAACCGTCCCTTGGCACTGACCTCGCAAGATATCAAGCTCAGCTGCTCGAACATCGTGGGTTTCGAGCTCATGTAGTCGTTTTTCAGCCTCGTCGCGGAAATCAATAACTTCGCCGAGGGTGGCCCCATATTTGCGGCGCAGTTCAGACAACAGCGTGCGTCGACGCTGCACTTTGGCAAGCTCTTCGGGGTCATCATCGAGCGAGTCGGCTAGGCCACCAAACTCGTCGGCCACGTCGGTGAGCTCTAGTTCGAGCGATTTCAGCCGGCTAACGAGGTGAGCAAACGGGGTCACGTTCTCAAGTCGGTGCAAGATCCGAGTGATGATGTCACCGGCTCCTTCATCGCCACCGAGTCGAATGCCCGCATCGCGCGCAGAATCGCGGTAGTCGCCGGCGTCGGCCAAAAGGTCTTCGCGTGAGCGGAGCCGATTATCTTCGTCAGCATCGATGATGCTGGCCGCCACAATTTCGTCGAACTGGTAACGAACTAACTCGATCTCGCGTGCTCGGGCCCGCTCGTCCCCGCCGAGCTCGGTTAACTGGGCATCAAGTTCTGCTAACTGTCGGCGCAAATCGCGCAGCAACGCGGTGTCAACATTGCCAAACTGATCAAGCGCCGAACGTTGAGCCTGCGGCCGAACCAACGATTGATGGCCGTTCTGCCCGTGTATATCAACCAGTTCTCCGACCACCGCAGCCAACTCGGCGGTACTGGCCATCTGCCCTTGAAGATAGCCACGAGACCGTCCGCTAGCAGGCACAACACGCCGCACGACGAGTTCGTCGTTGTCGGTCACAAAACGACCTTCGACGACAGCCTCCTTGGCTCCGGACCGCACCATCACCGCGTCGGCTTTAGCCCCGCACAACAGTTTGATTGCCTCAGTAACAATGGTCTTGCCGGCACCGGTCTCGCCGGTCATAGCGGTCATCCCCGGACCAAATACCAAAGTGATTCCCGCTACGGGCCCGAGGTCGGTGACCGTAAGCTCGACGAGCATTAGCGTTCGCTCAAATCGAACTTCGATTTAATGACGCGGTGGAAGTTACGGTCGCCGAAACTCACGAGCCGAGCAGGTTCATCGGCCGCACGACACTCGATTGATTGCCCTGGTTCGATACGCCCACCAAATTGACCGTCCACCGATAGGGCCGCGGGGCGATCTTCAATTGTCATCTGCACCCGGGTACCCGGCGCGAGAACCAAAGAGCGATCGAAAAGCGTATGGGGTGCTACCGGCGTAAATACCAGAGCCCTATGTGTGGGATCAACAATTGGGCCGCGCGCCGACAAGGAGTAGGCCGTGGAACCGGTAGGAGTAGCCACAATTAGCCCGTCGGTCTCGTAGGTATGAAAGGCCTCGCCATCAAACTGCACGGCAATACGTACGGTGTGCCCGGCTTCGGTCTTTTCGCAAACTATCTCGTTGAGCGCGCAGTGCGCGGTTCCGTCTGGCCCCACAACAGACACTCGCATACGTTCTTCGATTATGAAATCTCCGGTAAGCCAACGCCCAACTGCGTTCCGACAACCGACTGGATCTACCTGCGTGAGATAACCCAACTGCCCGAAGTTGATCCCAAGGACAGGGACACCACCGTCGGCCACCATGGTGACCGCTCGCAGCATTGATCCGTCGCCGCCCAGGCTTACCGCCAGATCGGCTGATCCGGCAATTACCTGCTCGTCGGCACCGAAGGTTTCGAGACCTGCGATGGCCGCATCCTCCGCAGGAAGTAACACGGTGTGCCCTTCCGAAACAAGCCAGCTACCAAGGTTACGCGCTTCGGCCACTGCCTCGCTGCGGGTGTGATGGATGAGAAGTACGATGCAAGCCACGGAGTCAGCGTAATTCAGACGTGTGACACTGCGCGGCGTTTCATTACTGTTCTTCTGGGGTGGCCTCGGAAATCACCACGTTGACTGCGCCCGTCCGGTTGATAACCGGCTCTGAACTGGCTATACGCGCAAATTTTCCCAAGTATTCGACATTTCCATCGCCGCCGGTAATAGGCGAAGCCAACAACGCGACAAGACGTAAACCTTCGGCTTCAGCAGCATCAATCACTCCATCAATTGATGTACGCCAAAGTTCAACGTCGGAAATAACCCCTTTGCCTTGCGAAGCGGCCTTGCGACCAACCTCAAACTGCGGCTTAATCAGTGCCATCAAAATGCCATCGGCGCCCAGTTGCTCGCACATCGACGGCATCAGGGTCCGCAGCGAGATGAACGAAGCGTCTACGACCACCAGATCAAATGGATCACCCAGATCTCCCGCCTTGACATGGCGCATATTCGTATGTTCTATGACCGTTACCCTCTCGTCGGCACGGATCCGTTCGTGTAGCTGACCATGACCAACATCAAGGGCTACAACATGGCTGGCACCAGCCTGCAACAAAACATCGGTGAAGCCCCCGGTGGATGCCCCAACATCGAGACAACGGTCTTCAGACGGGTCATAGGCAAAGCCGTCAAGCGCACCCAATAATTTGTAGGCGCCACGGCCTACATACTTCTGTTTGCCGACCACGACGATCGCCTGGCCCGGGTGTACTTGGCGCGCCGGCTTACCGACAATTACCCCGTCGACGCGAATTTCGCCTTCGGATATAAGTGTTCGTGCCTCAGCACGCGACACAGCCAGTCCCCGGCGAACTAACTCAAGATCGAGACGACGCCTCGCAGCGATGGCTCAAGCCTTCTTCTTAGCAGCAGCCTTCTTGGCAGGGGCCTTCTTAGCTGGAGCCTTCTTCTTAGCAGCAGCCTTCTTGGCAGGGGCCTTCTTAGCTGGAGCCTTCTTCTTAGCGGCAGCCTTCTTAGCCGGGGCCTTCTTGACAGCAGCCTTCTTCTTGACAGCAGCCTTCTTGACAGCAGCCTTCTTCTTAGCCGGGGCCTTCTTAGCAGGAGCCTTCTTAGCAGGAGCCTTCTTAGCAGGAGCCTTCTTAGCCGGGGCCTTCTTAGCAGGAGCCTTCTTAGCAGGAGCCTTCTTGACAGCAGCCTT
>Ga0115000_10001322_pt1 | contig 22144 bp, 28 predicted proteins | sample ArcticOcean_MG_C_6_FD_89690 | JGI IMG/M metagenome (GOLD analysis project Ga0115000, IMG submission 89690) | Marine microbial communities from western Arctic Ocean - ArcticOcean_MG_CB8_128 | ecosystem: Environmental > Aquatic > Marine > Oceanic | place: Arctic Ocean: Canada Basin | collected... | reverse complement strand
TTATCAGCACAATTTGAGCATACACTTGGTATTACTGAAAATGGTTATGAAATCTTTACAGAATCTGTTAAAGGTTATTCTAAGCCCCCTTACTTATAATTAATGATTAAAAGATATTCTAGAAAACAACTCACTGACATATGGTCAGAAGAAAATAAATACAAAATTTGGCTTGAAGTAGAAATCGCTGCCGCTGAAGCTATGGAAAAACTTGGTCAAATTCCTAAAGGCGTTGCCTCAGTAGTCAAAAAAAAAGCTACAATCAACGTGAAAAGAATTCACCAAATTGAAAGTAAAGTTAAGCATGATGTTATTGCTTTTTTGACTTCTGTTACAGAAAAAGCTGGAATTAAAGCTAGATATCTTCATCAAGGAATGACTTCCTCTGACGTATTGGATACAAGCTTAAATATTCAACTAGTCCAATCAGGTAAAATTTTAATAGACGATATTGATCAAATTTTAAAAGTACTTAAAAAACAAGCTAAGAAATACAAATACACACCATGCATGGGTAGAAGTCACGGAATTCATGCTGAGCCTATCACATTCGGTTTAAAACTTGCTTCATTTTATGAAGAATTTAAGAGAAATAAAAAAAGATTAATAAATGCAATTGACGAAATTTCAACGTGTGCAATATCAGGAGCCGTTGGAACGTTTGCAAATATTAATCCTAATGTGGAAAAATATGTTGCTAAGAAACTTGGATTAAAAATTGAACCTATCTCAACGCAAGTTATACCAAGAGACCGACATGCATTTTATTTTTCAGTTCTTGGAATCATTGCAGGTTCAGTTGAAAGAGTTGTAACTGAGATTAGACACTTACAAAGAACAGAAGTTTATGAGCTTCAAGAGTACTTTTCAAAAGATCAAAAAGGTTCTTCTGCAATGCCTCACAAAAAAAACCCAATATTAAGTGAAAATTTAACAGGCCTTGCGAGAATGGTAAGGAGTGCTGTGGTCCCTGCATTAGAAAATATTGCTTTGTGGCATGAAAGAGATATTTCTCATTCAAGCGTTGAAAGAAGTATCGGTCCAGACACAAACATAACTTTAGACTTTGCTTTAGTTAGACTTGGAAACATTTTAGATAAGATGATTGTATATCCAAAAAAAATGATTGAAAATTTAAATTTAACGAAGGGTTTAATTTTTTCTCAAGAAGTTATGCTTGAACTAACAAGGTCAGGTTTAAGCAGAGAACAATCTTATAAAATAGTTCAAAATTATGCCAAAAAATGCTTTGCTGAAAATTTAAATTTATTTGATGTGATAAATGAAGATAGCTCCATTATGAATAAAATTTCTCCTAAAAAACTAAAAGCAATATTTAATTATTCTTCACATTTTAAAAATATAGATTTAATATTTAAAAGAGTTTTTAAATAATGAAAAAAGGTAAAAAATTATACGAGGGAAAAGCAAAAATTATCTATGCTACAGATGATAAGAATTTGGTTATTCAATATTTTAAAGATGATGCTACTGCTTTTAATAATTTAAAAAAATCTAAAATTGAAGGTAAAGGTGTTTTAAATAATAGAATATCTGAACACATACTTACTAATTTAGGACAAATTGGAATTAAAAATCATTTAATAAAGAGATTAAATATGAGAGAGCAAATTATTAAATTTGTTGAAATTATACCTATCGAATTCATTATACGAAATGTTGCAACTGGTTCTATAACAAAAAGACTCGGTATTGAAGATGGTACAGTTTTAAAACATCCGTTGTTGGAATATTGTCTTAAAGACGACAAATTAGGCGACCCACTAATAGCTGAAGAGCATATTTTAGCTTTTGATTGGGCTTCAAAACAAGAGCTAGAAAAAGTAAAAAAAATGATTTTAAGAATAAATGACTTTATGATTGGAATGTTTAGAGGTGTGGGTATTAAATTAATTGATTTTAAGCTTGAATTTGGAAGACTAAAAATAAATGGAAAAAATGAAGTTATTCTGGCAGACGAAATTAGCCCTGATACATGCAGATTGTGGGATTCAATTAATGATAAGAAGCTTGATAAAGACAGATTTAGGAAAGACTTGGGAGACTTGATACCAGCTTACACAGAGGTAGCTAAAAGATTAGGGATACTTCACGAACAATCTAATGTTAGTGCTGTTAATGTTACAAAATTAAGATCAGTGAAAAAAAGAAAATAAAATGAAAATATCTGTAATTATTACACTTAAAAAAGATGTCTTGGATCCACAAGGTAAAGTCATTCATCAAACTTTAGAGGATATGGGCTTTGATGACATCAATGAAATTAGACAAGGTAAATATTTTGAAATAGATACTAAAGAAAATGATAAAAAAAAAGCTGAGGAAAAAGTTGAAGATATGTGCAAGAAACTTTTAGCGAATTTAGTAATTGAAAATTATAAGATTATTGGATCACAATAATAAACAATGAACTCCACTGTAATAACCTTTCCAGGATCCAATTGTGATAGAGACATGGAAGTTGCTTTAAAAAAATTTGGCTTTAAGAACAAAATGGTTTGGCATAATGATGTTGAGCTTCCAAAAAGTGATTTAGTAATTTTACCTGGTGGTTTTTCTTACGGAGATTATCTTAGATGTGGAAGTATGGCTTCTAAATCTAAAATTATGCAATCTGTAATTAACTTTGCAAAAGGAGGTGGTAAAGTTATGGGTATCTGTAATGGATTTCAAATCTTAGTTGAATCAGGATTACTTCCAGGTGTTTTGCTTAGAAATAAGTATTTAGAATTTATTTGTAAAAATATCTTTGTAAAAGTTAACAGTAAAAACAATTCGTATTTTAAAAATATAAAAAAAGATATTCTTGAATTACATATTGCTCACAATGAAGGGAATTTTTTTTGTTCAAAAGAACAGGTTAAAGAAATTGATGATAACAATCAAGTAGCTCTTTATTATTCTGATAGAATTGGAAATATTGATGAAATAAATAATCCAAATGGTTCTATTAAAAATATTGCTGGAATATTTAACAAAGAAAAAAATGTTTTAGGTATGATGCCTCACCCAGAGCGTATGATTGACCCTGCTCTATCAGGTGAAGATGGTTCTATTTTTTTTAAAAATTTAATTAACAATTTAAAATAATGATAGTAAACGAAGAAGTTGCTTTAGACCATGGACTAAAAAAAGATGAATATAAAAAAATCTGTAATTTATTAAAAAGAATTCCAAATATTACAGAACTTGGAATTTTTTCAGCAATGTGGAATGAGCATTGTTCTTATAAATCGTCTAGGCTACATCTTAAAAAGTTACCCACAAAAGGAGAAAAAGTAATTCAAGGACCTGGCGAAAATGCAGGGATAATTGATATTGGTGATGATGATGCAATTGTTTTTAAGATTGAAAGTCATAATCATCCATCATTTATTGAGCCATACCAGGGAGCAGCGACTGGTGTTGGTGGAATTATGAGAGATGTCTTTACTATGGGTGCAAGACCGATAGCAAACCTAAACTCAATTCACTTTGGTTCACCTCAACATAAAAAAACTAAGAGTTTACTTAGAGGGGTTGTTCATGGAATTGGAGGTTATGGAAACTGCATGGGTGTTCCAACTATTGCTGGCCAAACTAATTTTGATGAATCTTACAACGGTAATATCTTGGTAAATGCAATGACATTAGGATTGGTTAAAAAAGATAAAATTTTTTATTCAAAGGCGACAGGTATTGGAAAACCATTAATCTACGTTGGTTCTAAAACTGGTCGAGATGGAATACACGGAGCTAGTATGGCATCAGCTGTTTTCGATGAAAAGATTGAAGAAAAAAAACCTACAGTACAAGTTGGGGATCCTTTTGCAGAAAAACTTTTATTAGAAGCTTGTTTAGAATTGATGTCTGGGGACTCAATTATTGCAATCCAGGATATGGGTGCTGCAGGATTGACTTCGTCAAGTATAGAAATGGCATCAAAAGGAAATTTGGGTATAGAAATTAATTTAAATAAAGTTCCTTGCAGAGAAGCAAAAATGACCCCTTACGAAATTATGCTTTCTGAAAGCCAAGAAAGAATGCTTATAGTTTTAGAAAATGGAAAAGAAGATTTAGCAAAAAAAATATTTGATAAATGGAATTTAGATTTTGCTGTAATTGGTAAAACAACCAAAAGTAAAAAAATTGAACTTTATTTTGATGAAATAAAAGTTGCAGATATTCCTGTCAATACTTTAGTGGAAAATTCTCCAATGTACGACCGTAAATGGAAAAAAGCTAAACTTCCAAAAAAAATAAAAAATGAAAAAGAACAACTTAAAAATTTAAAAGTTATAAATGTTTTAAATAAAATTTTATCTCATCCAAATGTTTGTAGTAAGGAGTGGATTTGGCAACAGTACGATCATACAGTTATGGGTGACACTATTCAAAAACCCGGTGGAGATTCTGGGGTTGTAAGAGTTCACGGGACAGATAAAGCTATTGCTGCATCAGTTGATTCTTCTGCTATTTATTGTTGGGCTCACCCTTTAAGTGGTGGAAAACAAATAGTTTGTGAAAGCTGGAGAAATTTAATCTCTGTTGGAGCAAAGCCTATTGCAATTACAAATTGTTTAAACTTTGGTAGTCCTGAGAATGAGGAAAACATGGGCGAATTTGTAGAGTGTGTTCAGGGCTTAAGTGAGGCAAGTTCCTATTTGGATTTCCCTGTTGTTTCTGGAAATGTATCTTTTTACAATCAAACAAAAGACGTTGGTATTAAACCAACTCCTGTAATTGGTGGTGTTGGTTTAATTAAGGACTATAAAAATATGATTACAATGAATATCAAACAAGTTGATAATATACTTTTAGTCATTGGAAAAACTGAAGGACACCTGGGTCAAAGTTTATTTTCAAGAGAAATTTTAAATGAGAAAAATGGCCCTCCTCCTGAAATTAATTTATTTAATGAAAAGAACAATGGTGAAACTATTTTAAAGCTCATAGATAAAAAATTTATTAAATCAGCACATGACGTTTCATTGGGAGGTATAATTACAGCACTTTCCAAAATGTGCATTAAAGGAAAAATTGGTGCTACTCTCAATAAACCAAATTATTTAATTAATCAATTTGAATACCTTTTCGGAGAAGATCAAGGGAGATACATAATAGAGATCAAAAAAGTCAATTATATAGAAGTTGCTGAAATTCTTGAAAAAAACTCAGTACATTATGATGAGCTGGCAACTGTAAATGAAAATGAACTAATTATTGATAATAAGACAAAAGTAACAATTGACGATTTAATCAAATCACATACAACTTGGTTAACAAACTATATGAGCAAATAATGGCAATGAATTTAAAAGAAATTGAAGCTCTAATTAAAGAAGCCTTACCAGAGGCTATAATTGAAATTCAAGATTTAGCAGGTGATGGAAATCATTATTCTGCAACGGTGACATCAAATACATTTTCAGGAAAAAGTAAAATTGAGCAACACAAAATAGTATACAATTCTCTTAAAGGAAAAATGGGTAATGAACTACACGCATTAGCAATCAAAACAAAGGAGCAGTAATGGAACAACAAACCAAAGATTTAATCAATAACGAAATTGCAAATAATGAAGTTTGTTTATTCATGAAGGGAACTCCTGATGCTCCTCAGTGTGGCTTTTCAATGGCTATTGCAAATATGTTAAAAATCTTAGAAGTTAATTTTAAAGGAGTGAATGTTCTTGAAGACGGATTATTGAGGGAAGGGATAAAAGAATTTAGTGAATGGCCAACTATACCTCAGCTATATATAAAAAAAGAATTTGTTGGTGGATGCGACATCGTAAAAGAGATGTACGAAAATGGAGAACTTAAGAAAATTCTTGAGGAAAAAAATATTAAATTTAAAAAATAAGTTTTTTCTACCGTCTTTTAAACTTTACTAGAGAGTAAATGAGTAGATTATTATAACATGCCAATTAAAACACCTATATGTGATTTTGGACAGAAAGCTAAAAGCTTTGAATTAAAATCAACAAATAATGAAATTGTAAGATTAAATGATGCTCAGGGAATCAATGGAACATTAATAATGTTTATATGTAACCACTGTCCATATGTTAAAGCTATAATTAAAGATATTGTTAATGACTGCAAATACTTAAAAGAACTAAGTATTAATGCAATAGCGATATGCTCAAATGATCCTGTAAATTATCCAGAGGACTCTTTCGATAAGATGATAAAATTTTCTGAAGATCACAATTTTAATTTTCCTTACTTAATTGACTCAACTCAAATAGTAGCCAAAAATTATGATGCAGTTTGTACCCCTGATTTTTTTGGGTATAATAAAAATTTAGAACTACAATACAGAGGAAGAATTAGAGAGTTAAAAAATCTTAAACCAGTAAGAGCTGGAGAAAGTGATTTGTACAAGGCAATGAAAAAAATTGCAGAAACAGGAACAGGACCAGTGGACCAAACCCCAAGTATGGGTTGTGGTATAAAATGGTTTAATTAATAATGCACATAATCATAACTCGCTCCTTTCCCCCGGAAATAGGAGGAATGCAAAATTTAATGTGGGGTTTAACTAATGAGCTATCTAAACACTTTATGGTAAAAGTTTTTGCAGATTATTATAAAGATCACAATCACTATGATGAGAAGGTTTCTTTTTCCATTGAAAGAGTTGGGGGCATTAAGATATTTAGAAAATACAGAAAAGCTCAACTAGTAAATGAATTTATCAAAGTCAATAAAGTTGAATGCATAATAGGAGATCATTGGAAAAGTCTCGAATTAATAAAAACTAATAAAAAAAAGATATGCTTAATTCATTCAAAAGAAATAAATCATGAAAAAAAAACAAATCTAAACAAGAGAGTTCTAAACGTATTAAATAACGTGGAGATCGTTGTGGCAAATTCAAAGTTTACTAAAAATTTAGCCATCCAATGTGGTGTTGATGAAGATAGAATTATCGTTATTAACCCTGGAATAGGTCTTGTTCAAGAGCTAAATAAAAAATCTCTAAATAAGGTGGATAGTTTATTAAAAAATAAGTCTCCAAGATTAATTACTGTTTCAAGATTTGATAAAAGAAAAAATCATGAAAAAATAATAATGGCTTTAAAGAATTTAAAACAAATCTATCCAAATATTGTCTATATTTGTATTGGTTATGGTGATGAAGAGAAAAATATTAAAAAACTTGTTAAAGAATTAGATTTAAATCAACAAGTGATGTTTTTTAAAGATATTTCAAATGAACTTAAAAATTCATTTTTAGCAAATTCAAATGTTTTTGTTATGCCTTCCATAACTTACAAAAAATCTGTTGAGGGTTTTGGAATAGCTTATGTTGAAGCTGCACAATATGGTGTGCCTTCGATAGGTGGTGTAGATGGTGGTGCCTCTGATGCAATTCAACATCAAAAAACTGGTTTAATTTGTGACGGGAATAATTTAAATGAGATTTATACTTCTATCAATTCAATGCTAGAAAATAATAAATACCTTGAATATGGTAAGGCTGCTAAAGAAAATTCTGTTAAGTTTAATTGGGACAAGATAATTGAAGATTATAAAAAAATTCTAAACTAAAATATTAGATATTTTTTCTAACACCTTTTCAGCACTTAATTTATTTAAATCATCAACTTGTATTGCTTTAAAATTATCTCTTTCAATACTAACTTTTAATGCAGTAGTGTGTTTGCCAAATAAAGTTATTCCTTTTGAATTTAAATGAGCTGTTATATGTGCTGGTCCAGTATCATTGGCTACAACAAACGAACTATTTTTAATTAATGAAGATAATTGTGAAATATCTAATATCTTTTCATTATCTAGTATCGAAATTGCATTAACATCTTTAGTATAATTAATTTCTGATGGTCCTGGTGCCACAACAATTTTATATTTATCATTGTATCGATTTTTTATGAGCTTAATTAATTCATTGAAATAAGGCCATTTTTTTATATACAAATGTGCTGAACAGAAAGGGAATAAAACTATGTATTCTTTTAAATTATATTTCTTCATAATATTATCTATATTTGTGCAAGCCCAATTAAAGTTAGGCTTCATTGTGTTATAAGTATCGAGTCCAGAAGTTTTTAATTGATGTTCAAATCTATTCAGGACTGGTCTTTTATCAAATTCTTCTTTGGATGTATTGTTTGGTATTGTGGTTCCAGAACTTGACCATGTATCAAATTTTGATTTAGGAGATAATATATTTTTATAAAAAGTTGTTCTTGATGAATTTTGAAGATCATAAACTTTTATAAAATTTAACTTTTTTAAAACACTCATTAATAAGTAAAGATAAATTAGATTAAATCTAGAGAGTCTTTTATCTAAAATAACGTGATGAATAAAAGGGTTTTTATTAAATAATTCAAAATATGGTTTGGTTGTTAATAAGTGTATTTGATCATTTTTGTGATTTTCAGAAATATCTTGAATTGCACCACAAGCTTGGGCTATATCACCAAGAGAACCATGTTTAATAATTAAAATATTGGACATTAAATTAATAACTTAACACACTATAAAATTATATGAATAAAATTCTTGTTGAAGTGTCAGTTGGTGAATTGCTAGATAAAATTTCTATATTAGAAATAAAAAAAGAAAAAATTACCAAAATAGAATCGTTAAAATTTATCGAAAAAGAATATATTATACTTAAAGAACAGCTAGAAAAAAATATTAAATCTGATGACAAAATTAACGAATTATTCAAATCTTTAAAAGGAATCAATTCAAAGCTTTGGATGATTGAAGATGAAAAAAGATCCTATGAAAAAAACTCAGACTTTGGTGAGCAATTCATTAAAGTTTCTAGAGAAATACATTTTTTAAATGACGATAGATCTAAAATTAAATTAGAAATTAATAAATACTCAGGATCAAGTATTAGAGAAATAAAACAATATACTAGTTATTAATTTTTAATGTTTCCAATAACATTAAATTTTTTATCTGAAACTATCACCTCACCTGAAGAAACACTTTGACCCAACACCTCTGATATTACAACTTGGTGTGTCACCAAAACTAAATTTTTATAACTTGACCAATTTTTGATATAATTTTTCAAATCTTTAATTTGTTTTTTTTTATTTTTTTTAAATCTCATGTCATAAAATGAATTTAGTGCACTAAAAGTTTTGTAGTTATTAAAAGCAAGTACTGCAGTTTCTTTACATCTGCACCATTCACTTGATAATACTTTATCTATTTTAATATTGTTTTCTAAAAAAAAAATTCCAATTTTTCGGGATTGTTTAATTCCTTCTTGATTTAAATTTCTTTGTGTTGAGCATTTATTTAATAAAAAATTATCTGGATCTCCATTTCCTGGTGCGTATGCATGTCGAATAAAAATTATCTTTCCACCTTTTTTTAATGAATCTAATAAATTTTCATTTGCAGGTAACTTATTTGAAAATATAATTAAAAATATAATAGTAATTCCAAAAAATTTTCTCATTTATATTAGTAGCTATATTTTTTTTCTAAATATTTTATGAAGTTGTGGATCAAAAAAGTCATAAATAGATAAATTGCACCAGCCAAAAGAAATATTTCTAATGGTTTATATGTTGTTGAAACGATGTGCTTTGCAACACCTGTTATATCCATTAGTGTCACTGTACTTGCCAAAGATGTTCCTTTCATCATTAATATAATTTCATTACCATAAGCTGGTAAAGATTGTCTAATGGCAACTGGTATCTGAATTTTATAAAATATTATCTTATTTGATATTCCTAAACTTTTGCCTGCCTCAATAATTCCAGGTTTAATAGTTTGAAAAGCTGATCTTAAAATTTCTGATGTATAGGCGCCAGTATTTAAGGCAAACGCAATAATTGCACACCAGTATGGTTCCTTAAAAACAACCCAAAGGAAAGTTGATCTAAAATATTCTATTTGTCCTAAACCATAATAAATTATAAATATTTGAACCAATAAAGGTGTTCCTCTAAAGACATATGAATATCCATATGCAAATTTATTAATTATAGGATTTTTATTTAATCTTAATATTGCAAATATAAGACCAATGAATATTCCAAAAAATAAAGATAGTGATAAGAGTTTTAAAGTTATAACTGCAGCACTCAATAATTTAGGCAAGCTTGTAACGATTAAACCTATATCCATTAAAAACCCCTGTTATACTTTACTTCAAGTTTATTAATTAATTTCATGCTTAAAAAAGTTAACATCAAATATAAAACTGCAGCAAAAGAATAAAAGAATAAAGGGTCTCTTGTTGATCCAGCTGCAATATATGATTGCCTCATAATCTCAACTAAACCAGTAACAGATATTAAAGATGTATCTTTTAAAGTTATTTGCCAAACATTACTTAAATTGGGAATAGCTAACCTTAACATTTGAGGCATTATTACTTTTAGAAAATAAATATATTTTTTAAATCCTAAAACTTTACAAGCTTCAAATTGACCTTTATCTATTGATTGAATTGCACCTCTAAAAACTTCTGTTGAATAAGCTCCTGAAATTATACCAATAGCAACAGAGCCTGTAATAAATGCATTTATCTCAATATACTCGTTGTAACCAAAAATTGAAGCCACATACATTATTGCTCCACTTCCACCAAAGAAAAAAAGGTAAATTACTAATAATTCTGGAACACCTCTAATTACTGTTGTGTAACTATTAGCAATAAAATTTAAAAACTTATTATTAGATAATTTAAGTGGTGTAAAAATTGCAGAAAATAAAAATCCAATAAACATTGCTGCAATTGAAACAGCAATAGTCATTAGAGTTGCATAAAACAACTCATCACCCCAACCAGTTTTTCCGAAAGTTAAAAGATCCATATCGAAAGGGCGACTAAATAAATAGTCGCCTTTTCAAAATATTAATTACATAGAAGCATCAAAGCCAAAATGCTTAATCGCAAGTCTACTAATAACTCCATCTTTTCTTGCTTGATTAATAGCTTTATTGAAAGCTTTTAAAAGCTCAGCATCTCTTTCTCCTAGTGTTCCACCTAATTGAGAAGCCTGTCTTAATCCAACTCCAACACCATTACCAAAGGCACCACCAGAAAAAGTTGGTCCAACTAGCGTAACAGGTTTACCAGATTTTTCTGCATAATCAGTAAATGCTACAGCTGCTGCTAAAGCAACATCACATCTACCAGCGGCTAAATCTAAATTAACCTCGTCTTGTGTTTTGTAAGTTCTAATATTTACTTTACCCACATCACCAGACTCTAAAAAGTTTTGGTGAATAGTTCCAGTTTGTGTACAAACAGTTTTTCCAGCTAAAGCTGCTGTAATAGTTTTTAGAGCTTTTTTAGCATCACCACTTGGCTTAGTAAGACTAATACCTTCGGGAGTACTCATTTCCTCAAGACTTGAGCCTTTCATAACTGCAAGTGAGGCCACTTCATCAGCATAACCTTGTGAAAATGTTATAACTTTTTTCCTCTCATCGGTAATTGACATTCCAGCCATTATTGCATCAAATTTTCTCATTTGAAGAGCGGGTATCATTCCATCCCAATCTTGTTCTACAACTTCACACTGTCTTCCAATGTATCTGCAAAGTGAATGGGCTAATTCAACCTCAAAACCAATAAGAGCACCTGATGCATCTTTAGAGTTCCAAGGAGGGTAAGCACCTTCTGTTCCAATCTTTATTTTATCAGCATAAACATTTCCTAATAATAATAAAGAGGCAAGAACAGTTAAAATTGTTTTTTTAAATATATTCATTTTTTCCTCCATAAATTTAGGGGAGAAACCCCCTTTAAAGATATTTATTTCATAAATTTAATAATTAAAAAAGAAAAATTTAATGATTAATTGATGAGGAAAAATTCCATGAACAATCAAAGCTAGGTATATAAACCCTATCTAAAGTTGTATTTCCGAAATTTTTATTGAAAACATCAAGCCATTTAGCGACTTGTTGTGGTTTCTTGTCTTGGCTTCCTACTTGAGCTGTGATCACTCCATTTGGCTTTAATATTCTAATTAATGAATCCATGTTTTTTGCAGCTAAATCTATACAAAAATGATCATCATTAAGATCTAAAAAAATTTTATCATATTTGTCATCTTCTACTCCTTTTATGCTTTCGAAGGCATCTCCCCAAATACATTTCACTGAATTTTTTTCTGTAACTTTTTTTCCAATATCTCCTAAATGTTTATTACATATATCAACAACTTCTGGATCTAATTCATACCAATCTATAAAGTTAAATCCTTTAGAAATACATTCTCTAGCAACCCCACCATCTCCTCCTCCAATAATAGCAGCTTTCTCCATATCTTTATTGAGTTTTAAAGCAGCATTAACAAATGTTGAACTATATAAATGTTCGTCATTTGCTGCTACTTGAATTTCATTATCTATAAAAAGAGATTTTCCAAATTGTTCTAAATCTAATATTTCAATATGTTGACCTACCTTAGATTTAAAATCTTCCAGTACATTGTTTACCACATAAGATTTTTGTAAACCAGGTGAACTATAAATATCATGATACAAAGATTTTGTGTCTCTGTTAAATTCTTTTTTAATAATTCTCTTATGTTTAAATTCTTTTTTAATAATATCTAAAGCTATTAATGGACTGATTTTTCCACATGTAAAAAAGTCAAAACTAATAATTCCTTTTTCTGGAAATGTATGAAAGCTAATATGACTTTCTGCTAATAGAGCAAGTATTGTAAAACCTTGGGGTTCAAACTTGTGTTTAGAAATTTCAAGGACCGTTACATCTGCTGCTTTTGCGATTTTATGAATAACACTCTCAAATAATGAAGGGTCATATTCTTTAGTAGTGCCAATAATATCTAAAGTCACGTGCTCTCCTACTTTAGTCATAAATTAACTCCTTTTATAATTTTTTACTTTATTTTAAAAGTTTATAGCTATTTAAATGAATAATTCATTTATGGCAAATATTTTAGGCTTTTTTTTAGAATTTACTTTTTTCCTGCTTTTATCTTATCTTCACAAAAAATTTTAGCTTTATCAAGATCTGTAATTTTAGACTCAGATAATTTTTGACTTCCAGCTAAACAGGCGTCAACTGCTCTTTTTAGGTTGTAATCACTAAAATTTAAAACAACAACCATAGCTAGTATTATAAAAATTGTTATTAAGATATTCTTAATCATATAATCAACACTCTGTATTAATTAATGCTTACTATCAATAAAATTTGAGAAAGCTTTTGAGGCTATTTCTAAATTTTTTTTCCAATCTATACCTGCATTTTTATCAGCATTATCAGAAATATATTTAAAACATCTAAATTCAATATTCTCAAGTTTACAAACTTTAGCGATGGCATAGGCTTCCATATCTACCACATCAACATTCATGTCGATTTTTTGATTTACAAAACTATCTCCTGATCCACATGAGTATCCAGAATCTGAAGTAATAATTTCTTTTATTTTATCATATGGTGTCTCCCCTAATTCAAAATTTAAACCTCTAACGTCCATATCTCTTTGATAAAACCTAGTACACTCAATGATTCCCTTTAAATTATCCTTGGTTGTTCCAGCTGTACCAAAGTTAATAACTATTTTAGGTTTGTAAATCTCAATTAATTTCAAGCAATTGTATGTAGCGTTAATTTTTCCCACACCTATATGGTGAAAATAATCTAAATTAACAGTTTCTTCTTTAATTGCAGCAAGGAATAATTTGTCCATAGATTTTTTTTTTCAAAGATATAAATATATTAATAATATGAATTTAAAAGATTATATTAGATCAATCCCAGATTACCCTAAAAAAGGTATTCTTTTTAGAGATATTACTACTTTAATTAAAGATGAAAAAGCTTTTTCTGAATCTATAAACCAAATAATTGAAAAATCAAAAAAATATAAGATAGATAAGATTGCAGCTATAGAATCTAGAGGTTTTGTTTTTGCTTCTGCAGTTTCCTATTTACTTAAAAAACCATTTATACTGCTTAGAAAAAAAAATAAACTTCCAGCCGAAACGTATTCAGTTGATTTTGAATTAGAGTATGGAACCGCAACTATTGAAGTTCATAAAGATTCTATAGACAAAAATGATTCTGTTTTAATTATTGATGATCTTATAGCAACTGGTGGTACTGCTGAAGCTGCAGCTAAACTGATTGAAATGTCAGGTGGAAATGTTGCAGCTTTTATTTTTGCAATTAATCTTTTTGACTTACCTGGATGCGATAATCTAATTAAAAAAGGTTATAAAGTGGAAAATTTAATGGAGTTTCCTGGTCATTAAACTTTCTATATACTCATAATATTTTCAAAAGATTTTTCATAATCATTATTGACGTAAATACAAGTAACACCAATTTTTGAAGCTAAAAAATAATTATTTTTAATTAAAAATTGATGACATACATTATTGAGTAAATTTTCTAAGTTATATGTATTTTGCTCAATGCTTATCAATTTTGGTTTAAATTTATTAAAGTTAAGAGTAGAAATCACTTTAAAATCATTACCTTCTACGTCAATGTTTAGAAAATCAACTTTACCTATATTAAATTTATCTAGTAGATCATTTAACTTATATGCTTTAATCTTAATTTGATTTTTTGACTGATCTTCTACAAGTGAATTTTGTTGATTAATTGCTCCATTTTCATAATAAACAGTATCACCATTAAAATCTGTAACAGCAGCATTGACATTATGATCGTTTGGTCTTGCAACATTAAAAAGGTCAATTGAAACTTTACTTAAATCAACATTTAAACCTTTCCATCCCTTCTTGAATAAATAATAAGTTAGGGAACCCTTTACAGGATGGTAACATCCTATGTCGACATAAAGTCCTCTATTTTCATTTTTAAAAAATCTTCTTATGAATATATCCTCACCAAATTCTCCTAAGTGTTCATTTTTAGAGGAGTTCCTTAAAATTTTTAATCTTTTATAAAAATAGTAGGTAATGGAGTTGTTTAATAAAAATTGTTTAAATTTCATATAATATTATGGTCTATACCAAGATTTTTTTAATAAAATTGAATTAATTAATCCTAAAAATCTATAGGTATAAGTAACCATTCCTTTTTTATCACATTTAATTGAATAATAAATAATTCTTATAATAGATCTAAATAGTCTACTAAGTGATTTCTTTAGGGCAAAAATATAACCATAGTTTTTTTTGTTGTAATAAAACATTGACCAAAGATAATGCCAATTTCTTAGCTTAATAGACTCAATTTCAAATTTTTTATCGGCTGCAAAAGAACTCTTCCATCCAAGATGATTAACTTTAAGAGTAGAGCTCATAAAAATTTTTTCATTTCTATCTTTAACATTTTTGCATAAATCTAATTCTTCAAAAAATAGAAAGAAATTTTCATCAAATATATTTTTTTCACTAAATTTATCTAAATTTACTAAAATAGTGTGGCCTGCAATCCAGTCAACTTCGTATAATTTAAATTCATCGATAAACTTTGCGTCTTTAAGATCCTTGTTGTTAAAAAAACCTGCTGGGTTATAGTTTGTATGCTCAGTATAGACACTTCCAATTAATGAAAAGTCGATATTACCATTTAGATATTTATCAATATTTAAAAAAAAACTATCACTACAAATAATATCAGGGTTTAATATTAAGGCATATTTTGTATTTACCTGCTTTAAACCAAAGTTATTACCTGCTCCATACCCCAAATTAGAACCCGTACAAAGTATTTCAACATTAGAAAATTGCTCCTGGACTTCTTTTTTTTTTTCAAAAGAAATCGAGTTTTCAATTATTAGTGTTTTAATTTTGCTATTAATCGAATTTAAGCAATTTTTAAGAATATCGACTTTAGTCTTATAGGTTACTATTATTATTGTTAATTGAGATAAATTATTCATATTTTTGTCTTAATTAAATATATACTTATTTTTTTATTAATGTAAAAAATTTAAATGCAGAATATTATAGTTACAGGTGGACTTGGATTTATTGGTAGCAATCTAATTGAGCTACTTTTAAATAAAAGATTTAAAGTAATAAATATTGATAAAGTTACCTATTCTTCAAATTTTTATAATACATCCTCATTTAAAAATAATAAAAACTATAAATTTTATAAATGTGATCTTAATAATTATAAAAAATTAGATTTTATAATTAACAAACATAAGCCTGTTGGTATTTTTAATTTAGCTGCTGAAACGCATGTCGATAGATCAATTGATGATCCCAAACATTTTATTGATAGTAATATTCTGGGTGTTTATAACTTGCTTGAATCTTTCAGAAAATATTCTAAAAAAAATAAAAAGACTCGTTTAATTCACATATCTACAGATGAGGTTTATGGTGATGTACTCACTGGAAGATCTGACGAAAAATATCAATATAAACCAAGTTCTCCATATGCTGCTAGTAAGGCATCTTCTGATCACTTAGTTTATTCATATGTAAGAACTTATAAGATTCCAGCAATAGTTACTAACTGCTCAAATAATTATGGGCCTAAACAACATCCAGAAAAACTTATTCCAAAATTAATTTATAATATTTCAAATAATAAAAACTTACCTATATATGGAAATGGTAAAAACTCACGAGAGTGGATTTATGTAACCGACCATTGCGAAGCTCTAATTAAAGTATTTAAGAATGGTAAAATTGGAGAATTTTATAACATTGGCTCTAATAAAAATTTAAACAATATAGAGATTTGTATGGCCTTATTGAAAATTGCAAAAGATAAAATTAAACTTGGGCCAAATGCTAAAATCGTATTTATAAAGGATAGACCTGGCCACGATGTGAGGTATGCACTAAATAGTAATAAGATTAAAAATAAATTAAAATGGAAACCTAAAAAAAATTTTAAAACAGGTCTAGAAGAAACACTTACTTGGTATTTGGAAAATAATGCTTATTATAAAACTTTATCAAAAAAAGATATTGTTAAAAGAATGGGTACAAAAAAATGATAAAAAAAGGAATTATTTTAGCTGGTGGACATGGAACAAGAATGAGTCCACTAACTAAGGCTGTTAATAAACAGTTACTCCCAATATATGACAAACCTTTAATTTACTACCCTCTTTCAATTTTAATGTTAGCTGGAATTAAAGATATCTTAATAATTGTTAATAAAGGTCAATTAGATCAGTTTAAAAAGATAATACCTAATGGAAATAATTTAGGAATAAAAATTAAATTTAAAGAACAACTTTATCCTGGAGGATTACCAGAGGCCTTCATTATAGGTGAGGAGTTTATAAAGAAAGATAATGTAGCTTTAATTCTAGGAGATAATTTTTTTTATGGACAAAGTCTTGGAGCAAAATTAAAAGAGAGCACAAAGTTAAATAAAGGTGCAAAAGTTTTCTTACACAAGGTTTCAAAGCCTGAACTTTATGGTGTAGCAAAAATAGATAAAAATAACAAAATTATAAAAATTGTAGAAAAACCAAAAAAATTTGTATCTGATTATGCAATAACTGGATTGTATTTTTTTGACAACAAGGTGGTTAAATATGCAAAAATGCTTAAACCTTCAAAAAGAGGTGAAACAGAAATAATAGATTTACTAAACAAATATAAGAAACAAAATCAAATTAATGCGAACTTTATTGGTAGAGGTGGTGCTTGGCTTGATACTGGTTCAATTCAAGACTTCTACAATACAAGCAATTTTGTTTCAGCAATTGAAAATCGACAAGGTTTGAAAATAGCCTGTCTTGAAGAAATTGCATTTTATAGCAAATGGATAGGCAAGAAAGAGATAATAAATTCTATTAAATTTTATGGAAACTGTGAATATTCAAATTATTTAAAAAAAATAATTAATTAATGGTAGCGGGAGGCAGACTTGAACTGCCGACCTCAGCGTTATGAGTGCTGCGCTCTAACCACCTGAGCTACCCCGCCACTTAATTATTGTTGATTTATAATAGATTTTTATTCTAGTGCAATGTTTTTCAATAAATTGTTGTAAAATTTCAATTAATATTAATGTATATGATTAAGATATTTTATTAATATAATAAAAATCAATGAAGCAATCAAAAAATATAATAATCCGATCTATCCAAAATTTTTCTAATAAATTTTTTAATGATGAAATTTACTCTTATGTGTTGTTCGCAAGATGCTTCAATAAATTCAAACGGTCAATAAATCGTAACAAAACATCCACAATGTATACAGATAATTTAGATAATATTAATAGCTATGAATATAAAATATCATCACAAAATAATGAAGATGGTATAATTGAGCATATATTTAACTTAATACCTAATAACAAAAATTTCATCGAAATTGGAATTGGCTACTACGAATTTAACACACTTAACTTAATTAAGAATAACTGGACAGGTGTTCTGCTGGAAAGAGATAGTGAAGAATGCCTTGTAACAAAGAAATTAATTAGATTTTTTTATCCTAAATCTAACATTACTATTGTAAAAAAAAATATTAATAGAGATAACATTAATGATATTATTAATGATAATAAAAAAAATGAAGAAATTGATTTTTTTTCACTTGATATTGATAGCAATGATTATTGGGTTTTAAAAAATATAGACTTAAATAAAATTAAATGTGTTTGTCTTGAATATAATCATTGGATTGGAGCTAATGTAAAAAAAACAATACCTTATGATGAAAATTTTAAATATGAGGATAATGGTTATTTTGGTGCTTCACTACTAGCATTTAATGATTTAATGGAAAAAAAACAATTTAAACTGATAGCCATAGAAAGCTCAGGCACAAATGCATTTTTTGTTCAAAATAAATATTCACACTTGTTTGAAACGCTTGACCCTATAAAAAGTTTTAAGTCTACGGGGAGATTATATCCAGAAAGTAAAAAGAAAGAAATATTTAGTAAAATAAATGATTATAATTTTACTGATATTTAATATTTAATAAATCATGCAAAATTTATACGTACATCAACATACACGATTGGGAGATATGATTTTATGCAACGCATTAATTCGTATTTTATCTAAAAAAAATATTAAAAAAAAAATTAATTTATTTTGTAGGTCTAAACACCGTAATTTAATTAAATATATGTATAGAGACAATAAAAAAATCAATTTAATAGGTATAAATGAAGACCCAGAATTAACTAATGAAAAACTATTAATGAAATATGAAGCTAAATTTATAGAAAATTATTTAAAAAAAAAATTAATTAAAAAAAAAGATTTCATTACAATTGGATTTGATAATTATGAAAAAACAAAAAATTTGAATCTAGATAAAAAACACCCTTGGCCATGTGAGGTAGTTTTTTACAAACAATTTAATATACCATTTACAAAAAGATTTACAGGAAGCTATTGGAAAAGAGATAGTTTAGAGGAAAAAAGAATTTTTAACAAAAATGTTAAAAAAAATGAAAAATATATCTTTGTTCATGATGACCCTAAAAGAAATATTTACTTAAAAAATTTAAATAAAAATAGCAAAATTAAAAAAATTGTCAGAAATGATATTAATGAAAATATTTTTAACTACGCGTTATTACTTGAAAATGCTAACGAAATTCACATAATGGAAAGCTCTATTAGGCAAATATTGGAAGTTCTTAAATTAAAAACTAATAAACTTTTTTTATATAAAGGAAGAGGTGGTGAACACGATGTCGATTTATATAATTCAAAATTAAAAAAATTTGTTGGAACTAGTAAAAAATGGCAAATCGTTAACGATGGTATTACTTCAATTAAAAAAACAAATATTTTAAATAAATTAAAAAATAAAATTTTAAAATCTAATCAAAAATTAATTTATTTGAGATCAGTTTCAAATTTGATTTAAGTTAACTAATAATATGAATAAATATATTTGGTATTTTGTATTGCTTAAATATTTATTTGATAGTAAAAATTAATACTAATGATTAATATAATTAAAAAAAAATTAGGTCTACACCATATTCATAATGAACTACAAAGATTGAGAGATATAATAATTTTTGGATTAACTAAAAATATAAATGATACTCATAAAAACCCTCTTAATAAATTTGGTAAAAAATGTTTTTCTCAAGCAGATGAAGATGGAATTACATTGGAAATTATCAAAAGACTTAAAATTGATAAAGGGTTATTTTGTGAACTTGGTGTTGGAAATGGACTTGAGAATAATAGTTTAATACTAGCTTCGTTGGGATGGCAAGGGTTTTGGATTGGTAATGAATCGTTGGGTTTTAATTATAAAAAAACAAATAATTTCTTGTTTTTAAAAGATTTTATTTCTCTAGAAAATTTAAATTCAAATATTGAAAATTGCTTGAAACATTTTGATAATAAAAAAATAGATGTTGTCTCTGTTGATTTAGATGGTAATGATTATTACATAGTAAGCGAATTATTAAGTAAAAAAATTGAACCAAAACTATTTATTGTTGAGTATAATGCTAAATTTCTACCTCCTGTTGAATTTAAAATTCAATATGATAAAGAGCATAAATATAATGGTGATGACTATCATGGTGCATCATTATCCAGTTTTGTAAAACTTTTTGAAAAATACGAATATAAATTAGTTTGTTGCAACGCTAGTACTGGTGCAAATGCATTTTTTGTTAAAAACCAATATAGTAATATATTTAGTGACGTCCCCACAGATATTAACGATATATATGTAGAGCCAAGATACTTTAATTTATTTCATAGATATGGACACACAAATCATACTTCACCAAAAGTTGTTGAAAATATTTTTAATTCTAACGTCTAATTTTTTTTAGAATAGAAAAGTTTAAAAAACTTTTTTATGAAAATAATTTTTTGGAATATTATTTAATTTTATATTATAATGTTGCTATTACACCCGTAACGATTATCACTGAGCTTAAAAGTCCATATAATACAAGATTTTCTTTTTTATTTTTTTTTTGTTCTTCTCTAAGCTTTCCCAGAAGAATATTAATATCTACTTTAGGTTTAATTTTAGTGTCATTATTAACAAGTGTCTTAATTTGATTTATGTTTATTTCTTCTGAACTCATATATTAATTATAATCATCTAATCTAAACTTAAACAATAATACATTTGACCATTATGGGTTGACATTAACCAAAATTGTGTTCATTTTGGGTTAACAGTACAAAACAACGTATATTCAAATGAATAAAAATATTCCAAATATATCTAAACAAATTTACAATCAGGATACGATCAATGTATTCATAAATAGCTATTCACAAATTGGTCCACAATGGACATCTTACCAAATGGATTGGTTCAACGATATTTATTTGGCATTCAAAGATCATGAAAAATATTTGATTATTGTTTATCTAATAAAAAAAACATTAGATTTTTACTCAAGAAACTTTACCAAATTAACTTATGATGATTTTTATTCGAAGGATACTCTTGAGATAGAAAAATTTAATGTAATTGACATAGCAAGAGATCTTAATATACCAAAAGAGTCTGCTAGAAGAAAAATTGTTGAGTTAGAAAAATCTTTTGTTATTGTAAGGAACAATAAAAAAATTATTTTAGACAGATCTGCATTTCCATTTGTAAAACCAGTAAATTCTATAATAAGAATGAGTCGCTTTCTATCATCGTTATCAACAATGTTAGTAGATGAAAAAATTTTATCAAAACCAATATCTTCAAAAGATTTAGAAAAAATTATCATGGATAATTTTTCATATGTGTGGAAATTATATTATGAATTACAGATTCCAATGATGCTTAACTACAAAAAAATTTTTGGTGATATAGAAACTTTTCACATTTTTGGAATATGTGTTGTTAATCAACATTTACACTTACAAACAACAACAAAAAATAACAAAAATAGATCGGAATTTTTAAAATCACTTTATTCAAACTATGAAATGCCAGGTGTTAGTGCAATGTCAATTTCTGATATTACAGGTATACCAAGAGCTACGGTTGTTAGAAAATTAAAAATATTAATTAAAATTAAATACTTATCAATTGATAAAAAAAAACATTACAAATTGACTGGTGATTTTTTTAAAATACTTGGCCCATTACAAAAAACTGTATTAAATAGCTTGTCAAATTTCGCAACTGCTATTTTTAACTTAAAATTATTATAATTTTTTAAGTATTTTTTCTAATAATAAATATAAAAAAAATTGACGTTATCATCATTATTAAAGCATATGCGGCGGTAGGCA
>Ga0115000_10001320_pt1 | contig 22150 bp, 21 predicted proteins | sample ArcticOcean_MG_C_6_FD_89690 | JGI IMG/M metagenome (GOLD analysis project Ga0115000, IMG submission 89690) | Marine microbial communities from western Arctic Ocean - ArcticOcean_MG_CB8_128 | ecosystem: Environmental > Aquatic > Marine > Oceanic | place: Arctic Ocean: Canada Basin | collected... | reverse complement strand
GGATGTAATGAATTGATAACTAGTGTTAAATGTGAAAATGCTATTTTTCACTAATTCTTCCAAAAACTCTAAAAAACAAAATATCAGGTAGTTGAAATGTGACTTAAAGGGGTAACCCTATAATGTGATATAAATTCAGAGGCTTATTAAGGTTCAATCACCCTAAACTTGTCTTGCGGTTGATCAACTCATTCGGGGTCAAGCTCAACCCAACGTACTTTACTTCTTTTTAAACTTAGCAGTAATAATACCGTACCTGTCATCTTTATTTGAATGGTCGAATTTCGTTCCTTTACGAATACTTTTGTACATCAAGTTTCCCTCATAGTGGCTCTCAGAAATCATCTCCATCCTTCCTTTAAACTTATCTACAATATCCCAGTTAAAAGCTGACGGCTCACATATAGTTGGATAAGAATGTATGTCCGATATTAACAAGAAATATCCCCCGGGCTTAACTACCCTCATAATTTCTTCAATAGAATTATCAAGATTATCCACATGGTCCAATGAATTAAAGGAAGAGACAACGTCAAAATATTCAGCATCAAACGGAATCGATTCTGTGCCAGCTTGCACATATTTCATTTTATGATGCTTACCTTCCAACTTGACGTATTTATCTGCCAAAGTATCGAGTCCTACTCTTTCAGCTACCATGTCCGCCCATTCTAAACTTCCTCTAGGACCGCAACCAACGTCCATTATTTTTTTCCCACTATAATCCTGTGGCGTGAATCCAAAGTAAGTTGTGAAAAATTCTTCATAATGATGATTGGTGAGCTTTTTCTCTTTGATCTTTTGAATCTTCCAAAACAGCCATTCATAAAATTCCTTTTGCTTTTTTTTGCCAAAAATGAATTGTAATAACTTACTGGCATTTTCATAATACCAGATGAAGAATTTCGAATCTCTTAGTTCCATATATCTCTACAATAACTTTCGTTAATTTCTCAAACCATTACTGGCCTTTTAGACTTAAAAAGCTCCCTCAATTCTGGTGGAACACCAGTGATGGTATCCATAAAATCGTCAAATTCCTTTTTTGTACTATCTGACAACAATTCTTGCATAGTCTCTCCTAAAGAAGCGTCAATAGCCATTGGGAATGTACCTACAACCATCTTATCACCAACAAATTGACCAACGTAATTGTACTCTTCTAAACCTTCAATTCTATTTCCTGTTGCAGGGCATTCAATTAATTTATCTCTATAATCATCCGAAGGCTCATCCTCGTCAAACCCTCCAAAAACATGATCTTGCATGTACATTTTTATGTTTTTCACCGACTCCTCAGACATTGCCTCCATTTTTTTTATACTACATGAAGTACATATTGCATACTCGTACAATGTAACTCTTTGCCCAGAAGCCGCAATTACCTTAAATGCTTTTTCAATCATATATGGGTCTTGGCCTCCGAAATGATTTCCGCAAAAAGTACAATTAGTAAAAGCAGCTCCTTCAGCATCTTGAAAAAATTCTGCAGGAACGTCTTGAAGTTTATAATTTTGATTCATCATTCAATTTTTATTTAATCTTACTAGGATTATTCTTTAAAAATGAATCCCAGCCTGAATATTTCTCACCTCCCTCAATCGCATCTCCCTGATAATGGTGACATACCGCTGTAGCTAAAGCATCGGTAGCATCTAATTTGTCAGGAAGTGTCTTCATGTTCAATATTGACTTAAGCATGCCTGCAACCTGTTCCTTGCTTGCATTACCATTTCCCGTAACTGATTGCTTTATTTTTTTTGGAGCATATTCGGTAAAAGGTATATCTCTTGACAATGCAGCCGCTATAGTAACACCTTGAGCCTTTCCAAGCTTCAACATTGATTGTACATTCTTTCCGAAAAACTGAGCTTCAATAGCTAAATGATCAGGATGATGAGAGTTAACTAGCCTGATGACTTCAAAGTAAATAGCCTTCAGTTTTATACCTAAATCATCTTTTGAATTTATATTCAAAACACCAACATCTAACAAGCTCAACTCCTTACCAACGACTTTAATTACGCCGTATCCTAAGAAATTAGTTCCTGGATCAATACCTAATATAATTTTTTCCTTTTGGACCACTTTACGTTCTTTAGACAAACTCTTTTTAGCTTAACTTTACCCTGATCTAGCTGTGAATAAAAGTAAAAAAATATACCCAATTGTTAACCTTGCGTTCAAGATAATAATAGCCCTTTTGTCTATTGGTTATATATCGTACGTAATTTTTTATCAGAAGAACGAGTACATAGATCCTCAAACAGGCGAAAAAACCTTACTGAATATTACTTACTTGACTGACAACATTGTTGACATAGTCAGCAAGCAACCCAACAGCCTTCTCATAGTTAGCCTAATAATCTTACTTATAGTTGTTAATTGGGGCTCAGAAATTGTCAAGTGGAAAATACTAGTTGGAAAAATAGTACCTGTTTCCTATAAACTGGCAACAGTTTCAATATTAGGTGGCATTGCTGCTTCTAACATGACCCCGTTCCGCCTTGGTGGATTTTTCGCGAGAGTAGCTCAACTCCCTTTCATATACAGAGTCAAAAGTGTAGCAATAATATTTCTAGGAGACAGCGCTCAATTATTAAGCTCTTTGTTTTTAGGTAGTTTGTCTACGTTATTCCTAATTTATTACGCTGGTCAACATTCCCCAATTTTTGAATTCAAAACTTATACATTGACCTCCCTTGCCCAACTTGCGCTTGTGCTGAGCACAATTGCTTGCATTCTATTTCTTTTTTTAGATAAGTTCACTGATTATCTTCGTGTTGTTCCATTCTTAAAAAAGAATCAAGACACATGGAACATACTCAGCAAGTTCAACTACAGGAAAGTATCAATAAAGCTATTAACCATTAGTACGGTTAGATTAATAGCAATTTCAATACAATATTACTTAGCTTTTAATTTGTTTGGATTTAACCTTGACTTATTCCGCAGCATTCTACTAATTAACACTTTGTTTTTGATTTTCAATTTCTTACCCACTTTTAATATTATCGACTTCGGAATAACAAAAAGTGCGATCCTTATCTTCTTACTTAAAACGTTTATATCAGCTGATTTTGTGACCTTAAATGTCGCCCTTGTTGTCAGTTGCGGTTCTTTCCTTATTTGGTTGGTCAACCTTGCAATTCCTTCAATAATTGGGAGTTTCTTCTTACTCCGAATAAAACTTTTTAACCACAAATGATCGTCGGAATACTTTCGGTTCTACTTTTCGCATATCTAATCCTTTTGGGAACAACGATAATTGGTTGGAATAAAACAGACCTCGCTTTAAAAAACAATAACCAACAATTTGTTACTGTTATAATACCTTTCAGGAATGAACAAAACAACCTGCAATCCACAATCGCATCTGTTCTAAAAAACAATCCAGACTTTTTTGAATTACTACTGATCGACGATCACTCTATTGATCAATCCTACAATATTTGCAAATCGTTCGAGTCTAAACATGTAAATATTTCAGTACTCAAGCTTGACAAAACCACAGGAAAAAAGGCTGCAATAAAACTAGGAGTCGAGCATGCAAAAGCTGAAATCATATTGCAAACTGATGCTGACTGCATCGTCCCACACAATTGGATTCAAAACATGAGTCGTTCCCTAGAGGTCTCGACCAATTTACTGATTGGGCCAGTAAAAGTGAAAACTGAAGAACAAGGGTGGAACTGGCTGAACCAGGTTGAATTCTGTTTTTTACAAGCTTTTACTGGTGCTTCCGCTAATTTCAACCAGCCCCTAATGGCAAACGGAGCTAACCTCATGTATCGAAAATCAATTTACTGGGAATATCAAAAAAGTCAATTAGGTAAGGAGTATGCCTCAGGTGATGACCAATTCCTACTTAATTACATAAAGAGGAAGTCTGCAAAGTCAATTAATTACGTAAAAAACCAAGGAGCTATTGTAGCTACATCATTCTCTTCAAAATGGAGCGAAATAACAGCCCAGAGGACAAGGTGGGCAAAAAAGAAAAGCAATTCTAATCTAGGTGAAACTTTAATAGGCACTGTCCTTTTTCTAGCTCAATTTTTAATACCAACATGTATATTACTTACTATTTTCGACAGTAATTATCTTATGTTCCTATGGGCTACGTTGCTAATTAAAGTCTTCGGAGAGCTGTTTCTAGTATTTATTACCATGAATTTTTTCGGAATTAACAGATTAAAGTATATCCCCATTTTTTCTTTTGTTTACCCAATATTCCTCTCTAATATAATAACACTAGCAGCTTTCCGAAAAAACAAGTGGAAAGGTCGCGAAATCTGATAAAAACGAACTCAGTAATTTAGAAACGTCTCCTCTCTACAATTTTCCATTCGTACTCATTTTTTGATATTTTAGCCGAAACGAATACTTAAACGACTGATTTATAACTAATAAACCTTTAACAAATTTTCTCAAATAGGATAAATCTACGCTCCATTGTAACGAAATTGTTTTATCATTGCATACTAGTATATCGTACGGTCTTATTTAAATTGGAAAAACAGTAATTTAATTATTTAATATTAGTTTTTTGAAAAAATTGAAGAACATATTATTAATAGTCATGTTGATCTCGGCCTCAGTAAAAGGTCAAGGTGTTAGCTCTGCTTTGATGCAGGGTTTAAAAAAACACCACAACAGAGATTACATAGGCGCTATCAATACATACAACAGCGCGCTAAGAACTTCACCTACGAACGTGATATTATACACCGAAAGAGGGGCGAGCAAACTTAAACTTGGTGACACAAAAGGAGCATTAAAGGATTTCGACAAAGCAATTCAAATCGACTCTACTTATTCATCACCATATTTCAAACGAGGAAATTACTGGTACACTGAAAGAGAGTATGCTAAAGCAATTGATGAATATAACCTGGCGATATCACTCAAGAGTAATGATTCCAAAATTTATTTCAACCGAGCGAATTGCTATTACTTGTTACATGATTTTGAAAAATCTCTTGAAGATTTAAATTCTGCAATATCAATTGATCCGCAACACAGTTATGCTTATAAGAACAGGGCTATGATTCACTATAAACAAGGTGATTACACTAACGCCATTTATGATTACGATAATGTAATTAAAAGAAACCCTAATGATGCCGCCGCGTGGTACAGGAGAGGTCATTCAAAACAACAACTTGGCAAATTCGCCGAAGCAATTAAAGACTACAACAATGCGCTCTTGATTCGAAGAAGCTACTCGTCCGTTTATAAGAAAAGAGCTATCTGCAGGTATGAATTAGGTTTCTTTAAAGCTGCAATTGCTGATTGTAACGCTGTGCTAAGGAGTAAACCCAAAAATAAACTTGCACTGTATTATCGAGGATTAGCAAAAAGTAAGCTAGGGAAAATTGCAAGCGCATGTACAGATTTAAATAAATCCGCATCACTTGGCTACGCCATCGCAGTAAAAGCTGTTCAATCTAATTGCAAAACCGCTGCAGCACCGGCCATCTTAAAGAAAAAAATTGTTGTAAAAAGGAGAAAATAAAATCTGTTTTTTTTACCTTTTCCCTTAATACTAATTAATCATTTGAATGTAGTGCAGAGTTTAGTTCTATTGTTTTAGGATTTGGCTGACAAATCAATTTCCCGCTTCTTGAATCTTGAATGAACAACAAATGACTTTTACCATTAAGGTCCATTCCTTTCACCACATTAAATCCTTCATCTACAATATTCCCATCAATATCAACTGGGTTTTTACTCATATCATACAAGGCAATTTTTGCTCCTGCAGTAACATAAACGCCAGCAGCGATAGTGCAACCATCACCTAAAGAGATTCCCGTTCCAGCATTAGCTCCTAAAAGACATTCTTTGCCAATTGAAATAACATTTTTATTCCCTCCTGATAACGTCCCCATGATTGAGGCTCCACCACCAATGTCTGTATTTACATCAACCACTACTCCTCCTGAAACACGACCTTCTACCATTGCATTCCCTTTCGTTCCAGCATTGAAGTTTACGTAGCCAGCAGGCATAATAGTCGTCCCTTCTCCTAAGTATGCTCCAAGGCGAACTTGACTACCTGAAGCTATCCTGACACCACTAGGAACATGGTAATTTACCAAATATGGAAATTTATCGACATGACTTACTGTAACAGGATCACCGAACAAATGCCTGGTCGTTTCGACTGACAAATCGTCTGGCAAAACCGGACCTCTACTAGTCCACGCGATGTTGTTTAATTTACCAAAAATACCATTAAGATTTAATCCGTGTGGCAACACATGCCTTTGACTAATTGCTTGCAATTTAAAGTAGCCTTCAACAGCATCTTCAACATCCTGTTTATCATCATATAAAAAATAGGCTACTAATTCAGATTGATAATAATCGTGACTTTTACTGCAATTTTCTTTTAGCGTTTTAATTAAAGCTACATTTTGATGCTTCTCGATCTCATTCAAAAATGGAGCAAAGCAATCGTAAATTTTTCCTAGTTGATCCTCGGACAATCTGTATGATTGATTCTTTCCAGGCTCAACACCTAACTCCTTCATCACAACAGCAGCAGTACCAAAAGACGACTCCCAGTTTATTAATGGAAAATAAGCATCCAATACTTTACCGTTTTTTGATCTTTTCACTCCCAAGGCAAAAGCCACTGGATTTTTATAATTATCCTCTGATTGAATTTCGTTCACGTAACTTTTAAAGTCTTCGACAGTGTTCATCTTAATGTATAGTAAATTGGTTAATGTTATATATTGTTCTGCTTTTTATCAGGTATTGAGCCGGTATCGTTCATATATTAGTCAGCTACTGACCGGCTTTGCCTGCATTGATTAAATTTCTCTGATACTCTTTTCGAAAAGTAGCATAATCGCCTGTTTTATATTTCTCCAGTTCGATAAAATGCAATATTGGCAGCAGCTCACTTGGTAAGAAAAACTCAGGGATTGACATGATTAACTTTTGATTTTCATCTAAAAAGATCATTGATGGAAAAGTGACTTGGTTTTGCATCATCGAAATAGGCAATTGATGAACACCATTTACATTCTTAAATACTTGACCATTAAAGGTCAGTGAATCTGACTCGTACAAATTCATTTTTCCGACCTCAAAATGCTCACTCAAGTATGCCACTACAGAAGGGTCATTAAAACTACCCTTTTCAAAAACTTGAGAACTATACAATTGATCATTCGTGACCAAAAACAGAGTTTTTTTCTTTGAAACCTCCGCCTTTTTAATTGTTGTATTGAAGTCTCCGAATTTCCGTACCGGCTGTCCTTGACTGGAGAAAGAACTGTAAAACAACTTCTGATAACCTCCTAAATCATTGGTCTTCGTATATACTTTTTCTCCGAAAAAACTTAAAACTGACAACAACTGATTAGGTTTTTGATATCCTTTAATTGGAAAATTGTTTTTTAAAGAATCAAATAACAAAACAAAAGTAGGATAGGATAATTTTCTATTCATTATTTCTATTGCTAAGTCATGTGTTGTTCTTCGTGCTTGTTTTGCTAACTGACTTTTTGAAGCCGTTTCTTGTTGAAGTCTCTGACTCAACAAACTAACTTTGCTTCTGTACTTTTCATTGGACCCTAACAATTTAAGGGAGTCAGAAATAACTTTGATTGTACTATCCGATTGTGCCAGCATCTTTTTCACATAAATACTCTGGCTGTTGTTATAGGTTCGCTCCAAAAAATGAATTGAATCATTGGTTTCAGCATTAAATTTCACAGGGTGAAAATTAGCGTTGATGTAACTAGCTACAATTGGGTCTCTAAAAGTGGTTTTATCCATCCTAACGCACCAACCACACCAGCTTGTGTAAACATCTATAAATAATGGCTTATCAATGATTTTACTGGCCTTATAAGCTTCCTCCATGGTCAGCCATTTAATAGCATCATTACCATGAGCAGTATTCGTAGACGGTTTTAACGGTCCTCGATCAATTAATTGACCATGTACTGTTGAAGTCGAAACAACTCCAATTAACAACATTAAAAATACTCCTCTAAAAAGGTTTGAGCTAATAAACTGATTTGGAACTACCTTGTTCCTGGTGTTAAATAAATGCGTTTTCATAAGTCAATAAACGGACAATTTTACTTCAAACTCAACCAATCCTTCATTCCCTTCCATCCGTCTCGCAAATATACCACTTCTGGATGAACAGGAATATTCTTTGGTTTAATTCCGTACTTTTTTTTCAACTTACCCTTGCAATAATCTAGCCATTCAGCTGCTTCCTCAATACCTACAGTTCTTGCAACTTTTCTAGCTTCGCCATAAACCAGGGACTCTTTTAATATTCCTCTGTTCTTTTTAGTGTCTAAAAAGTCCTTAAACCCTTTCCATCCTTTTTTCTCATATTGCTTTACAACATTAGCTGGAATGTCAATTGGTTTTTCAGGTAAGTTTTCAAGTTCGCCTTGACAGTACGCAACCCACTCCTGGCTAGTAATCAACCCCAAAGACCTTACAAATAATCTAGCTTCCTTGAATGAACGGTAATCCTTGTTAGCATAAGGAAAAGCTCCATTATCAAGCCAATCCCCCATTCCTACCCATCCTTCTCCTTGGTAGATACTAGTTGGATTACTAGGAATGTTTTTTGGTTTTGGCGGCAATTCAGGAAATTGACCTTTTAAATAACGCTGCCACTGCATTACATTTTTCAACCCTAATTTATTTACAAAAGCTTTTGCCTGGTCATAAGGTAAAAACTTACTATAGGATACTTGCTTAGCCTCGTCCATTAAAAAATCTTTGTAGCTTATCCACCCACTATCTTGATAATGTCTTGCAACACTGTGTGGAATATCATCTGGCTTTTTCGTCAACTTTGGATAGTCTCCTTTGCAGTAAGCAATCCACTCGGTTGAGGAATTCAATCCTAATTCTCTTACAAAAATTCTAGCTTCATCGAAGCTCCTAAATTCCATTTGAAAAGGAGGAACATTGTACGTTCCTAACCAATCTCCATAACCGCACCAACCAGTATCTTTATACACTAACATGGGGTTAGTAGGGATATCTTTAGGCATTCGTTTTCTATGTGGCAGCTCTCCTTTAATGAATAAATTCCATTCAATTAAGTTTTTCAATTTTAAACTATGAACAAACCGTTTTGCTTCCTCAAAAGTTCTGTTGGCTTTGGTCCTTGCTATTTTTCTGTGATAGGCGGTATTTAGGAAGTCATTCATTCCTTCAAAACCTTTACCAGTGTATTGCCTTGCGATATTCGAAGGGATGTCCTCTGGTTTAACCACTAACCCGTCAATGTTACCTTTGCAATAATCTAACCACTGCCCGCTTGAAGTCAACCCCAGTGCTCTACAATATTTTCTGGCTGCATCAAAATCTCGAAATGCCTTACTGTTAAAACTTGAATTTTCAGAATCTAAAAAATCGGAGTACCCTGTCCATCCTAAATCTTTATAATTTATGTGAGGAGAACTTGGTATATTAGCTGGCTTTAACCCAATTTCATTGGGGTCCCAGTTACAATAAGCTTTCCAATCCTTAAGTCCGTCCAAGTTCAATTTCCTAACATATTCTCTCGCTTCAGGAAAAGACAAAAAAGGCACTTTCTTTTTTAATCCTAAAAAATGCTTCCAATTCTTCCATTCTTCGTACTCTTGGTCAGGGTTTGCCGGGACATCTTTTGGTAAACCACTTTTTAAGTTAGTAAAAAGCACCCAATCATACCTGCTAACAAAATGCAATGATTTAGCATATTTTCTAGCGTCTGCAAAACTTCTATATTTCAACTGTTCTCTCCCCATTTCAAGTCCTTATGTACAATGATAAACCACTCGCGCAATTTACAACCTAAATTTATTTTATTTTGCCTTAATTTCAAATTTAAGACAGATATATTTTATCCCTCTACTTAATTATTATGCACTTTGTTACGTTTTTTTAAAATTAAAATCAAAAAAGAACCTTCTTGGGCGGAATTCATTTAATTTTGTGACAAATTTTTTACCATGAATATTGAAAGCCAACTTACCAGTGAATTTATAAAATCATTGAAATTTTGTTATGGAGAAGATGTTAATGTTAGAGCTGTTCAAATTCAAAAAACTAAAGTTGAATTTAAAGGAGAATACACTTTTATAGTATTCCCATTCTTGAAATCAAGTAAAAAGTCACCTGAGGCAACAGCACAAGAGATTGGTGAAAACTTAATATCTAGCTCATCGGTGGTGAGTGACTTCAATGTAGTCAAAGGATTTCTAAACATCAGTGTGAACGAGCAGGTCTGGTTAAGTTCCTTGTTATCACTTGGTACTGAAAAAAATATTAAAAGTGATAACCCTCAAAAAATAATGGTGGAATACTCTTCACCAAACACAAATAAACCACTTCACTTAGGACACATTAGAAATAACTTTCTTGGTTATTCCGTTGCTGAAATATTGAAAGCAAACGGTCATCAGGTCATAAAAACTCAAATCATAAACGACCGTGGCATACATATCTGCAAGAGCATGTTGGCTTGGCAAAAATATGCCAATGGAGCAACTCCTGAAAGCACGGGAATTAAAGGTGATCATTTTGTTGGAGACTACTACGTAATGTTTGATAAGTATTACAAAGTGGAAATGGAGGAGTTGATAACCAATGGAATGACCAAAGAAGAAGCTATGCAAGCTGCCCCCCTTTTTCAAGAAGCTGGCGCTATGCTGCGTGCATGGGAAAAAGGAGATAAAGAAGTGACTGCCCTTTGGGCAAAGATGAATTCATGGGTATATGATGGTTTTACACATACCTACAAAGCGATGGGTGTAGATTTTGACAAATTATATTACGAGTCTAAAACCTATAAATTCGGAAAGAAAATTATTGAAGAAGGATTAATAAAAGAAGTTTTTTATAAACGAGAAGACGGTTCCGTATGGTGTGATTTAACATCCGATGGATTAGATGAAAAACTTGTACTTCGAAAAGACGGCACCGCGGTCTACATGACCCAAGACATTGGAACGGCTATCGAGCGATACAATGATTACAAAGTCAATGGTATAATTTACACTGTTGGAAACGAACAAGATTATCATTTCAAAGTCTTGTTCTTAATATTAAAAAAATTAGGATACGATTTTTACGAAGGCCTGTACCACTTATCATACGGGATGGTGGATTTACCTTCGGGAAGAATGAAAACACGCGAAGGAACGGTGGTTGATGCTGACGATATCATGAAAGAAATGGTTGACACTGCAACAAAAGCCACTGAGGAAAAAGGAAAAACCGAAGGATTTACTGCTGAAGAAATTAAGAACATTAACAAAAGCGTGGGAATGTCAGCGTTGAAGTACTTTATATTAAAAGTAGACCCACGCAAAGGCATGATATTCAACCCTGAAGAATCCATCGATTTTAATGGCAACACAGGACCTTTTATTTTGTTTAACTACGTCCGAACAAAATCCGTACTTGCTAAGAATGGAAGCTCAGCTGATGTTTCAAAAATTAAAGATATTAGTTTAAGTGAGAAAGAAATTGAAATTATTTTCAAGCTAAATGAATACTCTAAAGTATTGACTCTGGCTGGTAAAGAACATTCACCAGCCGTTATAGCCAACTACTGCTACGACCTTGCAAAAGACTACAGTCAATTTTACGCTGCCTCCCCTATCTTAAAAGAAGAAAACCAAGGTGTTAAGGAAATGCGATTATTACTTAGCGAAAAACTTGGAACAACAATTAAAAACGGCATGAGCTTATTGGGTTGTGACATGGTTGAAAAAATGTAATTTAATTTCCATCATCTATTTCTCTGAGAAGCATGTTTTGAATATATTTTCATTGTGCCCTAGTCGTTTTTCATTCTTTGCCCAAATATTTTACCCCGATCGTCATTGCGAGGCACGAAGCAATCTCTAATTGGTTTATCTATGTTAAGATAGATAGTAATAAGCACAACATTACTTTTATATCCATGAGATTGCTTCGTTCCTGCCATTGACGCATTCATAATCAACAGGTAACCAATAGTTTATAACTACTGAAGGTTTTGATCAAAATAGCCACACGAGGCATGGAATTCTTTTGAGGATTTTAGAAAGGATTACGGAAAAAGAGAGATTGCTTTGCTGCGCGCGCAATGACGATAGGAGTAAAAAGCTTTGGTTACCACCTTAAGATACGTCATTTCCTCCGCTTGGTTAAGGAGTTAAACTTAGATCTCGCAATGGCGTAGAAAATACAAAATCACCAAAGTAAACTTACTCTACTGAATTACAGTACTTTGACAGATAATTTTGATTGAGTAAAATATAAACATCCCCTTGACAAGCATGTTATTTTTAACTATATTATTTTTAGATCTAAAAACTTGCGATATGAAAAAAATAATAACAAGATTTAATAAGATTGGTAATTATTTTGGTTTTTTTGGACCTCATGCCATGCGTTGGTTTTTAGCTGTTTTTCTATTTTATAAAGGAGCTTACTTTATGCAACATACAGATGTGCTGATGCAATTCATTCATCCGTCAGATGTTGGAATAATGGAGATGGTTGTCTTTCACTACGTCTGTTTTGCTCACATGATGGGAGGTGTAATGCTACTTTTCGGTCTTTTGAGTCGATTTGCAGCAATTGCTCAAATGCCAATTTTATTTGCAGCAATAGTAGTCAACGCTAACTTTGGAGATTCAACTCAAGCTATAATATCAGCCGCCGTATTAATTTTACTTGTCTTAACAGCAATTTTTGGATCAGGTAAATTTTCTGTGGACTACAGATTAAAAATGTACATGTAAAATACATGTGCTTTTGATTCCGTGCCCGACCAGCACCAATCATACATGAGAACAATTGTGGACTCATGACATACAACATCTAAGAAATAAGAAACTATGAACTCACTTGAATTCTTTTTGCAAGCTTTAGGTATAAAAACATTTGACGAATCTACTGATCAAGCCATGGACAAAAACATTGATACGAAAATCAATGAAACAATGGACGAACAGTAAATCACAATTGAATCAATATTAAACCAGTATTCAACGACACAAATGTGATCTAGAATAATTTTATACTCAGCACTATACTCTTCAGTCACAATAACCTGATGCTTAGGAAAAAGCTACAAGCTAAGTAACTCCTTAGCATTATCAATAGCTGCCTTACTAATACTAGTACCGCTAAGCATTTGAGCTATTTCCTCTATCCTTTCTTCTGATGTCAATTCCTTTACATGCGATTGAGTTTCGTTGTTCACATCAGTTTTCAGTACCTTGTAGTGACAATTTCCCTTGGACGCAATCTGCGGTAAATGAGTAATTGAAATTACCTGCATTGCACTTGACATTCGTTTCATGATCAAAGCCATCTTATCAGCAACTTCTCCAGAAACACCAGTATCAATTTCATCAAACAAAATGGTTGGCAAGCTTTTCTTCAAACTTAAAATTCGTTTTAAGCTCAACATAATCCTGGAGAATTCTCCTCCACTAGCCACTTTGCTTAAGGGCTGCAAAGAACCTCCCTTGTTAGCATTAAACAAGAAGTTTATATCATCTGAGCCATAAGCATTCAACTCAACGGTATTCAATTGAATTTCTAAACGTGAATTTTTCATGTTCATCGAAGTTAAGTCTTGCAATATTTCATTCTGCAAAGTTACTGCGGCAGCTTTCCTCTTCTTTGAAATACTAGCTGACAGTTTTAACAATTTTAACTCCTGCTTCTTAATTTCAGTTTTCAACCCGTCAAGAGCTTCATCTCCGCCAAGAACATCTTGTACTTCACCTTCTAATTCTTTCTGTTTATCCAATAATCCATCTGAATCGACTACGGCAAATTTCTTAACAAGGGAAAACAATGTTCCTAGCCTTTCATCAGCCTCTTGCAATCTACTAGGATTTACTTCTATGCTTCGGTTCAAGTCCTCAACCTCTCCTTGAACATCCTCAATTTCTATTAAAACAGACTTAATTCTCTGAGCAACGGCATCAAAATCACTTCCCATTGTAGCAAGTGACTCAAAACTCTGTTTAGCTTTTGCTAACTTTTCTATTACTGATCCTTCTGAATTCTGCAACAGTTCTATTGCCTCATCAATTTGAGATTTAATGTCCTCAGCATTACTTAAAACTATTAAGTCTTGTTCTAACTGCAACTGCTCACCTTCTTTAATTTGAGCAGTTTTTAATTCATTCAACTGAAACTGTTTAAAGGCCAGTTCTTGAGCATTACTTTCAGCAGAAGCAATTCTATTCTTTAACTCATTCTCTTTTACTCGATAAGCTTTAAAGGCCGTGAGGTAACTTGATCGTTCATCAATAGTTCCGGCAATACCATCCAGTAAATCATAATAAAAATCTTCTGATTCAAGCAATGTATTAGCGTTTTGAGAATGCACATCAATTAGTGATTCTCCTAATTTTTTAAGCAAGGACAAAACCACAGGACTGTCATTAACAAAGGCTCTAGACTTACCATTTTTACCAATTTCTCTCCTAATTATAGTGGATGCTTCGAACTCCATGTCCTCTGCTTCAAAAAATGACTCCAAATCATAATTCTCTACGTTGAAAACTCCTTCTATCACACATTTTTTATCCGTATTTCTGAGCACAGCAACGTCTGCCCTTTTACCTAGCAACAAGCCAAGAGCGTCTAGCATAATGGACTTCCCTGCCCCAGTCTCTCCTGTTATTACTGAAAACCCCCCTTGAAAATCAATGTGAGCATCCTCAATTAGGGCAAAATTTTGTATGTGTAAATTCTTAAGCATTTGCTTTAATTTCTACGTTGGTTAGCTTGTTGTTTCCCTAAATGCTTGTTCAGTAATTCCTCCAACTTAAGTGCGTCCTTCTTTGGTAATTTCATACCCAATCGTCGGACCTTTCTTTCCGTTTGATACTGAATAACCTCACCTCCAACAATCCAAATCGATCGGTTAATATCATTTAAAATTCCAGCTTCGGTACTTTCTTGATACTCAAATTTTGATACTGCTGAGCAATCATGAACCGCAGGCATTCCACGTTTACCGAACATTTTTGTGTACGTAAATGTACCGTCTTTAATTTCAATCAGTTCTTTTCCCGTTTTCACCCACCTAAATGCATTCAATACTTTAAACTCAAAAAATGTCCACAAAGAAAGATATATCAACAAGTACGTAGTCTGCTCACGTGTAAATTCTTCCCCATAAAGTAACAACTGAACTACTACTGCGGCTCCACACAAAGTCCACCCTATAATCCATATGATTAAAGTCAATTTATCCTTGGACTTCGGGGCAGGAAAAATCTCCACCTCTATGTCATCTTTGCTTTTCGAAAATTGAATTTGATTTCCTATTTTTTGCATTTGCTACTCCTTAATATTATTTGAAATTGACATCACACTTTAATCATTCACTCACTTCCTTCAGCTCCCTTATCACCATCATCTCAATTATTAAAGAATCAATCTTTTTCAACGTACCTAGATTTTTGTTGCCTAACCTCACGCCAAAACTTTCACTGTTGGCTGCCCACCTGGCATATAAATTAGTTGACACATCTAGTGTATCTTGCCATACTATTGTTGTTTTACCGTCACTCTCTTTGAGAAAAAAACTTCCTTTATCCCTGTACTGTCCATTATCGGTAACCAGCTGATAAACCACTCTATCCGCCTTCACATCAACTATTTCAATCACCCCGTCACCTTCGTTTTCGTGGAACCATTTGAAACCAGCTCCTTTCCCTTGCAAGGGTCCATTCTGTATGTACCTAATTTCAGTTTTTGGAATGTAAAACAACCAATCCTTCCAATTTTCTGAAGTTGATAAGTAAGAGAGTATCTCTTCCTTTGAATTTTTCGAATTGATTTCGGATTGAATATTCACTGTTTTTGGCAAAGTAGCCACTAGCAGCATAAATGCTCCAATAACCAGAGATACTACGACAATAAATATAGGTGCCTTTTGTTTCACAGGACAAATATAATTAATGACTCGCTAGTTTCGCCCATCATGAAAAACAAATAGTAAATGTTTTCAACACCTAGATTCTGCAGATAAGTTTAAACGTCTTTCACTGTTGCCGAAGCAATTTTTCGCAATGCCTTTTCCTTGATAATTTCCTTCACCTGTCTTTTTTCAATCTTACTCTCTAACCAGGAAATAATATCAAAATACACGAAGGCTCGCTTTTCGTATGGATTGGTTTCCAAAGGAACAAGCTGATCTCGTAGCTCTTTGTAAGCATTCACTAATTCGTCGCCTGTATGAATCACATTCAACCTCTTCAGGAACCTTAGAATTCTGTTTTGGTAATAATGCAAATCGTCCTTTTTACCCAAAAATCTGTAAGTACTTTTAATATAATAGTCAACCAAGTCCTCGTTCTTTAATTCATAATGAGAAATTAAATTCAAAATCCTCGCAAAACACAACACATCATTTCTAATGTCCTCGTCCCTAGCATTAATAATATTATTAAGCCAATGTACAGCTTGCTTGTGCTTATCGGCACCAAAGTACATACAGGCAAATTTATAATAGTAAACCAATTTTGAATGATCATTCAACTGACCTTCATACTGTTCAAACTTGTCAATAATTTGTTCAGTCTCCACCACTCCCTTATCAAAATCACCTAACATAAAGTACTTGTCTAGGATGTGTTTCGAGGAATATTTGAACAATAAAAAGTCAATATTTTCATTAAATATTAGCGAGGTATCATTCTTAATGTTCTCAAATTTTAAACTTGTTTGAATAAATTCTTCATACTTACTAAGCTTATACTGAGCATTTAACAAGTTATTTATTGAAGTAATGTACATTTCCAACTTAGACTCTATTAAGTCATGGTTCTCATCAAACAGAGCTACCCATTTAACAGCATAATCATAAGCGCGTCTTGAATCCTGAATAAAAGAATAGTACCCCACCATGGCATTGAACAAATGCATTTTTTCTTCCACACTCAAATCCTCTTCCTTGAAAGCAGGAAGTGAGGAATAAAGAAAACTATTTACAATTTCAAAATCGGCAGAGTTCCTCGTAAACCCAAGTTTAGTATACAAACCATAAAGCTTAGTGGACAAACTTGAAAAAGTAATGATGTTAGATATTCTTTTCTTTATTTCTTCTCCCTCCGGAATTAAAGCTTCAATTTTTTCAGGAGTATCCCTTTTAATAATCTTGGAAATTAATTTCTTCTCCAACTCATGGATCTCAAGAAGTAAAATGTTCTTTTCAAACTTCTTCGCTATCTCTTTAACCTTTTCAACGGTCTTATGACTTTGTTGATACAAACAACGGTTATAAAGTATTGTAGCATTATCAATTCCTTCTCTAATTTTTAATTCTATGTCAGTGGAACTGTGCAACGTCCTCAAGCTTTGTAGCAATTGCTTGTACAGGTTTTGCTTGATATTAGGCAATTGATCAGCAGAAATCGACTTTTCTTTGGTCAAAATCTTTTGCTCATCATAAACATCCATCGCGTTTAGTATATCAAATAATTTTAAGAACTTCGCGTTTTCGCCGCCCTTATGACGAGTTGCGTGCAATTTAAACTGCCTCTTTTCCCCCTTAGTTAAACTTTGGATTAATTGAAATAATTGATCAACATTCTTGTTAGACATAATATGACTCGTTTAAAATTTTTTAAGACAAACAACTGTATATCAGCAAAATAAAAATTAACAACCTCAGTAAAGATAGCCTTTTTTACCGTTATACATAGTATCACTTTTTATATTGTGCTTTGATACGAAACATTTCGGGGCTATTTTTGGTTCTAGATATTAATACATCTGAAAACTATGAGCATTACCACAGCTTCTACTACCGAAAAAGTCGACATATTTGATACTACCCTGCGAGATGGAGAACAAGTTCCAGGTTGTAAATTAAATGCAGATGAAAAAATAGTCATCGCAAAACAATTGGAAGCTTTAGGTGTTGACATCATCGAAGCCGGGTTTCCAGTTTCAAGCCCTGGAGATTTTCAATCTGTTGTTGACATTTCTAAAGCAGTTACTGAACCAATTATTTGTGGATTATCACGAGCAGTAGAGAATGATATTATTGTGGCAGGAGAAGCCTTAAAACATGCCAAAAGAGCACGTATCCACACTGGATTAGCTACTTCAGAAGTACACAGGGTTCATAAATTAAGAATGAGCAAGGAACAAGTTTTAGAAAAAACTGCCATGTGTGTGAAGACTGCGAAAAAATTCGTTGAAGACGTTGAGTTTTATGCGGAAGATGCAGGAAGAACAGACAATGAATACCTAGCACAAGTCTGTGAAGTAGCAATTGCTAACGGAGCAACAGTATTAAACATACCAGACACAACAGGATATTGTTTACCGCACATGTACGGTGAAAAAATAAAATATTTGCTAGAGAACGTAAAGGGGATCCACAAAGCAAAACTATCTACTCATTGCCACGATGATTTAGGATTATCTACAGCCAATGCTATATACGGTGTTATGAATGGAGCTCGTCAAATTGAGTGTACCATGAACGGCATTGGAGAAAGAGCTGGTAATACCTCTTTGGAAGAAGCTGTGATGATCATCAAGACGCAACACGAGATGGGAGTTCACACAAACATTAACACTAAACTACTTACTGAGACAAGTAAATTAGTTAGTGAAAAAATGAATTTTATGGTGCAAGCTAACAAGGCAATTGTTGGTGACAATGCATTTGCTCACTCTTCTGGAATTCATCAAGATGGCGTGATCAAGCACAGAGAAAATTACGAAATCATTGACCCAAGAGACGTAGGTTGTGACCTTTCAGCAATTGTATTAACAGCGCGTTCTGGTAGAGCAGCTGTTGCTTATAAAGCTAAGTTGATGGGAACTGAATTAACCAAAGATCAATTAGATGTTGTTTACGACAAATTCATTGAATTAGCTGACGGTCAAAAACAAGTTTCAGATAACGAATTACAAGTAGTAATGGACGCTGTGTTATAAGCTGAATACAATTACTACTTACAAATATTTAAAAGGAGGCGTTTGCCTCCTTTTTCATTTCAACCCTAATGTCATAAATTCAAAGGAAATGATTTTAGAACACGCCATACTAAACGTAAAACCAGGACTAACTGAAAGATTTGAAACAGACTTCATAACCGCTGGCAATTGCATCTCATCAATTAAAGGGTACATCAATCATTCTCTTCAGAGATGCATTGAAGACGAGAACAAATATCTTTTATTGGTAAAATGGGAAAAATTAGAAAATCACACTGTTGATTTTAGAAAATCTGAAGAATATCAATTTTGGAAAAAATTATTGCATCATTATTATGAACCCTTCCCTGTTGTAGAACATTTCAAAGAGATTACATTTGACTAATTGAGGAAACTAAGCAATTAATCGTTGTTCTTATCCAAACAAGTCTGAGCTCAAGTAACGGTCACCGCGATCGCAAACAATTGTTACGATGACTCCTTCCTGATTTTTATCAGATAATTCTGAAGCTAATTTTAAAGCCGCAGTCAAAGCACCTCCACTACTCATTCCAGCAAGAATCCCTTCTTGTTTTGCCATCGCTCTAGTAGTTTCTGTTGCCTCTTCCTGGCTTACATCAATCACTTTGTCCACCCTACTGCTGTCAAAAATTGTTGGAACAAACTCAGGTGACCACCTCCTAATACCGGGAATCCGTGAGCCATCCGTTGGTTGAGTTCCTACAATTTGAACTTTGTTGTTTTGTTCTTTCAAATACTGAGACACACCCATGATAGTTCCAGTGGTTCCCATAGCCGAAACAAAATGAGTTATTTCGCCTTTCGTATCTTTCCAAATTTCTGGACCAGTGGTTTTATAGTGCGCTTTGTAATTGTCCTCGTTTCCGAATTGATTCAACATGATGTATTCTCCAGTTGCAACCATTTCATCGGCTACAACCCTAGAATATTCTATGCTTTTTGCCGCCGGAGTTAAAATAACGTTTGCGCCGTAAGCCTCCATACTTATGATTCTTTCTTTTGTAGAATTATCAGGCATGATCAAATGCATTTCTAAGCCCTTCAGCTGAGCTATCATAGCTAATGCAATACCTGTGTTACCACTTGTTGCTTCAACTAATTTGTCGCCTGCTTTTATATCTCCACGTATCAACGCTTCGTTTATCATGTTGAATGCAGCCCTGTCCTTAACACTTCCTCCAGGGTTTTGACCTTCTAGCTTGCAGTAAATCTTAACTTTCTTATGCGAGTTGAGGTGAGATATTTCTACCAGTGGCGTATTGCCTATTAAATCAAGAATATTCATTGCTTTTGTTCTATAAGTTGGATAAAAGGTTAGACCATTTTACGCTTAATATAAATTCACTATCAAGACTAACATCATGGCTTAAAGGTAATCGTATCAGGATCTCCATTTTGATGACTCATCTTCGCCCTGTAATACACCTTCGAACCATCTCCAACAGATTTTGTTAACCACACACCTCCCCCAATCACGCTTCCATTACCAACAACTGTTTTTCCTCCCAAAATTGTGGCTCCTGCATAAATAACAACATTGTTCAATATTGTCGGGTGACGCTGTTCAACAACATCCCGTTTTTCGACACTAAGCGCTCCCAAAGTAACCCCTTGATATACTTTCACATGATCACCTACAACGGTCGTTTCTCCAATGACTACTCCTGTTCCATGGTCTATACAAAAGTACTCGCCAATTGTTGCCCCTGGGTGGATATCTACACCTGTTTTACTGTGAGCGTTTTCAGAAATAATTCTTGGAATTAACAACACTCCCATTATTTCTAATTCGTGAGCCACTCTATGTGCTGCAGTAGCATAAAAACCGGGATAAGACCGGATAATTTCAGCATGACTTTTTGCAGCTGGATCTCCATCGTATAAAGCTTGGATATCCTTTTTTAACAAATCATGAATACGTTCTAACTGACTAAAAAAAGCATCTACTACTTTATCATTATTGCTACTAGCATTACCACCACTGTCTTGGTTTTTATTGCACTTTAAAATAGATTTTAAGTCCGATTTTAAGTGCTCTACAGATTTTGAAAGCTGTGCTGTAGAAGTGTATTCCACATCACAAAATCCAGGAAATAAAACTCCCACTAAGCTTTTGAACCACGCACCCACTACTAGCGGTGTTGCACATGTTGGAGCATCTTCATGCTCTTGTAATAATCTATCGATAAAGTTTTGTTCCACGTTTTATAATTCTTTTTGTTGACTATAGCTAACTAATACTGTAAATATTCGAATAGCAAAGATAATATAATTGTTCCATAATTAATTCAAAAAAGGACCGTCCTACATTCGGTAAATCTCTATTTCTTTAGTAATTTAATTGACGTACTATGACCCGATTTGTCAGGTACTCGAAGAATGTATATACCATCTGAAGCCCCTCCCAAATGAATCTTCATGCGGCCTCCATCACCTTTTCCTGAATAAATCAACTGTCCATAAACATTAAAAATCCGGACTTCATCACCAGATACTACTCCATTAATGAAAAAATCAGAATGAAATGGATTCGGATAAACTGCGACTTTTGAGTTTTCAATTTTTTTATTTGAAACAGGCTCTACCATCGTTGAATTCGTCATGTACCTGCTCTTCCAACCAACAAAGCTAGTGCTGTCTTGTTCAAAAAACACCACATGAACACTGTCATGACTATCAAGTTTAAACCCAACACCTCCTCCCAAACTACTGGCTGTATGTTGGTTAACATCAAAAATTACATCTTTAACCCATCCTGAACCTTTCTGCTGATAGTATCGAATGTCATGATCTGTTCCACAAACTAAATGCAACTCACCTTTTGAACCCTTCTGCAGTGACAATGGTTTTCTACTCGAGTTTGAAACCCCAGTAACAGTATCTACCGCTTGTTTCAACCAAACTCCAGCACTCAATTCATTGTGATAAACTATTGCGGAATCACCTCCTAAAGTCTCCAAATACGCAACATGAACCTGAGCCCTATCATCCACAATTAAGACACTGTACTTACCAACATCCCCTACAGTATCAATAACATTCAACTCCCAATTCCCTGATGACCGATTGCCTTAATACAATTGCTTTTCAGCATCGTCGTAATAACTTATGTGAGGCACATTTCCAGTAACAAGTAGAAAACCAAAACCGTACATCAATCCGCTCTTAGTCT
>Ga0115000_10001317_pt1 | contig 22159 bp, 30 predicted proteins | sample ArcticOcean_MG_C_6_FD_89690 | JGI IMG/M metagenome (GOLD analysis project Ga0115000, IMG submission 89690) | Marine microbial communities from western Arctic Ocean - ArcticOcean_MG_CB8_128 | ecosystem: Environmental > Aquatic > Marine > Oceanic | place: Arctic Ocean: Canada Basin | collected... | reverse complement strand
TATATCTGAAAAGATCCCGAGGAACGCTTCTTCCTTGGATACTCTGTATACAATTGCCATATGTTTTGTGACATCATTTGCAGACGCCGGGATTGTGAGCTTATCAAACATTAGCTCTTGCAGAATATCAAAGAATCCCTCTCTGTTTGGAGAATGTACTCTAGGAATCCTTGTCTGTTGTGGCCTTTTTATAAGTTCAGCGCCGTTGGATTTTTGATCAGAAGCCATATCAATCCTCCTTAATCATCTTAAAAAGATTTTCACGGTCCAAGTCTGTAAGACTTTCTTGGGCTGCCGCTAGATCTTTCTTTTGAACCAGTGTTGCGAGCTTTACCAACTGCTCATTACTTCTCTGTAGGGTTTCTACAAATTTTGCAGCTACGGGGCCAGAGTCAGAGTACCTGTCCTGATTGCCAGGCACGCCCATGTATTCTTTGAGTTCCAGCAGCAAACTTTCGGTAGCTTGGCGATCATTTTTTATGTTTTCCAGGGCTTGCTCTATTAAAGAATCTAAGTCTTTCTTCAATTTGGGTACCTCTCACGTTTAACTAAATAGTTTACTAATGTATTTCTCCATTATCCCATTTATTTTTAAACGTTGAATATCTTGCCCTCATTTTGTTTAAGCAGCTAACAATTTGCTTAGTGTTAAGCCCGGTTATTTCACGGAGGTAAAGATAAACTGCTTTTTTATTAAAAATTTCTATTTGTTCAATGTTTTTCATCAAAGTTATAACGGCGTTTAGGACACACTTTTCATTTTCCCTAAGGCTAGGACGGTCCCAGCTTTCCACTTCGTACATTAAAGAATGCCAAAATTCTATTTCCTCTTGCTTATCTTGAAAAGATTTTTCGTTTGTTGCCTTAACTACATTAAATTCTTTTACAAGATCATCGTAGTTGACTTCTCTTTTGTTTTTTTGAGTTTGTTTCTTGGCCTTGTGCGTAAACCAGTTCTTGGTAACCACTGAAAAATAAGAGAAAGCTTTAGCGCCCTTTGAAGCATCAAATTTTTGAAGAATAGTGGTCAGCCAAATTTTGCAATCATCTTTTAAAAAATCAATATTTTCTAAGGAAGTAAATTTGTAGGTATATACAATTTTATTTACAAGTTCATCAAAGGCTGGTTGTATTTGCTGTTTGTATAATTCTTCTCTTATTTGTTTACTGTCTGTATTACTGTAACTAATTATAGCTTGTTCAGTATCGGATGTAAAATAATAATTCTTTTTCTTACTCTTGCTCTTCTTGACCACTTAGTACCTCCCCTTCAGTATCTTCGGCTAGAAAAAAGACACTCTTTAGCTCGGTAATATCCTCGGCTAATTTGTTTGTATGAGACAGGAGACCTTTTAAGGTGTCGTCTCCGTAAAACATAGGCAATCCATAAACAGCCTCCAAGTGTTCTTTGTAAGTTTCAACTTTGCTTGAGAAGTCATAGCTAGTTTCGGAGAGATAACGGAACCTTGTCAACAGTTCTCTTATATACCATCCGGCTATAACTAAAAGTGAAAACAAAAAAACGGTGATAGACCAATATAACATATTATTTTTCCCGTCTCTTTAACTTCTGTTTATCTTTTTCCATCTCTTTTTTTGCATCTTGAATTGTTTTCTCGATGACTTCTCCGGGCTTAGAGGGACCTTGCTGTAAACTTCTTTTGATATTGATCGGAGTGTTCAACATTTTTTTAAGAGCCTCTGCCCCACATTTTTCGCAGGTAGTCCTTTTGACTTTATAAGAATGAAAATATTCTATAGTAAAATCACACTTACTACAGCAGTAGATATATGTTGGCATTATTCTGTTTGAAATACGTTTTGTTGTTTGGTAGTCTCAACGTAAACTCCGGGTGCGTTATCAACGTAGATTAGGTCGTCTCTTACAGATAAATTCCACTCAGATAAAAGCTCTGTGATATCAGATTCATCGGTCAAACATTTCTGTAAAGTCATTAACAAAGCGCCTTTTGCTTGGTCAGATAGTTTCATTTTTATTCCCCTTGTTAAAAAACACTGCTGTGTTTATTGCTTTATCGCATATAAAAAGATCATAGTTTGGTTTCCACATTTTGATTTCGTGACATTTTGCACCCCAATCGCTCAGTTGTTGATGTGTAAGTTCTGTCCAGTCTATTCCTGTAGTTCCACCACGGGCAGTCCAATACACAATTGTATTTTCCTTATCGTAGAGATCATTAATTTTCTTAATGTTTTCTTTAATTGGAACTGCGTCGGGATAATTTCTCTCTCCCAAATAAGTACAGATTGTGTCATCAATGTCAACGTAGATTATCATTTTTTAATACCTTTGTAGTAGAATATCCATTGATCCTGGGAAAGAAAACAACCTCTTTGGCATATTCAGCGCCCACGACAGATTTTCCTTCCCAGTCAGAACCCACAACAAGTATATCAGGGTTTATATTTTCTATTAAGCCCTCAAGCTCTTTTCGTGATTTAAAAGAAACAGTTTTGTCAACATACCTTACCGAGGATACCAAATATTGCCTATCTTCTAGAACATTGAATGGCCTGCCTTCGCCTTTTGCTGCTTTTACTTTTTCGTCGGTGTCCAAGCCAACTATAAGTTGATCTCCAAGAGATTTGGCAAACTTAAACATCTCTATGTGTCCACGATGAAGAACATCAAAGCAGCCATTCGTCCAAACTATTTTCATACTACACTTACACCCCGCTTTTGGACGACTTTAGTCGCACAATCGTTAGCAAACATAATAGCCCTCTCAATATCATCTGTTTTTAAATATTCGGCTACAAACCCCGCTATAAATGTATCACCGCCGCCTGAAGAGTCTTTTATCTCAACACGGGCAACCGGGAAGGTCTTGCTCTTGTATTCACAGCCTCCTGAACCAAGAGTGATAATCAATCTATCATATATTTCTTTGTCCAACAGATGTTTTGTTCTGTTGTGTTCGTAGTAATTGATTTTTATGTACCGCATATCGTCACACCAGTCGCCTAGCAATTTCTTCGTGTCCAAAAATACATTGTTGTGAAGAAGTGATATTTTTTTCATCGTGTCTTCCGACAAAAACCCCTTGCAGTAATCAGAAATTATAACAGCATCGTATTCTTTAATCTTTTTTTCAACTAAAGACATATCCAGTTCCTCTAAAACCTCATCATTTTCATCGGTACGAAGAAGCATCTGGTTTGTCTTATTATCAATATATCTACTTTTCTTGACAAGCTGCCAATTTTTATTTGTAATAATACAGCAGTCAATGCCTAATGATTCAAGGTTGTGTAAAACATTCATTGCCATACCATCGGATATAGTAGTCGTTGTACCATTAAAAACTGGTACGGGTGCGTCTGGACACAGTCGGTCACAATTACCGTAGTTAAAAATATCTTTACAGCTTTCGCCTATGATAAGAACTTTTTTAGCCATTATCTAGATAAAAATTCCTTTCCGTCGCTGACCCGATCTCTCCAATAGTTGAGCAAGTCATTCATTGTCTTTTCAAATGGTATCTCGGGAGTCCACCCTGTATGAGATTGGAACTTTCTTGTATCAGGAACTTGTAGATCTGCGTCAATAGGCCTTAGGCGCTCAGGGTCGGTCTCAACCTTTATACCCTCAACCGTTGACTGAGAAATTAAATAATCTAACATATCCCTGATTGTACAACTGAAAGTACCCCCAATATTATAATATTCACCGGCGATTGGGTCCTTTGTTACTAAAAGATAATATGCTTTAACTGCATCTCTTACATCGGCCCAAGTCCTTAAAGAATTTAGATTTCCCACCTTAATTACTGGGGGTATCATGCCAGCCTCAATCATAGCAATTTGTTTTGCAAACGTTGATTCAGCGAATACATCACCACGTCGGGGTCCAGTGTGTGTGAACATCCTTGTTGTCATTATAGTAAGTCCATATGCTTCAGCATAATATCTGCCGATGAGGTCAGTTCCGACCTTAGAAATTGCATAAGGAGAAGCTGGGTGGAAAGTTACTTCCTCGTCAATTGGTAAAAATTCTTTTGGCACTCTACCAAAAACTTCTGATGAAGCACAAATGTGAATCGTTGGTTTTATTCCAATTTCTTTGATGGCTTCTAGCAGTCTTGCCGTCCCGAGGATGTTTGTTTCCAGTGTTTCTATAGGAGCTATGAAACTAGTTTGTGGATAACTTTGTGCTGCTAAATGGAAAACATAATCCGGGCTGCTCTTCTTTACGGCCCTCAAAAGAGATGGGAGATCATTTAAGTCCCCATAAATTAATTCTACTCTCTCTTTCGCATTAATTCTTGGGAATAGGTGTTGTATGTTTTCAAGATTATCGTTCCACCTACAAAACCCGAAAATGTCCCAGTCTGTTTGTTCAAGTAAGAAATCAGCTAGGTGTGAACCCACCATGCCCGTTATTCCCGTGATTAAGACTTTCTTAGACATCAACATTTTCCCTATACCATTGTAAAGTGTTTTCAATACCATCGTCTAGAGTTACCTTTGGAGACCATCCGATGGTTGCAAAAGCCTTCTTGCAATCTAAAAATAGACTAGTTTTGATCGTAGGCTGTGTAAGATCAGATTCAACAACTAGATTCTTTCCCGAGGTTTTAATAATCTTATGCACCAAATCACGCACGGAGATTGCTTCTCCAAGACCGACATTGAAAAGTTGGTATGGTTCCTGCTGATTCTTGATTGCCAGTTCTACAAAATTACAAAGATCTCTGACGTGTAAAAGGTCTCTCTTTTCCTCGCCGGTACCCCACATCACAACCTTATCTTTTGCGGTCATAACCTTTGTTACTGTAGCCCCGAAGACATGGCTTTTTTCTAAATCATATTTATCGTGTGGTCCATAGATGTTTGAGTGGCGAATAACTGTATGTTTAGTTTTTCCAAGGCGTGAATAAAAGTCACACATCTTTTCAATGTATACTTTGGTGTTTCCTACTCCAAAATATTTTGAGTAAATTTCATCAGATCCAGAAAAATCTTCTTCCTTAAGAGCCTGTTCGCTTGGTTGATACATTACAGTGCAGCTTGGGAATATAAAGTGTTCGACCTCATTGTCGTAAGCAGATCTTAACAGGAGAGAATTCATTACCGCATTGTCGGTGACATGAATATATGGCTTAGTTGTTATATCTTTGGCTCCTGATGTTGTGGCCGCAAATTGCAACACTACATCAATCCCTTGCATAACACGATCAACGTCTTGTGGGCTGTTGAGATCTGCCTGGCACCACTCAACATTATTATACCCTTCAACAGCGGGCTTATTATGATATATCGCCCTAACCTTATAATTTACCTTACTGTCAAAATATTCAAGAAGGTTTCTTCCGATAAATCCAGTAGCGCCGCAAAGTAGAATGTTTTTCATTATTTTCTGTCCTTTAAATATCTTAATATATTTTTCTTAGATGATAAAGCGGCTTTCGGAAATACTGCTGCCAAATCTTCACTTGAAAGTTTTGGAGTTTTATATTCATAATTTCCGAACCTAACCTGTTTTCTCACTAGACCAGATATCTCTTGTAAAGTGATATTTGTAGAAGATATAAAATCAACTATACCAGTATAGTCTTTTTGTATCGCAATGTTTATAAATTCTAGAATATCTTCCTGTAAAACATAGTTGAACGTTGATCCCGAAGTTAAAGATAGTTCCGGGGCATCGTCTTCAATAATTTTACGGAAATTGTTTTTCCTCATAGTTTTGCCTAAAATAGCAGAGCACCTTAAAATAAGTGGCTTAGTTGCTAGATTTTTAACGATTGATTCAGACATCAGTTTTGATGTTTTATATAAATTGTTTTCCTCTTCATATACATCCACAGAAGAAAGAAACACAAATTTTTTATGAGAGATTTGACATAAGTCTTTAGTTAAGAAAATATTATCTTGCACAATATCGTAATAGTTCTTAACATCCTTCTTGGAATTAAAAGCGCAGTGAATAATTACATCATATGAAGGTACTTGAACCTGACCTAAAAATGAATGGCTGTTACTGCGAGTAAGAGTATCACAATCTATCTGTGACGCTATGAATTTTCCAAGTCCGCTGTTCGCCCCTGTAACAAGAATTTTATTTCTTGAAGGCGTTGTGTCGGTCATCAATTGTGCTCCTGTTTTTCTCGAACCAATCTATTGTCTCTTGGATCCCGTCCTCTAGGCTGATTGATGTCTTAAATCCTACGCTCTCTGCACGAGTTGAATCAAGGATTCTTCTTTTATCGCCAGCAGGTTTAGAAATATCCCACTCCACTTCAATATCTTTAGGGCATTTTTCTACTACAATATCAACAATCTGTTTAATTGTGATGCCCTCTCCGGAACCCAGGTTCACTGGAACATTTATTTTGTTGTCTACCATATGTAACATCCCTAAGGCTACGTCTCGTGAATGAATAAAATCTCTGATTGGTGAGCCATCTCCCCAAACCTCAAGCTTATCATTTTCGTAAGACTTCCTGATCAAGGAGGGTATAACCATGGCATTTTCTGGGTCAAAATTGTCATACGGTCCATAAACATTGGCAGGCCTCACAATAGATACACAATCCCAGCCATATTGGATTTTATAGGCTTCGGCTTGGAGTTCTCCCATCCTCTTAGACCATCCGGCAAACCGATCGTTGTCTGACGGAAAAGTTGACCAAACATCGTCTTCTTTGAAAACCTCTGCGGGATGATATACTCCAACACTGCTTGTGTATAAATACCATTTGACTTCGGCAAGGCGTGCGGCTTCCATCATATTTGTGTTGAATTGTAACATTGGCACCATAAAATCAGCCGGCTGTTCTTTACACATTTTTGGAGAGCCCTTGACTCCAACAAGATTAAAAACATAGTCCATGCCACTACAAGCATCTTGGCAAGCTGAGAAATCCGTAAGATCAGCATACAAATATTTAACTGATTCAGGTAAGCCCTTGGGCGGGTCCAGAGATACAACGTAAACGTTCGCTCCCCGATTAACTAACAAGTCAACAAGTTGTCGTCCGATCATTCCAGTACCGCCAGTAACTAGAACCTTCTTATTTTTATATTCAACAGTCATTTAGGGCCTCACATAAGTTTTTTATTTGTTGTTCGCTCAACTCTGTATGATTGCCCACATAGAGTCCATAGTCGTGTATATGGTTTGCTACATCTAGCTCGCCAACAATCCGGTGATCATATTTTTGTAAATATGGTTGCCGGGCTTGATTACCGCCGCCGGCAGTTCCAATTCTATATTCTACCTTTTTATCTTCTAGTACCGAGCATGCTCGCTGAAAAAGATCTTTATCCTTACCCTTGACAATTAATGGTAGTGCAAAATTGCTATTGCCTTCTATATTGAAGCCTGTCTCATATTTTTTACTATCCAGATTTTTGACCCAAGTTCGGAAATTATTAGATCTAGTAATACAGATTTTATCTAGTCTTTTAATTTGCTCTAGACCCAAGACAGCGTTAAACTCTGTATTTCTGACATTATACCCTGGCACAGCGAACAAGAACAAGGGATTTAGATCCGGGTATTCTTCGCTGTACTCCTTAGCGATATCATCACCTGCTTCCCTAATCATACCGTGGGACCTAAACATCTTTGCAAGTTCATAGATTTTTTGGTCATTGGTACAAACCACACCACCCTCAACTGTAGTGATGTGGTGCCCAAAGTAAAATGAGAAATTAGACATTGCGCCGAAGGTTCCGACTTTTTTCCCATTAAAGGTAGCGCCGTGTGATTCACAGCAGTCCTCAATTATAATCAGATCGTTTTCTTCGGCCAAAGAAATCAACTCTTCTGTTAGTCCGTTAAACCCAAGTGCGTGTACCAGAGTAATCCCAACGGTCTTGTCTGTGATCGCATTTCGGATATTTTCAGCCGTGATAGCCATACTCCCTGGGTCTACATCAACAAAAACAGGAGTCATACCAAGGTTAACGATAGGAGAAATATCAGAAACCCAGCCGATAGGGGGAACAATTACTTCTCCGCCGCCGGTGATCTCCTTGAGAATTGATGCCATAACATAGTTCGCTGATGCGCCGGAGTTTACAAAAACAGTGTGTTTAACCCCCAACCAATCAGACCAAGCTTGTTCAAATTCCTTGACATATTTTGATTGAGTAAATCTTACGTCAGGTTCTTGAAGCCACTTGATTAAAGCTTGCTTATCTTGTTCCGTTATGTTATCGTTAATTAATGGCCATTCAAATCTATTTTGTACCATAATACTCTCCATATTCAATCAACAATGTAGACTTAGAATCTTTACGATCGTAGGCTTCTTTAAACGCTGGGAATATCTCTTCCGGTTCATTTAACTGTACGATATTAATGTCTGTTAACATTTTACGAAATGCTTCAGTATGATCTTGGGTGTGCTGTGGTCCGGCATCAATAGGATTCTTAGATCCTACCGCAACACGAATAATCACACGGGGTGTCATTTCACCTTTAGACATATCTCTCATTTTATCCAGATGGTTGATTAATTGGTTACAAGAAAGAATAAAAAAGTCAAACCTTGGGTACATTGTTATCGGAACAAAGCCTTCCAAGGCCATTCCAGTTGAAATCCCCATTTGGGTCTCTTCAAATACTGGTAGTTCAACCCTCTTTTCATCTGGTACATTTTCAAGTGTGCTTGAGATTGAGTGTCCGCTAACTTTGCAAGCTTGACCAAGAAAGATGGTATTATCTTTTTTAGACAACCACTCCATTGATTTTGTAAGTTCGTCTTTGTATTTCATAATCAAAAGTTAACCCACTTCCCAGTACCGTGATGAGGATAGCTCATATTATATTCATAATATATTACGCCCTCCGGTGCTTGTTGTTTCTCGCCCCAAGCCATATCGGTTGGGGTATGAACGCTCATATTGTTATCTTCTACAACCCATTGTAATGGTAAATTGAAATTTTTTGCATATTTATATGCCTCATGGAAGGCTCCGGTTTCCATTGTCATATCGCCGACGAAACACCAGACTCTTTTGTTAGAACCTTTTGTTTTGAGAGCCAGGGCTACACCTAGAGCCAATGGGATGATTCCTCCAACAATAGATGAGGCATAGAAGTTTGGATTTAAATTATTGGTACCCATGCTTCTGCCCTCCACAATTGAGCTAAAGAGTTTGTCTTTGTCAACTCCGTGCAGAAGAGCGTGATAGTGGTTTCTCCAAGGTACAAATACCCAATCGTCTTCACTTATATATTGGAAGATTTCTATCAGTTCTTTTTCGTTGTTTTTTGCTAGGTGGATTGGTCCTTTGATTTCCCCTGCCTCATATGCATCCCGGACCTTTGATTCAAAATCAATCAGTTCTTGTCCTGTAATAGAAACATTTCTAACCTTCTTTAGGTGCTCTGGTATATTCATTTGTCTCTTGCCTGTAAAATTGGGTTATCTATTGGCCAATTTATGTTAACACGAGGATCGTTCCACTTTAAGGTAAACTGGTCACCGACATCAGAATATTTTCCATCATACGCCAGCTTGTAACTAAATACAGCATTTTTACTCATCACACAGAACCCATTTCCAAATCCTGGGGGCAGTAAGACCTGCTTTCTCATTTTGTCATCTAGCATCATCCAGTCCCACTGAAGATACGTTTCTGAATCAGGTCTATTATCAACTACAACAAAATACAATTCTCCCTGTAGGCAGCTAACCATCTTCCAAGTTTTATAATCTCCGTGGATACCACGGATGACATCCTTCCTTGAAGATGAATATTTATCATGGATAAAATCTAATTTTATTGGAGAAGTTTTTTTCTTATAGGTTGTCCAGATATCTCCCCGGTAGTCACGAAACATATCAGCATCGAAAACTTCAACCTCTGAGAAGGTATTGTTTACCAACTAATATCCCAATCTTTAAAATCGGCAGCCAGACAATCAATCTTATAATCTTTTCTGCCACCAGCAAGTTCTTGAATTTTATTCTTGGACGTATTTCTGATTCCGTTCAATCCGTGCGTTAGTTCAAGATTATTTCCGTCTTTAATGCCTTTTCTATAATTTGACTCGTTGTGCCAAATATGGAGATTCATCTGGGACAAAACAACAATAGCACGAACAGTGTCTGCATCAATATGACCAGACTCTTTTAAGATTAGTTCAATATCGTGACAAATATCAGAAATTTCCTGTGCATACTCTTCCTTATGGTCGGTGATGAACACTTCCTTAAGCTGAGCGATAGATAATCTATCAATTAATTCTGCAAGCGTTGGTAGGTATTTTCTAGTCATTTAAAAGCTCCGGGATCGTTTTTATTAAATTTGTAGCGAATGTGTCGTCCATTGACACATATTTTTTTGCAGTCTCATAGTTTTCTTTGATATACTCTAATTTACTAAGATATAAGTCCTCTGATAAGTTGTCAAGAATACTAATCAACTCAGGACCTGTATTGAATTGTAAAATTCCCTTTTCATTGAAGAATTCTCCTACGTTTGGACATCCCCAAAAAATAGGGATAGTGCCATGGCGGAAAACGTCTACCAAGGTTTCTGTAAAATAATTCTTTTCTTTTGAGTTCATAATAGTAATACTAAAACGGTAATCCTTTAGAGGCTCTGTCTTACCTTCTCTAATAGCACCCGCAGTTAGCCCGCTATTTCCTTTTCCAAAGGGTTTATATGCTCCGCCCCAAAGGTCTACATCATATTTATTTTTGATTGCATTGGCGATTGTATGACGCAAGCGGTGGCCACGAGTCATAGTCTGCTTAGAGGCTATAAGAGATAGCATCTTATTTTTTTCATGAACTCCGGCATCATCATTAGAAACACGGGATGTGGCAATTAAGTTTTTTATATATTTTGGACCACGGTCCAACAAATCTTGATCAAAAGTAAAAATGTAATCAAATTTATTTTCGTAGTTTACGATATGATCATAAGCAAAGGAATGGACTCCCTTGCACTCAACTAACCAAGCAACTTTGTATTTACTCTTAACTTGATCCACCCACGGTGTCATAAAGTCTTTATCGGTGAAAACCGTGACACCATCAAACTCTGGATATCCCAGCCCTGTGCCTTTCTTTAGCCATTCAATTTTAGTGGGCTCAAACTCACTTGAGAAGTTTTGACAACCCCAATATTTATCATAATGAGGTGGGGCAAGACTATCAAACAAGTTTACTTTTAGTTTTTCAATCACCCTTGATCACCCTATAACTATCACTGTCAAAGTGTTGTGTTGAAAACTCAAAAAGTTCCGAATCTTCTAATGCAATCATCTGATGTCTTAAGCCTCGGTAGACATGGAAGTTATCTCCGGATTCTAAGACGAGTTCTGTGGCTTCTTCTAAATTGTCATCGTCACCATACTTTATCAACATTTTTCCGGATTGAAGATAAAATACTTCGTCCTTAAGTTTGTGATAGTGCCAGGAGCATCGTTTGTCCTTACTGAAGTATAAGAGCTTACCGCAATATTCTTCCTTGTTGACGATCCATCTTTCCCAGCCCCAGCCTTTTTCAACGTGTGTCATTTCTAGCGTCATTTTATAATCCCTTTGCGGTCCATCCGCCATCAACATAAATATCCTGCCCTGTAATGTAGGAGGAAGCGTCAGATGCTAAAAATAATACGGTCAAGGCAATATCCGTTGGTTTGCCCCATCTATTTAAAAAAGTTTTCTTTTTTCTCTCGTTATAAATTTTGCTATCTGACCAAGTCTTTTTTGTCATCTCTGTTTTGATATATCCGGGACCAACATTATTTACTCTAATACGCTTCTTGCCTAGCTCAAGAGCTAAAGATTTTGTTAAACCTTTTAGTCCGTGTTTTGTAGTAACGTAGGCCGGATTATCCGGAAAGGCTAGCTCTGCATTTAAACTTGTTATATTTATAATTGAGCCATCGTACATATTATTAGCCAACCCTTTTGACAACAAATATGGAGCCAGTAAATTGACCTTATAAGTTGTATCCCAATCGCTGTTAGAATAATCAAAAAAATTGTTAGGAAATGTAACTCCGGCACAATTAACTAAAATATTTGACCCATTTGTATGATTTTGACTAACATATTCAACAAATTTATCTATTTGTTGTTCATCTCTTAGGTCCATAGAATAATTCTCGATGTTTTTGTTTGTCCAAGTTAAATTGTTTTCTAGGTCCAGGGCATAAACCTTACTGGCACCGGCTTCGGCAAGAGATAGAGTTATTGCCTGGCCTATGGCTCCTGCTGCACCAGTTACAACCGCTACTTTTCCTGATAAAGAAAAAACATTGTCTAGATAACTCAACGAAGTTCCTCGACCAACTCTATTAGGCTACCATCAGGATCTTTACAAAAAGTAACTTTTGCAAAGCCATCTGGAGAGAGTTGTGGGGGGCTATTAAAATGAACCCCGGCAATAACCAACCTATTGTAAGTTTTGTCTAAGTTTTCTACCGTCATCGCAAAGTGAGAACAGCCAATCTTAGTGATCGGTCGGTTCATATCAGGCTGATCAGGATGTGTTTCATACCAAAGAAGTTCTACCATATCGCCGTTCTTTAGCGTCATTTTTATAGTGCGGACTCTAGCGTTACTGAGGTCAGAAAAATTATCGATGTAATCACCCGACTCCATCATATCTTTTTTTATTTCAAACCCTAAAAGGTTAGTATAGAAATCTATTGATCTCTCCGCATCGCTGACAACAATTCCAGTATGTCGAATATTAAGCATACTTTTCTCCTATAACAATATATTCGTCTTCTAAAATATCAGATTCTTTTTCCCAATGTTCAAAAACTTTACAATTCCTGAATCCGGTATTTTTCATTAAAGAAATAATATCATGACGATCGTAATTCTTTAAGATAACATTGCTAACTGAAGTTTCTGAAAGATCTCGCTTGATGAAGGTTTTGTTAATATTAATGTTCTGTCCTTGAAGCTCACAATCCCATAATAAATATTTCCAAGGATCTGGTTCTTTGAACTCCTGCCAAGTCTTTAATTTTCCATCTTGCATTTGGCTAATAAGTCTCTTATGCGAATCTAATTCAAGAATAAGTTTTCCTTTAGGATCAAGACAATCATAAATTGAAGACATAAGCTCTTTATCGGACCCAGGCTTTATTGGATTTATAAATTGATAGGCCAAGTCAACACAATAAACAAGGTCCAGGCTACCAAAATATTTAAGGTTAGTATTTAGAATATTGTCCTGATAATTGTATATGTTATTGTTACCAAGATCCTTTTTCCATTTGTCGGCAAAGTTTACCCTGTTCTCACTAACCTCTACGCCGTAGCCAGACTCAAGAAGATTTTTATTGTCCAAAGCATAAAGAAATTTTGAGTTACCGGAACCTATCTCCAGAACTCTTACCTTTTTGTTGAAATTTTCTTCTATAAAATGAACGTTCTTTTTGACACTTTCTAATTTTGAATTACGATAAGCTTTTAGATCTTTTTCCGAATTAAAAACCTCATAATCCTTATAGGCTAAAAGATTGGGGTGCATTTATAAACTCCCCCGAATACATTCTTCTAGAACATCAAAAGATTCATTAATTGCCTCTATTGGAATTGTCAGTGGTGGACCAAGCTTTATAGATTCTCTAAAAGTACATACTGGAAGCACACCGTTTTCAATACAATCAAAAACTATTTTATTTGTTCTTTCTACTGTGTCAAACACAATACCAGCAACCATACCTCGGGCATTGACATGAGTCACACAGTTATATTTCAAAAGCTTTTGACTTCTTTCTTCAAACACTCTGGATCTTTTTTTGAGTTCTTCTTGAAATCTATCATCTGTTAGGAAATTTAGATTGGCCACACAAGCAGCGGATCCCAATGCATTACCAGCGTGAGTTCCGCTTAAATTTGCCCCCAAGTCAATATCAATGACCTCCTTGGTGCCAAGAACTGCTGCCATAGGTAAAGACGATGATATACCCTTCCCTAAACAAATTAGATCAGGTTTAATGTTTTCGCCGTAAGTCATATATCCATACATTTTACCCATTCGATAAAACCCTGCCTGCACTTCGTCAAAACAAACAAGGGCTTTGTTATCTCTGGCAAATTTATAAAGATCTTGAATATATTGTGGCGGATACATCCACGCTGCCCAGCCTTGATAGGTTTCTAAAAAGAACGCTGCGATCTCGTCGGCAGGGGGAAGTAGACTGGGATCAAACTGTGCATCTGGAGTTGTGGGGAAATCTATAAATACAATATCATCATCGGCAACAGACGACCAATCTGTTGCTACCTTAGATCCACACATTAGCGCTGATCCTAGCACTCTGCCATGGTAACTACCATTGAAGGTTACAATATATCTTTTGTTGTTCTTCTTTGCCCACAGCTTAATAAGTTTATAAGCCGCATCTGTTACTTCTGACCCAGTATTTAACAAAACAGTTTTGTCAAAATGATCCGGGGAACTGCTTAGGAGTTTCTCTACAAATTCTTGTCGGATTTCTGTAATATATTGGTATGCGAAGATTAGATTTTTATCCAATTGTCGCTGTATAGCATCTTTAATCTCAGGATTAGAATGTCCTGCGTTGGCAGTAAAAATACCAGCGGTCATATCAATCCACTTATTACCCTCTTTATCAAACACATTATAGTCAACGGCGCTGTCCCACACTACCGGGACCTGGTGTCCGTTTGCTCTTGTCTCTAGTTCGTGGCGGCGGTCGTCTAGGTGGCTTTGTTTTAGTTTATAGCCATCATTGATTTGTCTATGTTCCGTCTTGATCATGATTTAACCCATTAAGTAAAGTGTGTCCCCGGACCCTAAGCAAATCTTCAAGCTGATTAAATTGATATTGTGTATCAACTTCTATTACTTCTTTTGTTATGATCGGTAAAATTACATCTCCGAAGGTATCACCGCCTAAAAGCGTTGATCTTTTGACAATGTCCAAGTACCCATTAGGTTGATAAGCTTTTGGGAATACCTGTCTTGGCAAATTGGTGTAATTTCTAGTCCCATTAAAGTCCGGGAAAAAACCACAGCACTCTCCAGCTTCGTTAATCATAAACATCTTGTGTGGAGATTCTGGCAATTCATGCATTGACCTAACCCCTGTACAAAAATCTTTCTGGTCTTTAAAATAGTTTTTAATGCAAAAGTCTATTACTTCAGGAAGTCTCAAAGGAGTTGTTGGTCTAATATATGCGACATCGTCGCCACCAATCTGTTCAAAATAATGTTCAATGACTTCTACATCTTTTGAATTATCTTGGGCCAGTTCAGATGGTCTCATAAAAGGGACCTCTGCCCCGTACTCAATTGCTATATCAGCTATCTCTTGGTCATCGGTTGAAACGATAATACGATCAATTAGATTAGACATCCTACAGGCAATTATTGAATATGCTAATAGAGGATGATTAATAAGCTGCTTGATATTTTTTTTTGGTACGCCTTTGCTGCCACCCCTTGCAGGTATTAAAGCTGTTAACTTTTTCATAGAGTATTATACTGTCTTAGTTTCTCGGCAATAGAAACTTCTGTTTCCATAACTCTTTTTTCTGGTGAACCCATTGCCTTAGAAATATCTCTAGCATAGTCTAACATTCGAATGAGTCCAGTGATTTCCAGAGAGGCTGATTGGTCTGACCCATACATTGCACGATCAAGGGTAATGTGGCGTTCCAAAGAGGACGCCCCAATGGCTACCGCTGCACAACTGATGATAATACCACTTTCATGACCGCTATACCCTACATTACGGCCATATCTTTTCTGAAGCGTATGCATCACATTTAAGTTAGCATCTTCAATAGGCATTGGGTAGGTGCTATTACAGTGCATCAATTCATAGGAACATCCGGCATCTTCAAAAATCTTGACAGCCTTGTCAATTTGTTCTAGGGTGCTCATACCCGTAGAAATAAACGTGTGCTTTTTTTCAGAAGCGATATCTTCAAGTAATTCTCGGTAAGTCAGTAATGCCGAGGCTACTTTATTATATTTGCAATCATACTGTTTTAAGAATTTTTGGCTTTTAAGATCCCAAGCGGAAGCGAACCATTCAATCCCGGCGGATTTGCAATAGGCATCGATGATATCATATTCTTCCTTACCAAATTCTAAACCCTCTTTCTGCTGCCTATTGGTTGTTCCCCAAGGACTATCTCTAGTTCTATCTAGATCCTCCTTAGTGTATACCTCTTCTATTGTTCTCTTTTGAAATTTTACAGCATCACACCCGGCGGCGGCGGCTGCATCAATTAATTTTCGTGTGATATCCAAACTTCCGTTATGGTTAATCCCGATTTCTGCAATTACAAAGACACTCATAATTCTATTTCCCCTTTAGTGAATTCATCATACCATGCATTTTTATTTAGGTTAATAATTTTTGTTCCTTTTAATTCTGCGCTCTCTCTTAGAATTCGCATATCATCAAGCAAAAACTCTTTGAATACATAACGCCAGTGACCAACATTTCCTGTGTTTGGAACGTAGTAAGGTTTGTCTGATCTGTTTGCATAACCAAGATTATAATCTAAGTCAAGCCCTACGACATATATTTTTTCAAATCCCATTAATACTGCCATGGAAATACAAAACAGACCAACAGTTTGACCAACCCCTAGATGCTGGCTATGTCCTGTATATTGTTGAAGGTTTTCTTGAAGAGTTAACGAATCTTTTTCCATCAAATGGCAACAATGTCCCGTTCGGGACCACCCGCCGGCAACGCCGGCGTGGACTTTGGCACAAAGCTCATTAACATTCTCATTTTTTGTATCCGGAAGCTGCCACATTTGTGAGTTGTTGCCATACATTTTGAAGTCTAAATTCTTATTTTCTTCGTAATGTTTCTTAAAATTCTTAAGAATTTTAATACACTTATGTCCCTTAAAATGCTTATTATCATAAGCTAAGTAATCGCACGTTAAGTTATTTTCCACAAACTCGGGATCTGTTAGATCTGCCGCCTTATTATAAAGAAGAGGGACCCCGTATGTGTTAAAAACATTGACTGGATAACCTCGTTGTCTCCATATATTTTCATTGAGTACTGAATCTCTAATGTTGAACTCAGTATTTGAGACTACCCAATAATCTGGCTTCTCCTCAAAAAAGTCAAACCACTCATTGACAGAAAACCTCTTTATTTTCTTAGATTTTTGAAGTTCTTGAATTTTATCAATGTGGGGACTTAAGCTTGGCCCGTGAAGTGCCACGACACAAGATTCACCCTTATGTTTATCAATTATTTTTTCATACGTTAGTTTCATCTATTCACCAAATAAAATTGTTTTTGTAGTATTCAACAATGTTCTTAATTTCATCATCAAAGACTTTCTTAGGTTTCCATCCGAGGCTTCTTATTTTACTATCATCTAGACAATATCTTAAATCTTGACCTTTTCTAATATATGAATAATCAACATATTTTTCCCAGTCTTCATCAGTTGAATAAAAACATTGAATTACTTTTCTGACTGTTTCGGCATTCGTTTGCTCAAAGTCTCCTGATATATTATAAATCTGGTTAACTTTACCTGTATCAATCAGTGTTAGAACGGCTTCGGCGGTATCATCAGCATGCAGCCAGTTTCTTACCGGCGTGCCCTCGTTATGAAGCCATATCTTTCTGCCTCGTAAGAGATTCTTAACTGATAGTGGAATGAGTTTTTCCGGATATTGTCTAATACCATAATTGTTTGTTGGTCTTACTATTAGATATTTTAAATCATAAGTCCTAGACCAAGCAAGTACTAACATATCGGCAGCGGCCTTAGCCGCAGAATAAGGATTACTAGGATGTAATAGATCGGCTTCTGTGTGCGATCCTTCTAAGATATCACCGTATACTTCATCTGTGCTAATATGTAAAAAAATTGGTCTGTCACCACAATTTTTTGGTTTGAACCTCACCAAATCCAATAAGTTCTTGGTTCCCACAATGTTGGTATTTATAAATTCATCGCTATTGATAATACTATTTCCGACATGTGATTCTGCGGCGAAGTTGACAACATAATCACAATCACATAATGATTTGATATCTTTTATGTCAGCATTTACAAATTTAAAATTCTTGTACTTTTGGATCCTCTTTAGGAATTTCTCGTTTGCTGCATAGGTAATTTTGTCGATACCATAAACCATCCAACCTCTCTCTAGGCACTTCTCTACAAAATATGATGGAATAAATCCAAGGCACCCAGTAACACAGATAATTTTCATATTATAATCTTTTGAAGAACTCATCTACAGTCTCCTCTATATATTTTAATTTTTCGTCAGTTATTCCAATAAAAGTCCCAAGAAAAAAAGTATCTATTGTCGCTTTGTGAGCATTTGGGAATTCAGCCATCAGATCATCATATTTGGCTGCATATTCAGAATAAGCTGGATGGTATAGACAGTTTCCTGTGAAATAGGAACGAGTCTGTATTTTATGATCTTCTAAGTGCCTCACTAACTGTTCTTTTGAAAATTTATCATTTTCCTTTACAGTTAATAAATACCCAAACCAGCACGGGTCTGATTTTTCTGTCTTCTTCGGTAGCATAAAATACTCTTCGTATTTGGAAAATATTTTATCCAGAGACTTAAAATTATAACGGCGGGCGGAGTCCATATCTGGTAGTTTGTTTAATTGTTCTAATCCTATCGCAGCCTGCATTTCTAGCGGCTTTAAATTAAACCCAATTTCATCAAAGACATATCGATGATCATAAGAAATTTTTTCTTCTCCACACTTTAACCAGGGTCTAAACCTATCGCCGCAAGCAGTTCCCGAGGTGACATCACCTGGCTTCTTCTCGTTACAATAACAGGCTCTACCCCAGTCTCTAAAGCTGGCCAGAACTCTTCTTAAGCGAGGGTCGTCTGTCGCAACGAAACCTCCCTCTCCCATTGTCATATGATGGGCTGGATAAAATGAGCAAGTAGACATATGTCCAAAAGACCCTAATTTTTTCCCATCGTATAAAGACCCCAAAGCGTCGCAAGAGTCTTCTAAAAATATTAGATCATATTTCTTTACCAAAGACATTACCCGGTCCATATCCGGGGGGTTCCCTAAAACGTGAGCAAACATTATGCCACGAATTGAGTCGTCGGCTTTTAAAATTTCCTCTACTTTATCCAAGTTAAGGTTTAATGAGGGTAAGTCTACATCTACAAAAACTGGTTTATATCCGGCCTGGATGATTGGGTTTATCGTCGTTGGGAAACAAACCACTGGAGTGATTATTTTACTCCCCCTTGGGAGATGGAATTTTTTCATGAAACTTTGTTTACTGGTCAAAGCATGAACCATTATCAAGTTCGCAGAACTTCCAGAATTGGTTAGTAACCCGAACATTTTTCCGAGGTGCTCCGGGAAAATGTTTTCAAAAGATCTAGATTTCTTTCCTACTACTAGCCATCCCTCTAAAATAGTTTTTACAGCTTCTCTATATTCAACAGTATTAAAATTTGGTCCTGAATAATTAATCCAATCTCCCTTTACCCAGTCTTTGGACAAGAGATTATCTTCTGCATACTCCTCAACAAGGGAAAGTATCTTTTCTAGTTTATTCATTCATTTTTTCCACTAGGTTTTTTAGTTCCTGTTCTAACCCATTTAATTTTATGCCCAACTGTTCAAGTTTTCTATTGCTTCCTGTATAAGATGGCGATAGCCCAGGCTTCTCTATTATTATTTGAGAACTTGATTTTGTTAAGTCTATTATTTTTAAAGCTAATTTCCTTAGTGTCATTCTTTGTGGATAACACAAATTAACATCTTCGTATTGTTTTTTTACTTGCTTGGTAATATAAAAATGTACTACTGATGCTATATCTTTGGTAGAAATAAAATCTATCATCCTATCCTGATGGATTACTATTGGCTCTCCCTTGAGGGATTTACTTATTGAAGATTTTATAAATCTTGTTTCGTTCTCTTGCCAGCCAAAACATCCAAAAATTCTAAGGTTATAAACATTTTCTAGTTTTGAACATTCTCTTGAAATTATGTTTTTAGACATTCCATAATAATCATTTGGTAAACATTCTAAATATTGTTCTTCGTTATACTCATATACTTCCCTGTTACGATCAAACGCAGCGCCGGAGCAAAAGTTTATTAATTTGGAGTAACACTCTTTATGTTTTACAAGATTGTTAAACATATCCAAATTATTTATGAAAGAATCTAGCTTGTCTACTTGTCCTTTCTTTCCACCTTGGAATGCGGTATGGACAACAACATCAAACTGTTTACCCTTAAAATAATCCTTTACAGATTTAAAGTCGGTTAGGTCTACCTCAGATCTTCCGATACTTGTGACTTCATAGTAATGTGACCTTAGTTCCTCTGCCAACTCTTGTCCGAGAAAACCATTTTGTCCAGTTACAAGGACTTTCATTTTTTCTTAGAGAAGATATCTTCTTTAGGGGTCACCGTATTTGGTGTTGCACTGTGATTGGTAGGAAATCCCTGATCCGTTTCATATTTCCACTTAGGGCTTGCTAGTAATTTTTCTAGCTCGTCGTCTTTAATTTCATAAAAGTTTTCTTGAGAAGGAAAAACGCCGTCTCGGACCTCTTGAGCATATTGCTGTAGAGATTCCTGGATCAGTACTCCTGCTTCACAATATCTTTTAACAAATTTTGATTTGAAATCCCAGAAAAGACCAACCAAATCGTGTAAGATAACCAGTTGTCCGTCCACAAGATCACCGGCACCAATACCATAAACAGGTATAGAAAGTTCTTTAGCCACTATTTGGGCTGATTCCCTCGGCATAGCCTCTAGCAATAAGAACGAGCAGCCAGCCTCTTGCAGTGCTAGGGCCTGGTTTAGAATGACTTCTGTACCTTCTGCTGTTTTGCCTTGTACACGATATCCTCCAAGCTTGGCTCTTGTATGTGGTGTCAACCCAAGATGACTTTGGACTAAAATTCCAGCATCAGCAATTGCTTTAATCCTATCTACCATCGCACCTTCAACTTTCACTGCATCCATTCCAGCACGAATAAACCGGCCGGCGTTGTGTACAGCTTCATAATCAGAGGCTTGATAAGACATATACGGCATATCGCCTACAAGGAAGGCACCCTTTGACCCTCTTGCTACCGCCTCTGCATGTAGGATCATAGCGTCCATTGTAACCGGAATCGTGGTTTTATGTCCCAGGGTTGTCATTCCCAGGGAATCTCCAACAAGGATTCCATCAACTCCTGCCCTATCTGCCAATATTGCCTGGGGGTAATCATAAGCTGTTACGAAAACAGACTTTTTGTTTTCCCTCTTATGTCTCCTAAGAGTTAGGATTGTTACTTTTTTTCTTTCGTCAGACATAATTATTCCTCATAATTGATAGGGTCTATGATCATATTATCATAAAATTCTTCACGAGTTAATAGCGGATACATATCTTCAAATGGCCTAGATACAATCCTTCCATCTTTTGTTTTTGTTGAGATAAGAGTTGGCACCACTTCTTGCCACTTCTGACACATTACTTCACAAATTATTGGACCGTCATAATCAAGGACTTCTTGTATTCCACCTTCTAACTCTTCCACTGTTTCAATTTTGGTGTATTTTAATCCGTATGCTTCAGTGATCTTTTTAATATCGGGAAGAGAGACCCCAGAGTCTTTATCCACCCCTGTAAACCTACCATCAAAAAACTTTTTCTGTGTTGTTCGAATAGAAAGATATCCGTGATTATTCCACACGAAAAGTTTAATCGGTAAATTATAGTGCTTAATAGTTTGTAATTCTTGAATGTTTGTTTGGAAAGACCCATCTCCAGTAATACCCACTACTTCGCCGAAGTCTTTAGCAACGCTAACTCCAATGGCCGCTGGGATTGTGAACCCCATATCTGCTTGTGCTCCAGAGGTTATATGCCTCTGCTTACCTTTGATATCTAAAAACTGAGCAGGAACATAATATGCAGACCCTGCATCAGATACTATAACAGAGTCATCTTTGTTTGCCTTGGATAACTTATCAGTAAAATAATATAAATCAATACCTTCTTTATTTTGATCCCACTCTAAATTACAAATTCTCCACTTTTGTTTCCACTCTAAACAAGTATCTGACCAAGACTTGCTTGAGGGGTTCGTAAATTCTACAGTGTTAAAAAACTCTTTGGCGTCAGCCTGTATAAATTTGTCTATTTTGATTGTTTTTTTCCGATGCTCTTCT
>Ga0115000_10001315_pt1 | contig 22201 bp, 15 predicted proteins | sample ArcticOcean_MG_C_6_FD_89690 | JGI IMG/M metagenome (GOLD analysis project Ga0115000, IMG submission 89690) | Marine microbial communities from western Arctic Ocean - ArcticOcean_MG_CB8_128 | ecosystem: Environmental > Aquatic > Marine > Oceanic | place: Arctic Ocean: Canada Basin | collected... | reverse complement strand
GCACGGATGGCCACCATTTGTGGGCCACGGATGCCCCAAGCCAGACCGTGAAACATAGCGAACAAAATCAATAGGGGGTAATCATCAAAAAATGCAAGTATTAACATACCAGTTCCATGAAAGATCATGCAACAAACACAGATTAAACGCTTGTTGAAACGATCTCCAAGGTAGCCACCACAGACGATTCCTAGGATCTGAAAAATGCTTATAGTGGAAAAAACCAATCCCGCGGAAGTGAGCCCCATTCCTAGTTTGTTTGTCAAATGGGGAATGAGGTGCACCAAAACAGTCGATACCGAAAGCAGAGCAATGCTATGTCCTATTGAGATGTGCCAAAATGCTGAGGTCCTTATGGACTGTTTCCAACTTGGTGATGGAGCCTTTGTGTTTCTTTTCTTATTACTCAAGGATAAATCATCGGGTAAGCCACCATCCATCACATCCTCTATATCTTCAGGTCTGTTACGAATGCCTTGAACTATGGGAATGGCTATAACCAGAACAATGACCCCTGAGAAGAATGCCATCATTCGCCATCCTTGATGTTCCAGTCCCCAAGCCAACATCGGGACACTTAAACCTCCCAGACAATGACCCAATTGAACGCAGGACACCGCTTTGGTGAGATGCCGTTGAAACCAGTTTACCATGGAAACCATCGTTGTGAAATACCCAAGACTTATGCCTATTGAAATTAAAAAAACTACGCAATAATAGACCAATATGGATTCCACCTGAGTCAGAAAAACCAGTCCCAGGCCGAACATCAACAGACCAATACTAAGAATCAGACGTGGGCCATAACGATCAACCAGCCACCCCTGAAGCGGACCTAAAAGTCCGCTTTCTAAGCGTGTCAAAGCAAAAGCGCCCGAAAGCAATGTCATGCTCCAGCCAAATTCATGATGCAAAACCACAGTATAAGCTCCGTAGCTTTGCATCCAGAGCAGGGAGCAGAGAAATTGGACAACTGCAGCCATAATAACAATACACCAACCATAATAAACAGTCCCCTTCGGCTTGAAGAGTGCTCTCAGTTTGCTTGTCGGAATAGATAGAATGTCAGAAGAAAAGACAGGCATAAGAAAACTTATAATATCAAAATTATTAAAATAAATTAGTCAACATCCATAAAAAACTGTTGAATAGGGTTTTACGGAAATGAACACATTATAATCAATTTTATCATTTCGGGTGAGTACCATCCACTAATTCTTAATAGTCAGACCCTCCTATAAAACCTGGCCAATATTTCCTATACAGTAATTCTAGGGCACGTTTCCTGTCCTTTTTATCTTAACATTGGAAACTGACTTTCGGAATTACCCACAGAATCTATGTGCTGACCAAAGCCTATGTTTAGGGTTTTGCTGCTTTGCATAATCATCAAAGCTGATTGATAGATCAGATACAATAAACCTGTTGCACTGTTCTAGGTCTAATACCTTCCTTACAATGGAGAAATCTTCACGACTTAGTACATCAAACCACAATGTTGAAAAAGATACATTGACAATAATTTATGTTCTAACCTTGCTGTTTTGATGACATTATTGTGGGTAATGCTAGAACTATTTCACTGCAAAATATTTACGACCATGAAATTTTAGGTTCTAAGTAAATTATTTGACCTAAATATTCGTAATGATCGAAATTTTAGCCTTTTTTATTCTCTTTCATGTAAAAAATAAAAAATTTTTAATTTAATGGATAATACGGGTTTACTATTACGCATAATTATGTAAAAGATAAACTTATTAATAGTACGTTTAATATCAATAAGTTATGTTTAAAATTTTATGCGAAGACTTAAAGTAAAAAAATACATTGAAAAAAAGCTTGACAAATATATTATATATAATATAAGATACATTTTCTTTAATTCACAATAATATTTATTGTTTCATTTTGAAATTAATAAATAATACCTAAGTTGCGAAATGGTTTGGAATTTAGGATAGTAAAAATTTCTTAACTGGTTTAGGAGTTTAGATATGAAAAATATTAAATACTTAGTATTGACAATATTAATAGTCGCTTTCAGTACGTGTGTTTTCGCCAAAGGTGGACATTTAATTATTGCTATGAACGGTAAAAGTGAGCCAGCTAACTTAGACAGTCAGCTAGACCCTTATGACAGCGCAAAAGTTATAAATAATTTTGTTGCAGATCGATTGGTGTTTATTAATCCAAATGGGTCTCAATACGAGCCTCATCTAGCAACAAGTTGGTCAGTTTCTACGAATAATTTGACTTGGACTATTAGTTTAAGAAAAGACGTTAAATTTCAAGATGGAACAAAATTTAATGCTCAAGCAGTAATATATAATATTGAAAGAATACTTGATCCAAATACTGGAAGTGGTGAAGCTGCTGCAGAATTTGGACTAATAGAATCAATAAAAGCAAATGGTGATTACAAGTTAACAGTAACGACCAAGGAACCTTTCCCTGGTTTTCTTCACTCTCTCGCAACTCAATTGGTAATATGGTCACCAACAGCTTTAAAAAAATATAGCATAAGTGAATTTTCAAATAAACTAGTTGGAACTGGACCATTTAAACTGACCAAATGGGTGCCAAATAGTTATGCCACTTTTGAGAAATGGAATGATTATAATTGGGGGCCTTCAATTAAAAAAGAATCAGGGCCGGCTCATCTTGATAAAATAACGGTTAAATTTATAGATGAAGAATTGGTAAGAGGAACTATAGTAACAACTGACGAAGCAAATATGATTTGGGATACTCCAGCTCAATTTGTAAGTAAGTATGAAAAAAGTAGTGATTATAAAGTAATATCTGGATTCCAAGCTGGCACTGGTATGCAGTACGTAATGAATCTTACCAAGCCACCTTTGAATAATATATTGGTACGAAAAGCAATCCGGTATGCTACTAACCAAAACGCTATTAACAATTTAGTGTATGAGGGCAGATATCTGACTATGGGTGGTCCTTTGAATAAAGTGCATACATGTTTCAACTCAGCTATAGAAAACAGATATGCGTATGATTTAAAGAAAGCTAAGATGCTTTTGAATGAAGCTGGATATCATGATAGAGACGGGGATGGTATTGTCGAGTCATATGGTGTTGCTGGGTTAGAAAATGGAACTCCTCTTAATGTACTATGGACAGCTTTAAGTAGACAAGCAAAAGGAGAGGCTTTGCAAGGGCAATTAAGAATGGCAGGGATAAACCTTGAATTAGAAATTGTCCCCGGCCCTATACAATTAGAAAGAGCACAGAAAAAAACATTTGGCTTAATGTATGAAAGACAAAGAGTGCCTGTGCCAGATGTGTTACACCTTGTTTATTATTCTAAAAACAGCGGAATAGGCGGCTGGGCCTGGACAGGTTTTGAAGATAGTAACTTGGATAATATCCTGACAAAAATGAAAAATTCAGTGGATCCCGTTAAGGCGTGTGATTATGCCAAGCATGCTCAGGTGATTATTCAAGAAAATGCTCTTCAATTACCTACATTAGGACAAGCTATGATTTATGTCATTAATAGCGAATTGAAAGGATTTCAATTGGGAGCACAAGGAGGTCAGTTTTACGTTTACAATATGTATATTGATTAGGTTCTACTGATATATTTGACATATATATAATTTCAGACTATGCACTGAAGGTGATTAATGATCTCATTAAAAACTTTAATATAATTAGTCTGAAGTAACGTTACACTAAAAAACCTTGCGGTTAATACTGCAGGGTTTTTTATTTAATATGTTAAAAAAATAGAGCGGTGCGAAGTAGATTAATTAAATTCTAATAACAACTGTATATATAATTTCAGACTATGCACTGAAGGTGATTAATGATCTCATTAAAAACTTTAATATAATTAGTCTGAAGTAACATTATACTAAAAAAAACCTTGCGGTTAATACTGCAGGGTTTTTTTATTTAATATGTTAAAAAAATAGAGCGGTGCGAAGTAGATTAATTAAAATCTAATAAATTAGTAAAAGGATATTTATTTTTATTCAAATAAATGATTTGATTTCTGATTGTAAACGTTACATTTGCTGAAGAATTATAATTGATTTAAAAAATATGTTTTTTCTGTAACTGTTAGATTAAAAAAATATTTGTCTGTTTGCACATAGATTATGTTTTATAAAATGATAGGACAATAATATATTATTAATAATATTAATAGACTAGTTAACTAACTATAGTTCAAATATAATGTCATTATTAAAAGTAGTAAATTTAAACGTGAAATTTAATATTTTAGATGGTGTTGTGAATGCAGTCAATGATGTAAGTTTCGAAATTAATACGAATGAAATCCTTGGTATAGTTGGTGAAAGTGGAAGTGGTAAAAGTGTAACATTCCTATCATTGTTCGGATTAATTCCACAACCACCAGGAGAAATTATAAGCGGTAAAGTTATATACAAATCTGAAAACATATTTGAATTAAATAATAAAAAGCTTTTAAAATTAAGATCAGAGGAAATAGGCTTTATTTATCAAGATCCACTAACTTCTTTAAATCCCGTAATTAAAATAATAAATCAAATAATTGAATCACTAGTTCTAAGTAAAAATATAAGTAAATCAGATGCATTCTCTGAAGCAAAAAAATTACTAAATCATGTCGGTATTGTAGATATTACTAATAATTACAATTCTTATCCGCATCAGTATTCCGGTGGTATGCGACAAAGGGCAATGATTGCAATGGCGATTGCCAATAATCCTAATATATTAATAGCTGACGAACCTACAACAGCATTAGATGTAACTATTCAATCTCAAATAATTGATTTAATCAAAAAACTTAAAAATGAAATTGAGATGTCCATAGTCTGGATTTCCCATGACCTTGGAGTTATTGCAGGAATTGCAGATAGGGTTATAGTTATGTATGCGGGCTATATAGTTGAAGAAGCGCCAGTATTCGAGTTGTTTAAAAATCCTAAACATCCTTACACAAAAGGTTTGTTAAATTCAGTCCCAAGGATAAATAGTAATAAAGTAATTGATGGAATAGAAGGGATACCGCCAGATGGCTTAAAAAAACACGTTTGTTGTCCATTTTCAGCAAGATGTAGTTCGGTTATGGATAAATGTTTTAATAACATTCCACCACTAAAAATAATTAATAACGATCACAGAGTTTCTTGTTTTCTATAGAATTAAACAATGACAACAAATAAACTTATAAAGATTGAAGATTTAAAAGTATTTTATGACACTTCAAGCAGCTTATTTAATAATAAAAAGTTATATGTTAAAGCAGTCAATGATGTGTCCATTAATATTTATGAAAAGGAAACATTGGGATTAGTAGGTGAAAGTGGATGTGGTAAGTCAACTTTAGGTAGAGCCATATTAGGTTTAAGACAACTACATCAAGGTTCAATAAATTTTTTTGAAAATGGGGAAATAATTAACGAAAAAGAGTATAAAAAGTTTAACAAAAAGAACAATCAGATTATATTTCAAGATCCATTTTCCTCATTAAATCCAAGGATGTCTGTTGGAGATATTGTTAAGGAACCGCTTGATATTCATACTAAGTTAAAAAGCATTGAAAAGACTGATAGGGTTAAGAAACTATTTCAGATGGTTGGATTAGATGCTAGTTTAATTCATAGGTATCCACATGAATTCTCTGGAGGACAAAGACAACGGATAGGGATTGCGAGAGCGTTGGCGGTTTCTCCTAAATTTATAGTTTGTGATGAACCAATATCTGCTTTGGATGTATCTATACAAGCTCAAATAATTAAACTACTAAAAAAACTTCAATTAGAGTTAGGACTTACTTTATTATTTATTTCACATGATTTAAGTGTTGTTTGGTATATAGCTGACAGAATAGCTGTAATGTATTTAGGTAAAATAGTAGAAGTTGGAGCAAAGAAAGATATTTTCCATAATCCTAAACACCCTTACACTAAAGCATTATTATCTTCTATACCCGTTCCTGATCCATTAGAGGAGAGAAAAAGGACTAAAATTATTTTAGAAGGTGACGTACCAAATCCAGCTAACCCTCCTGAAGGCTGCGTTTTTAGCACTAGATGTCCAAACTACGAGACTGATTGTAGTCTTAGTGAACCAATGCTTTCTTCAATTAATAACAAACATTTAGTAGCTTGTCATCTAATAGAGTAACTCTAGATAGTTAATATGTGTATATGATTAATCATACTACAAAGAGAATATTGGAAGTAATACCTGTTCTATTAATAGTTTCTGTAATTGTATTCTCAATGATGCATTTGCTTCCTGGAGATCCTACATTATTAATGCTTGCGGGAGCGGAAGGTGGTTCAATTCCTCAAGAAAGACTTAATGAGTTACGGGAAATTATGGGACTAAATAAACCATTATATGAGCAATATATAAATTTTATAACGAATGCTTTATCAGGGGATCTTGGTACATCTATAAGACTGAGGACACCCGTAACAGAGGTATTATTACAAAAAATTCCATATACATTAATGTTGAGTTTATTAGGATTAATATTCTCTCTAATATTAGGAGTGTTTATAGGGTTAATAGCAGCTTTATTTAAAGATACTTGGATAGACCACTTTTCAATGACACTTTCATTAATCGGAGTATCGATGCCAATTTACTGGCTTGGTTTATTATTAATACTTTTTTTTTCGATAAATTTAAATATATTTCCTTCGAGTGGTGCTACCGGTTGGAAAAGCATAGTACTACCTGCATTAACTCTTGGGTTTGTTTCTGCAGGATTAATTAGCAGATTATTAAGAAGTAGTTTATTAGAAGTTTTAAATGAGGATTATATAAGAACTGCCAAAGGAAAAGGTTTAACTAATACGATAATATTAATTAAACATGCATTGAAAAATGCCATGATACCGGTAATAACAATTTTAGGACTTCAGTTTGGAAATATGTTGGCTGGTGCGGTAGTAACAGAAACTGTTTTTAGCCGACCAGGACTAGGACGATTAGTTGTAAATGGGATACTTTGGAAGGATTACCCATTAGTACAAGGTACGGTTTTATTCATTGCTTGTATTTATGTATTTGTAAACTTATTTGTAGACATATCTTATTCATGGTTTGATCCAAGAATTAAATTAAAGTGAAAAAATGCTTAGCTATAGAAACAATAGATTAGTACATAAATTTGCAAGAAAAAGAATTATTATTTATGGTTCTGTTCTAGCAGCAATAGTAATGCTTTCACTGTTCGCTCCTTATTTCGCTCCTTATGACCCCATTCAAATTGGTATGGAAGGAAGAAAACCACCTAGTTTAGATCATATATTTGGAACAGACAGATTAGGGCGAGATATTTGGAGCAGAATAATATTTGGAGCAAAATATTCTCTTTCTATAGGTATAATAAGTGTTTCTATAGGACTTATATTTGGAACCACTATGGGGGTTATTTCGGCATACTATGGTGGATTAGTAGACACAATAATAATGAGATTTATAGATGCTCTTTTAGCATTTCCAGGAATATTACTAGCTTTAGTCGTTATTGCAGTCTTAGGTCCTGGATTGATTAATGTTATGCTCGCTGTAGGAATTTCAACTGTCCCAGAATATGCAAGATTAGCAAGAGGGAAAGTACTATCTATCATTCAACTAGAATATATAGAAGCTATACACAGTATAGGAGGCAGCAATATGAGAGTAATACTTAAGCATATTCTGCCTAATATAAGTGCTCCCATAACTATTCTAGCTACTTTGCAAGTTGGTAATGCAATTTTGATTGGTTCAGGGCTTAGTTTCCTAGGAATGGGAGCTCAACCACCGACACCTGAATGGGGTTTAATGACAGCGGAAGGAAGAAACTTCATGAGTCAAGCTTGGTGGATCAGTACTTTCCCAGGTATAGCAATACTTATAACTGTCATCTCAATAAATCAATTTGGAGATGGTTTAAGGGAAGCAATTGACCCGTATTTAAAAGAGTAACTATTTATTCTGTAATTGATATTATCTAAATTAACTAATTTAGTATGAAAACCCTGATTCAAGGAGGATATGTTGTTGGTTACAACGGTACAGAACATATCATTTATGAAAATGGATGTGTTGTATATGAAAACGAGATCATAATTTTTGTAGGGTTTACTAATGATCCCAAATGTCCTGATTATGACGCTTTTATTGATGCAACAAATAGTTTAATATCTCCTGGTTTTATAAATTTACATTGCATTGCTAATATAGATATACAACCAATATTCCTAGATACTAATAATCAAATAGATAGATCAAAAGAATGGTTTAACTCTAACTCATATATTATGAATCGAAAGGATTATGATATTTCAGCAAGGTATACAATAGCTTCTATTATAAAAGGTGGTGCTACTACATTTTGTGCAGTGACTTCAATGGCAACTAAAAGATATGAAAACTCATTATATGAATCAGAAACACTAGTTAATAATGCAAATGATCTAGGAATAAGAGGATACTTTGCAAATAATTACCAAGATATAAGTTATTATAATTTACACAATAAAAAAGTTTTTAAGCATAACAAACATTTAGGGGATAAAGCATTTGAAAAAGCCAAAAAGTTTTCAAAAGGTATCATAAATAAAAATAATGATTTAATAAATACTTTTTTATTTCCTTATACAACAGAAACTTGTTCAAACGCTTTACTATTGGATTCTTATAAAGTATCTAAAGATTTGAACATTCCGATTAGAACTCACTTTGCTCAATATAAAGCGGAAGTAGAAAGTTCATATAAAAATCATAAATTGTCTCCGTTAAACAGATTACACAAATTAAATATCTTAGATAGTAACTTAACTTTAACGCATGCTATATATTTAAATAATAATTATAAAGAACATAAAATATCTTCCGTTGATTTAAAATACCTATATGATTCTGGTACTAATATATGTCATTGTCCTGTTGTGTATTTAAGAAAAGGGTATGGATTAAATTCGTTTCAATCAGTAGTTAATGCAGGAGTAAATATAGGGATTGGGACTGATACTGTACCCCCAGATATTATAAATGAGATGCGTACAACTTCTCTACTAAGTAAAATAAAGGACGAAGACCCAACTTCTGGTAGTGCTACGTCTGTTTATAATGCGGCAACACTAGGAGGCGCTAAAGCTTTAAACAGAAATGATTTAGGTAGATTGTCTAAAGGCTGTAGGGCTGACATAGTTATAATCAATATATCAAACATAAGGACTGGTTTGGTTGATGATCCAATAAGGTCATTAGTATACTATTCAAACTCAAAAGATATAGAAAAAGTAATTGTAAATGGCAAAATTATTCTCACTAATTACAAAATTACTGGTATAGATGAAGGGGAATTATTGATTAAAGCGCAAGGAGTTTTTAACAAATTAAAGAGCAATATAATGCTAAATTCAATAGATCGAATTAATAAAATATATCCTGAGAAAGAATCGTTTGAAATGGTAAAAAACAATTATTTAGATTAAGCGCAAATAATATAGTAAATAGCTTATGTTATAAGCTAATTGTTAAATATATATACTAATTTGGTAAAGATTACTAAATGTTTAGTTATGAATCTTTTTATAAATAAAGAATTATGCAGAAAGATATATTTAAAAATAGCAACAATCCTGATTATTTAAATGGTATTCAAATAAATCCATTAAGTTTTTTGGATGAGGGTATTGATGATGTCTTAGATACTTTAAAAAACAGATTTCATATAAATGCTATTTTTGTTTGTACGGTATCATGGTTAGGCCTCAAAATAGGGAGAAGTATTTCACATGAAATAGATGGTTGGCCTGACCATGGTAAAAGCGTTCCAATTGATTTGCGTGGAGGGGCATTTTTTAGACCGAACTTAAAGTATTATGAAAATACAAATATAAAGGATTTCTATACAAAAGATAGTATGTTTGAAGACATAGATATACTAAAAGATATTATCATCGCAGCAAAGAAAAGAAATATAAGAGTATATATTGAACTTATGGAACCTTTTTTTAAATATGAAGGCCATGGTTCTGTACAAAAGTTCGATATTCCCAATATCTCTAGTTGTTTAGAGATAGATTTATATGGCAGAACGGGTAGTATGCCAAACACATTAAATCCGGATTATAGAAATTGGATTAAGGCAATAATTGAAGATGTCTGCAAATCATATGAAATTGACGGAATAATGTGGTGCAATGAGAGGTGCAGTCCTTTAGATCAATTAATTCAAGGACAAGTTCCTACTGACTTCTCAAAACATAGTATAGACTTGGCTGCCAATAGAAATATAGATTATGAAAAAGTCAAATATGCATTTGTTAATGTTCTTACTTATTTTAAAAGTAAAAAAATAGAAAGTGATAATTTTATTGATTTTATACGAGTAATTTTAGAAAATCCTGAAATATTAATATGGGAAAAACTCTGGCTTGAAAATAATAAAAATTTAGATAAAGAACTTTATGGTCTTGTTAAATGGATCAATAATGGTACTGAATTTGGTCTAAACGTATGGAACAGGAATCATTTTAGTTTATTAAGAAAAGCACAATGGCCGTGGTCCGAAGTATTAGAGTACTGCGATTGGGTAAAACCTATTACGTATCAACATCAAGGTGGAGTAATCTATAAAAAAGAAGTGAGTTGGTGGACTGATAAAGTTTTATCTAAGTTCGAAAAGAATGACGTACTAAAAATGTTCAATAAAGTGTTGAACATAGAAACATCAAGTTGGGATGACTTATACAGTTCAGGCTTATCATCAAACGAGTATGTAAGGCAGCAGTGTTTAGAAACTGTAAAAGGAGTAAGCAATTCAATCCCAGTTTACATGGGAATTGGAGTTGATGCTCCCGGTTATCATGCCAGCCAACAAAAATGTACTCCTAAAATAGTTTATGAAAGTGTTATTAGTAGTTATAATTCAGGTGCATCAGGTGTAATTTATTCCCCCAACTACAGTTTTATGAATTTTCATAATCTGGATGGTTCAGTTAAAGCTTTAAAAAAACTTAAATATGTTAAATAAGGTTAAATATCTATATAAGATTGGCGTAGATGTAGGAGGCACATTCACTGACATTGTAATTTATGATGTTACTAAATCGAAATTATTTGAGGAAAAATTACTTACTACTAATGTTAATCCGCAAGAAGGTATAATTACTGGAATTAAAAATATAATTAATCGCCACAATATAGATGTTAATGATTTGACAAACTGCGATTTGATACATGGGACCACTTTATTTACTAATTCGCTTATAACAAGAACAGAGGATCCACCTGGTTTAATTACGACCTCTGGTGCTGTAGATATTATATACACAGGAAAAGGTAATCGATACGATCCCTACGATCGAGAACTAAAAAAACCTGAAGTACTTGTACCAAAATATTTAAGGTGCGAAATTGATGAAAGGACGCTGTCTACTGGTGAAATATATAAGAATATAAATTTTACTCAACTGAGAAAATCACTTCAATATTTAAAAAAGAAAAAAGTAAAATCAGTAGCCATAGTTCTTCTTCACAGTTACAAGAATAGTAAAAATGAAAAATTAATCAAAAAATATATTTTAGATAACAAATATGGCTTTAAAGTTAGTCTATCCTCTGAAATTTGCCCTGTAATTGGAGAATATGACAGACTAAATACGACATGCGCTAATGCTTACATTCAGCCAATAGCAGAAAATTATTTATTGGATCTAAAAAAAGAAATAAATTATTTAGGTATAAAAGGGGAAATTCAGATGATATGGTCTGATGGGGTAATATCATCGATAAATGATTCAATTAGGAATCCAATCAGATTGCTAGAATCAGGACCTGCCGGGGGTGCATTAGCAATAAGTTACTTATCAAAAAAGGATAAGTATAATAAATCATTGGCCTTTGATATGGGTGGAACTACTGCCAAAATTTGTTTAATAAATGATTATATGCCTAAGAGGATGTCATCATTTGAATTTGGTAGGATACACGGAAATAAACCAGGTAGTGGTATAAGAATAAATGTCCCTTGCATCGACATGATGGAAATTGGGGCAGGTGGAGGCAGTATAGCTCGAATTGATAATTTGGGTTTGATCAAGGTAGGACCAAAAAGTGCGGGCGCAATTCCTGGACCGATTTCTTATGGTCAGGGTGGTAAGGAAATAACAGTAACTGATATAAATTTATTATTAGGATATTTATCAGATGAAGCATTGTTAGCAGGACATTTGAGGTTAAATAAAACAGATTTACTAAAGTTAGTAAAAGAATATTCTAAATATAATAAATATAATTATCAGGATTTTATTACCGGTATACGGAAAATAGTTACGGAAAATATGGCTCAAGCTATTAAACTACATGTTACTGAAAAAGGGGAAGATCCTAGGGACTACGTACTGAATGCTTTTGGAGGTGCTGGTCCATTGCATGCTTATGACATAGCAAAATATCTCGGTATAAATAATATAATAGTTCCAAATAGAGCAGGAATCTTATCTTCATATGGCTTTTTAATATCTAACATAGGGTTAGAAAAAAATTATTCATTCATAAACAAATTAGATAAATTAGATGACACTCAAATAAAACTTAAAATTGAAAATTGCAAAAAAGACATACTAAAGCATTTAAAATATTCAAATATTAAAGAATCTGATATAAAAATTGAGGTATATTTGGAGATGAGGTATGAAGGCCAAGGTTTTGATATACCAGTAAGAATTAAAGACAATATTAATAAAAAACTCCTAAAGTCTAGATTCAATAAGTGCTACAAAGAAAAATATGGTATTAATCTAAATTATGATGTTGAGGTAAATTTTATAAAAGTAGTAGCAAGTACTAAAAATAAAAGTGAATTGCAATTCAGAGATTATAAAGGACCTTTTTCAAAAAGATCGTTTTCTAAAAGGAAAGTGTGGTGCAGTGAAATAAATGATTGGGTTATATGTAAAGTTGTAAAATTTGAATCATTGCAATTAAATAAGCAATATAAAGGACCAGTAGTAATTGAAAAAAATAATACTACAGTGGTAGTCGGTTCATCTGGATATTACAAAAAAAATAATAATGGAGATATATTAATTGAGATTACATCTAAGGATAATGGCATAAGTAGATTAAATTTTAAGGACCCTATAAATTTAGAAATATTACTATCTAGAATAAGATCAATTGCAGATGAGGCTGATAGTGTTTTGTTAAAGACATCATTTTCTAGTGCCGTTAGAGACGGTAAAGATTATTCACTCGTAATTTCAGATAAAAATGGGAAGTGTATAGGAATGCCTACTGAATGTATGCCTTTGTTTATAACTTGTATGCCTAGAACTATTAAATTAATATCTAAAATTTTTAAAAAAAGCGACTTAATTCAAGGTGACGTTATTATAACGAATGATCCATGGATCGGTTCTGGCCATAAGTCTGACGTGGCATTGATTGCGCCAATTATTTTGAATTCAGAATTATTAGGATATATAGGTACAATTCTACATGTAGCGGATATAGGGGGGACATTAGGAGAGTTTAGAGCATGGGACATTTACGAGGAAGGTCTTATCTTGCCGCCCGTAAAGATTGTATCTGGAGGTAAGATAAATACTGATTTAATAGAATTGATAAAACATAACGTTAGATTACCTAAATTAGTAATCGGCGATATATATGCTATGTTTAGTTCTATAAATATTATAAGAAATAATATTATTACTTTACACAATATTTATCATAATCTTGATTTTAGTAAATTAGCAAACGCTTTTCAAAATAGAATGATAAAAGCTTATAAAAGTAAGCTCAAAATGTTACCAAAAGGTACTTATAGTGGTGAAATACTTGCTGATGGAATATTGCACGGAAGTAAAGAGATGTCAAAACCAATTAAATTGAAAGTTAAGATAATTATTAGCGAAGATAAGATAGTTGTAGATTATAGAGGTTGTGATATGCAAAGAGAAAGGCAACCGATAAATGTTCCTTACTCATATACGATGTCAGATACTTTTTATGCTTTGCAATATATTTTGTTTGATAATATTCAAAACATTGGTACTCAGTATTGCCCAGTTGAAATTATATTAGATGAAAAAAGCATCCTTAATGCTTCAAAGCCAGTTCCAGTTTTCGCTAGATGCAGGACTGGACTTCATATAAGCGCTTTGATAAATTTTGTCTTGCAAAAAGCTGTACCAAATAAAGTTCTTGCAGGTTGTGGACACAATATAATATTTCGTGCAGCTGGAAATGATGTAAACGGAAATTATTTTGCTATGTCTTTTATGCCAAAAGGAGGAATGGGGGCAACTGGAATAAATGATGGGTTTGATTGTACCGTATACCCTACAAATTGTACTATGATACAAACTGAAATTGCAGAAACTAGAGCTCCTATAATAGTAGAAAGAAAATTAGCTGTAAACACAGCTGGAAAAGGTAAATATAGAGGTGGTGCAGGCCAACTCGTTAAAATTACTTCTATATCAGAACAACCTCTACAGTTTAGTTTTAGACCAAATTTTATTCAAAACCCACCTTTGGGTCTGAATGGTGGAAATAATGGAAAGAGCGCAGAGATTCTAATTAACGGGGGAATAATTCATACGGATCCAGTAATAATTAATAAAAATGAATATGTTACTGTTAGGACAGCAGGTGGTGGTGGATTAGGTAAATATAGTGAAAGATCTGATTTGAACAAAAAAAAAGATAAAGAGGATGGTATATATTCCTAAAATTAACTTAGATTATATAACTACTAAGCATGAATATTCTTATCACAGGAGCAGATGGTTTTGTTGGCAGGAATTTATTATATTATGTAAAATATAATGTAAATACTATTGTAGCACTAGTATATAAAAGTACTGAGTATATCGAGTATATTAAATTAACAAATAGTAAAATTATAGTTATAAAATATGACGCGAATGAAGAATATAATTATTTACTACTACTGAAAACCTATAATATAGATATAGTAATACATTTAGCAGCCATCACTAATATTAAAGATCATACCAGAATATATAATGATTTAATCAATGTAAATATAATATCATCAATTAAACTGATCCAAGACTCTATTACATATGGAGTCAAAAAACTAATATATATCAGCTCTGCTGGTATATATCTAAATCAAAATAAAGGACATATAAACAATGAAAATGATGATATTAGTACTAAAGGAATGTATTTATACAGTAAATCGATTGTTGAGTCTATGTGCAAACAAATGAATGGATACTGTAGTACTGATTTCATTATATTAAGAGTTGGTACATTGTTTGGAGAATATGAGTTTAAAAATAAATTTAGAGATAAAACATCAGTAATTAAAGATATAATTCAAATATTATTACAAAACCAGACAGTAAAAATATCAGGTTTAGATGTTTGCAGAGACTTTTTCCATATAGATAATCTGTCAAATATTGTAAACAAAATTATTAATACTAAAAATTTTAAATATCTAATTTATAATGTTGGTTTAAACCATACTTATTCAATTAGAAGGATACTAGAATATTTTGGCCTATTATACGATAAGCGTATATGGGTTGAGACTGATCAGTATGAAGCTAATATTGTTTTATATAGCAAAGACAACCGTGCAGCTTTAAACACTAACCGTATTCTTGAATTAGATAATAATTATCCTAATATATCACTAAATGAGGGGCTATTAAAAACACATAACTGGTTTAAAGAATATTATCATAATAAATAACAATGAACTTTGATAAAATATTAAAATTTGGAAATTGTTTCATAGATGGTGAATTTATTAAAACTAATATTGCAATAAAAAACGGAAAAATTGCTGAAATATTTAATCATGATAATTTCACGTCAAAAGAAGTAATTGATGTTAGTAATAAATATATTATTCCTGGCTGCATTGATGCACATTTCCATGTTAGGTCACCTTCATATCCATCAAGGGGCACAATAGAATCTGAAACAATGGCAGCAGCAGCAGGTGGAGTCACAACTGTTTTTGAAATGCCTATTTCTAATCCTTGTTGCTCAACTCCAGAGATCTTTAATAGCAGAAAAGAATATTTTAAAGGTAGAAGTTACGTTAATTTTGGTTTGTTTGCAGCTCCTGGAACAATTTATCAACAAAATAATAAAAGTTATAAAAATATTTATGAAAAAGATTTTGATAAAATCAGTAGCTTTAAAAAAATTGGGGCTATAGGTTTTAAAATCTTTATGATTAAGGCTCCTAGAGGGAGAGAAAATGAATTTAGTGGTTTATCAATAGTTGATGAAGGTCATTTGTACCATACATTAAAATTAATAAAAAATACTAATTTAGTAACAACTGTTCATGCAGAAAACGATTCACTATTGAATTATTACAATTATAGCATTCCGCTTAGCAAAAAATATAAACCTGAAACACATAATGAATTAAGACCAACTATATTAGAAAGTGCTGCAATCAATACCTTATTATTTTTAAATAAATCCATAAACACCAAGTTACACATTGCTCATTTGAGTTCTGAAGAAGGTTTAGAGATAATACAACAATACCAGAATGCGGGTTCTGATGTTTCGACTGAAACTTGTCCTCATTATCTATTATTTAACAAGACAGTATTATCTGAATATGGTAACTTTGCGAAAATTAATCCTCCTATAAGAGGAGAAAAAGACAGGATTGCACTTTGGGAGGGAATAAATAATTCAAATATAACGATTATAGCGAGTGACCATGCGGGCTTCTGTTATGATGAGAAGATTAAAGAAAAAAATATTAGTAAGGTGCCTCCAGGTCATCCTGGTGTAAATTCTCTTTTATATTCATTATTAAATCAAATTGATAGTAGCAAGAAAATTACATTAAAAAATATTGTCAATCTATGCTCAACTAATCCAGCAAAAAGATTTAATATATATCCCCAAAAAGGTTGCTTAAAACAAAACTCAGATGCAGATCTAATAGTTTTGGACTTAAATGAAAAAGGTACATATAACAAAAATATACAATTTAGCTTAAGTAAAGAAAGTGATTATCTTTACAACGGTATGGAAATTAATGGTTCTATTAATTACACAATTGTAAATGGAGTCACAGTCTATAAAAACAATAATATTATAAAACTTAATAAACCAGGCAAATTTGTCAAACCTCTAATATAGCTTATAATGGCACTTCAACACAAACTATCTAAAAGAACTAAATTTGTTCTGCCTACGTTTCAATCTTCAATAAATTATTCTGACCATATAAATATTGGATCAGGAACACCTGATTTTACTCCACCGGACAATGTTTTGAATGTATTTAAAAAGAGTATAGATGATAATCAATTATCTTACACTCCGTGGTCTGGCTTGGATCTTCTAAAAACTAATATTGCAATCAAACTTAAACGTGAAAATGATATTACTGCTGATCCTAATTCTGAAATATTAGTAACGACAGGGGCACAAGCAGCTGTAATGTCAATATTCATGACCATCTTAGACGAAGGAGATGAAGTGTTAATTCCCTCACCTTATTATAGTACTTATGAGGAAATTGCAAGAATATGTGGTGCTAAAATTGTTCCGATTGTGACTGAATCTTCCAATAACTTTACATTTAAAATAAATCAAATATTACCCCTCTTAACAGAGAAAACTAAAGCAATCATTCTAGTTAGTCCAAATAATCCAACGGCGACTGTTCTCCCTGAAGAATTAGTGAAAGGTGTCTGTAAGATCGTAAAATCAAAAGATTTGTTTTTAATTAGTGATGAGATTTACGAACATTATCTTTTTGACCACAATTCCCATTATTCAGTTTTATCTAATAATGATATGAAGGATAGAACGATTTCAATTTACAGTTTATCAAAAGGTTATGGATTGACTGGCATTAGGGTCGGTTACATAGTTTCAAACAAAGATTTAATAGCATCTATTGCCCCATTCCATCATGCAATGTCTATTTGTGCCCCAGTAAATTCTCAGTATGCTGCTGCCGAAGCCTTAATTGATGATAGAGGTTGGTTTGATACAATAAATGCTATTTTAAATGTGAGAAGGAGAATGTGGATGTCAACGCTTGACAAGCTTGAATTACCCTATGGGGATCCACAAGGAGCGTATTATATTTGCTTTGATATTTCAAAATTTAATTTACCAGCAAAAGAAATATCAAGTATTTTGAAAAAAGATTTTAAAATTATTATAAATCCTGTCGATACAAACTATTTAAGAGGATCATTAATGCAAGAGACTGAAACTTTAAAAAGTGGGTTGCAAATATTAACTAAATTTTTTAAAAACTTATAAAGTCTTATTTACCTTTTAGAATATATTGTTATAAAAGCTTAAAGTTTAATTATTATTACTATTATTATTATGGAATATAGACAGTTTAATAAAACAGGACTTTATGTGTCAGAGATTGGAATAGGTACTAATAGATTTGGACACAAAGTCGATAAAAACAACGTAATAGAAATATTACATTACTGTGTAGATAACAATATCAATCATCTAGATACAGCAAATGTATATGCTAATGGTAAATCAGAAGAAATCTTAGGTGAATCTTTTGGAAATTTAAGAAAAAATTTTATTATTGGAACAAAAGTCGGATGGGATAATAGTTTCGATAATGGTCTAGGGCTATTATCATCTCGATCTATTAATTATCATGTTAATAATAGTTTAAAAAAGTTAAAAACCGATTATATTGACATTTTATGGTTACATAAATGGGACAATACAACTCATATTGATGAAACATTAAAGACAATAAATAGTCTAATTAATCAAGGTAAAATTAGATATATTGGAATTTCGAACTTTAATTCCTGGCAAACAGCACTGACCATTGTGAAAGCAAAAACTTGTTATAACTTCGAAATTATTGCAACCCAATCTGAGTATAACCTTATTAACAGAACTGCTTATTCTGAATTATACGAGTGTTTGAATTATTTTAATTTAAGTTTTGTTCCATTTTTCCCGCTCGCAAGTGGGTTTCTTACAGGAAAATATAAAAAAGATATTATACCTAAAGATTCTCGAGCGGAATGGGCTGATTATATGAAAGATATGTTTAAAAGCAATAATTTTTCTTATCTTGAAGGTTTGTCTTCTATTGCTAAACGATATGAACGCTCTTTAACTGAGTTATCAATTGCGTGGCTCTTATCTAATGCAAGCGTTACCTCGGTTATTAATGGTGTTAGAAATGTTAAACAACTTAAAGAAAATACTAAATCTAGTGGATTAAAAATTAAAAAAAATGACCTTCTACTAATAGAAGAAATGTATAAAAAAAACTTTAAGTAGTAACAAACAACAATGTTTTTGTTTATCGCTACCTAATATAAAAAACGAACTATTATTATGAAATATCCGATTAAAGTTGCAATTGTAGGGTTGGGGCAAGCTGGATTAAGACATTTAGAGGCATTTTCAAATCTTGAAAATGTAAAAATTGTAGGTTTAGCAGATCCAAATCTTAAAATATTAAGTGATATTAAAAGAAAGCATGAGTATGATACTTTCACATCGTACAAAGAATTATTCGATTTAGAATTAGATATTTTAATAATATCAACACCTCACAAATATTTATATCAGATAGGAATAGATGCAGCTAATTTAGGTGTTAATGTATTAATAGAAAAGCCTATAGCACTAAACTCAAGTGATGCCACACAATTGGTAAAGTACTGTAATGAAAAGTCAGTGAAAATGGGAGTTAGTTTTGTCCATCGATTTAGAAAGGAAGTATTAAAAACAAAAGAATGGATAACAGAAAAAAAATTAGGAAAGTTGTTACTGACTCATACCACAATGTTCTTTCCTCAAAGGAATCCTATGCCAAAATGGTTAAATTCACCTGAAGAATCAGGAGGTGGAGTAATTATGTATAGTGCTATTCATTCATTAGATATGCTGTGCTGGCTTATAGATGATGTATGTGTGTCTGTAACTGCTAAATGTGGTAGTTTTAACGTAGAAGACAAAGTGGAAAATTTCGCGTCATGTATGTTTCAATTCAGCAAAGGTACCAGTTCTACTCTAACTGTTTCTACAAATATTGCCATAACTAAGGGGCATACTTGGAAAACTAATTTTATTTTCCAAAATGGAATGATTACACTATTTATTAAAAAATACACTAAATACATTAGCCACGAAAATGAAATCCATTATAAGGCACCTGCAAATGGGGATGTAAATTATAACTTTACTGATCAAGCTAAAGATTTTGTAGATCGCATTATTAATAAAGAAATGCCATCTATTGATGGTAATGCTGCCGTTAATTCCATGAAAATAGTAGACGCAATTTATGAATCAAGCAAAACAAGTTCTACTATAAATATTAGCTATTAATGAATCCAATAATAAAAGTTATTATAGTTGGTTTAGGTGTTCGAGGCAGGCATTGGTTACATGTTATTAATAACCATAAATTAGCTTTAATTACAGCTGTTGTAGATATAAATCATTTCAGTAAAGATGAAATTATTAAAAAAGATATAAGTAACATCCCTTTTTTCACAAGTCTTTCAGTGGCTTTAGAAAGCGTAGAAAGTAATGTTGTACTAATAGTTACACCTCCAGAATATCACTACGAACAAGTTATATTAGCTTTTAAAAGAGGGAAACATGTTATTTGCGAGAAACCATTAACTGAAGAATTAAGCAAATCTATAATATTATACAAAAAATCATTATCATATAACCTTAAACTTATGGTTGGTATGAACTTTAGATATTTATCTACTAGCCAACACATACGAAATGTTGTTTCTAACTCTGAATTAGGCCCAATTGGATATGCTAATTTTAATTATATTAGAAATCGAAATGGTAATCGAAAGGATTTGAATAAGTATCCTTTACTAATGAATCATCCCATGATGTTAGAACAAAGTATTCATCATCTTGATTTATTAAGATACTGTTATATGTCAGAAGTAGAATCAGTACAAGCGACTACGTGGAGACCTGATTGGAGCACATACGATAATGACTGCTGTGTATCAATAATATTAAGGTTTCATAACAAATTTGTAGTTAATTATTTAGGTACTTGGACTTCGGGCTGGAATAAATTTTGTTTTCAATGGCGTACCGATTTTAGGGATGGTGTTATAATACAAAAAGACCAATTTTCAGACTTATATTCTGTTATTTATCAAAAAAAATCATCATTAATTGGTAGTAATTTTAAATATTCTGATGAATCAGAACCACTTAATCCTATTGCATTAAAAAAAGATAAACCTTTTTTTGACGATACAAATGGATTATTAAACGAGTTTATTTCTTCAATTAGATATAACAAAGATCTCGATACAGGAGTAAAGGATTATTTAAAAACATTTGTTTTAGTTATAGCCTGTATTCAATCTAGTGATGATCAATCTACTGTTTATCTTGAAGATGTCTATAAAAAATATTCATTACAGGATATTTGTGAGTAATATAATATTTTATGGGTAATGCGGGTTTATTATTACGCATCACACTGGGATAGATAAGTTTATTATTTATTGTATAATTAAAAATCAGTGTATTAAGTTTATAATCATTTTGTGAGTCCATTAAGTATGACTACCCCATTTTCAGGCGTCTATACAGCGTCATTGATACCACTCACCGCTTCATATGAACCTAATCTTGCTGCACTTGTCCAACATGTGGAACAGTTGTTTGAATCAGGTTCTGATGGAGCCGCAATACTCGGCAGCACGGGTGAAGGCAATTCTTTGACTATTGAGCAGCGTATAGACATTATTGAGTATTGCTGAAGAAAATTAGCTCCGGAACGTTTGATGATGGGTACTGGCTCCTGCGCGCTTCAGGAAGCAATTCGCCTGACAAAAGCCAGCGTAAATGCTGGAATTTATACTGTTTTAGTAATTCCACCTTTTTATTACAAACAACAAAGTGACGAAAGTGTACTCCGTTATTATGCTGAATTGATTGCCTCCGTGGATGAACCGTGGCTACGAATCGTTTTTTATAATTTCCCTAAACTCAGCGGATATAATTTCAGTCTCAGAATATTACAGGAATTAAAGCAGCGTTTTGGAGACATTGCCGCGGGAATCAAAGACAGTTCCGGAGACTGGGAAAATATGATTAGCATCACTAAAAACGTACCGGACTTTATGGTATACAGCGGAACTGAGATTATGCTGCTGGATATTTTGCGTGAGGGAGGAGCAGGCTATATTACGGCCAG
>Ga0115000_10001311_pt1 | contig 22248 bp, 20 predicted proteins | sample ArcticOcean_MG_C_6_FD_89690 | JGI IMG/M metagenome (GOLD analysis project Ga0115000, IMG submission 89690) | Marine microbial communities from western Arctic Ocean - ArcticOcean_MG_CB8_128 | ecosystem: Environmental > Aquatic > Marine > Oceanic | place: Arctic Ocean: Canada Basin | collected... | reverse complement strand
CCGATAGCGCAATAGTAGCGTGAGCGAAAGTTGTAAAGTATCCCTGGCGGGAGATTAATAAGATCCTGAAATCAGGTGGTAACAGACTGGTATGGCGTGCAAGGGATGAAGCGGTTACACCGCCGTACCGACGTCATACCGTTCGATTCGAAAATTGATCCGTGGAGTTCCTATTATTGGCGAGGTTAAGTACTATATGTACGAAGCCGTAGGGAAACCGATAGTCCGCAGCGCAAGCGAGGGACAAGGTGCGCTCGCCTGGAGTCAATAGTTGGATACCCGAAGCCGGTCGATCTATGCCTGGGCAGGGTGAAGCCCTTCGGAAGAAGGGTGGAGGCCCGAACCAGTACTGATGTGCAAATCGTTTGGATGACCTGGGTATAGGGGCGAAAGACCAATCTAGACCGGTAATTGCTGGTTCCTCTCGAAACTGCTCGCAGGCAGACCTCAGCTGAGATGGAGCATGCGGTAGAGCACTGATTGCGTGTTTAGGAAGCGAAAGTTTTCGGCATGCTGTCAAACTCCGAATGTGTGTTCGTCGTAGAAGCTGGGCAGTGAGGGCATCGGGGTAAGCTTGATGTCCATAAGGAAAACAAACCAGACCAGAGTTAAGGTCCCCAAGTAACAACTAAGTGTTAAAGAACAAATAGTGTTTGAAAGCACAGACAGCTGGAAGGTTGGCTTAGAGGCAGCCATCCTTTAAAGAGTTCGTAACAGATCACCAGTCAAGTTCTTAAGCCTAGAAAATGGACGGGACTAAGTTGTTCACCGATACTTTGGGCCACCGAAAGGTGATGCGGTAGAGAGGCGTCGTGCGCGGGTGGAAGTGGGGCCGTGAGGTCCTGTGGACCGCGTTCGAATGATAATCATGGAAATAGTAGTAGCGTAGATGGGTGAGAATCCCATCCGCCGGAGGGGCTAGGGTTCCTCGACGATGTTCATCAGTCGAGGGTTAGTCGGTCCTAAGGTTCCCCCTAACAGGAGGAATCGAAAGGGAAACAGGTTAAAATTCCTGTACCAGTTCATATTTTGTCCAGTTCCTGACACATCGGGTCTTGTGGAGCACTCTTGTCTGAGTGTTGCCTTGAGCGATAAAATTGTGGAGTACCGTAATGGTGAGAAGCAAACTAAGCTTTTGGGAGGCGATGTATTTCGCTTCTGCGTTAGCCTGGTGTCCGTGAAAAGGGAGCTGGAGCCGTATGAATTGTCCGTACCGAGATCTGACACAGGTGCCCCTAGGTGAGTAGCCTAAGGCGTCGCGGCAGAATCCGGGCAAGGGAATTCGGCAAATTAGCCCCGTATCTTTGGTACAAGGGGTGCCAGCTCTGAAGAGAGCTGGTCGCAGTGACTAGGGAGCTCCGACTGTTTACTAAAAACACAGGTGGCTGCTAGTCCGTAAGGATGTGTATAGCCGCTGAATCCTGCCCAGTGGCGGTATCTGAAACCCAGTTTCAACTGGACGAAGGACCGCTAAACGGCGGGGGTAACTATGACCCTCTTAAGGTAGCGTAATACCTTGTCGCTTAATTGGCGACTTGCATGAATGGCCTAACGAGAGCTCTACTGTCCCTGCCCGGAGCCCGATGAAATTGACTTACTGGCGCACAGTCCAGTACGTCCCAGCCGCAAGCGAAGACCCCGTGGAGCTTTACTGCAACCTGCCGTTGTGGCACGAGTTGTTATGTGTAGCGTAGACGGGAGACATTACACAGGTGCGAGCTCTAGCTCGTCGCCGAGTCACCGATGAAACACCGTCCTTTTCGATTCGTCCCACTCACCTCTTCGGAGGAACCCCGGTAGGCGGGCAGTTTGGGTGGGGCGCCACTCCCTCGAAAAAATAACAAGGGAGCCCAATGGTCAGCTTAGGTAGGTCAGGAATCTACCGTTAAGTGCAAGGGCAAAAGCTGGCTTGACGTGGTTTGGCAACACAACAAACCACGATGCGAAAGCAGGGCCTAGCGAACCAACCAGCGCCGTTAGTAGGTGCGGTTGATAACAGAAAAGTTACCCCGGGGATAACTGAGTTGTCTGGAGCAAGAGCCCACATCGACCTCCAGGCTTGCTACTTCGATGTCGTCTCTTCCTATCCTGGGTGTGCAGAAGCACCCAAGGGTGGGGTTGTTCGCCCATTAAAAGGGATCGTGAGATGGGTTTAGACCGTCGTGAGACAGGTTTGTTGCTATGTGCTGGGACTGTCCAATGCCTGAGGGGAAGGACCCTCTAGTACGAGAGGAACGAGGGTTCGCAGCCACTAGTTTACCAGTTGTCTGACAAGGCACCGCTGGGCAGCCACGCTGTAAGGGATAAGAGCTGAAAGCATCTAAGCTCGAAACCCACCTCAAAACGAGGCATTATGACACTTATAGAAGATAAGATTGATAGGACCGGGGTGTAAGCACCGAGAGCTATAATGTTGTTGGAAGTACTACTTCGGTAGTGCGGAAGATAACATTTCGAGGTGTTAAGCCCGTCGGTTACTAATAGTCAAAACTGCTATAATACCGTCGGCTTCAACCGTAAAAGGGTTTGCGTATGTCCCCCATTAATTAATAAAATATTTTTAATTAACCAGGGGGCCAAGACATTTGTCTTTCACCAAGTAAATGTAAATGAATATGGAATACAGTTTGTTGTCCATTTTCATTACAATTGAAAACTGTTCGATAACCTGCCTCTGATATTCCCTTTAATTCTGCAATTATTTTAGATGCCAGAATTAATTCGCCCATGGTTTGCGTATGCGCTTTTTCAAGATCATTCAAAGTAGAAATGTGTATTTTAGGAATAATTAGAATGTGTACTGGAGCTACGGGATTTATATCATTAAAAGCTAAAACATGTTCGTTTTCATATACTATTTCGCCAGGAATTTCACCATCTCTTATTTTACAGAAAAGGCAATCTGTCATAATAGGTTATTGGTAGTGTTCTTAAACTACTACATCAAGGAAAGATTGCCAGCAATGGCACCCATTGCAGTTCCAGTCTCAAATGCAATATTTTTTCCCGTAATCTCAAAATGATGGGTTGAATTATCAATATATGATTTTGGAAGTCCTTGGGGGCCAAGTCCCATAATCATACATAATTTTCCACTAGGCATTTCTAATTTACTTGCATCCGGGTTTGCAGTAGTAACTACTTTAGAACCAGCCCATGCTTCGTCTATATCTTTATCAAAGAACCTGAACCGATCATTAGATATCAATTTTGAAATGTAACCTTCATTAGATAAACGCATCTCTTTTTTGATTTCTTTTATCAACTCATTCGTTGATATTTCGGGAAATCCAATCAATGCTAAATCTAGATTAAAAGCTGAACAAAGATTCGAAGCTTTGAAAACCGCTTTGAAATGGGGGTGATTCCAATTACCTCCATATGTGTTATAGAGCCCTAGAGTGTGCTTTCCTTGGCTTGAGATGTCTTCTAAGTGAGTTACTGGCTCCGATTGTTTTATAGGTGGAATACTCAACCTGTCGGTCGCCGTTTTTAATTTCTTTTCTAATTTAGTCTTATATTCTGATTCTGAAATCGTTTGCAATGTCTTTTCAGCCTTAAAAACAAAAGTTTGTGACTCAGTATGCCACTTACTACGATCTGAATGTGCTATAATTGCTATTAAGATTGGCAATGATTCTTCAGGACTTATCTTCGATAGTTTTACTTCAATTAAATTAAGGTCTGACGGTGTAGAACTTATTCTAACTAAATACCGTAGCATCTCTTCAGATAAAGTAGACTCTAATGCTAATTCTAGAGGTGATGGTGAGATCGTGGTCTTGACTTTACATAATTGTAAATGTAAATAACCTAATAACTTAATTCTAAGTTCGCCCTCCAACTTAGATAAAATTGAAATTAAAGGATTTAGGTCTGTGGTCACAATCCAAGCTCTAATTACGGCTTTAGAAGAATCAAACGCATAACTGCTTAATTTTACAGTTTTCTCTAATATTGAATCTAGTTGATCGATTGGGAAATTTTTTAAATTTTTTATTAAAAAATTATTAATATCTTTTTTATTTTCGGTGATTATTATCTCAAAGATTTTTTTGTATTGAGTATTTTTCAACTCGCCATCATCTATCTTTTTTAATCTTTTAGAAATTTCGGTTAAAAGCTCTATCCTGCGCCAACTTTGATCGACTCTATCTGCATTGACAAAGGCTTTCGCAAATATCTTCTTTGATTTAGAAGACTTTGTAGACATTGAAGTGGCTATGTAAATTAAGCCTAAAGAAGCGTAATAGGGATCGCTCAAACGATCTACTTCCGGTAGTAAATCTTCAGGTGAATGCCCCTCTTTAATGTCGCGTAAAATCTTTCTTGCTATTGAGGGATTGTGATTTTTACCAGCCATTTATTTAATTTTAGATACCATTGCAAAACTAATGGTTCCTTGAACCTTTCCATCAGAACCAATATTAGGGAAAAAATATTGAACTACTTCACCGCTTCCTTTATCGGTTTCATAAAGTTTTTTACAAACTGTTGGTTTACCAGTCTCAATTGTTTGTAATGCCATTTCATCAACATCTTTGTAATTATCCCCTAAAACTTCTGATGACGTTTTACCCTGGAATGTAGTTTCATTAAAACCAAATTGAGATAACGATTTTACACCATAAGAATACAAATGCCGGCCATCTAAATTTCTTATTGAAAAACCATATTTATCCGAATTAAATGGAGTGTGTGTTAAAGACCATAATTTAGCTTGACCCACAATCCTTTGTTCGACGAGTCCTTGATATTTTAATAATTCTAAATATTTTGCAACTGTATTTCTTCCTATATCTAAACTTCGTGAAATTTCAGTTATTGTTTGAGACTCTATTGAAATTCCTAAATATGTTGTAATAGATTTTTCAATTTGAAGGTCCAACTCTTTTGCCATCTTTGGTAAAACTAAAGGCAGTGATTAAAAAGATGGCGTAATGCAATAGTGCATTGAAAATAAGAACTGTTTTTCTTAGGCACTATATTGTTGTCATTAAATACCCATTTATGCACTAGGTAAATATATTTAGGCCCTATTGGATAAAAAATGTCTGCAAAACATCAATTCGTATCGACATTAAAACTAGATATTCCGGTTGAAAAATTATTTAGTTGGCACGAGAACCCTGGGGCTTTCGAAAGGCTCGTACCTTGCTTTGATCAGATTACGATAAAAAATAGAAAGGGGACTATAGACGGCGGCTCTGTCGATATTGGTATGAATGCCGGACCCATTCCGCTTACTTGGGTTGCTCAACACCACAGTTATAAAAAAAACGTTCAATTTTTGGAAGATCAGACTAAGGGTCCTTTTGTTGGGCCATTTCCTTTTTGGAATGGAGCCTGGCATCATGAACATCTTTTCGAAAAAATTGATGATAATACCTCATTGTTGACTGATAAAATAAGTTATGATTTTCCGATGGATCCTTTTGGTTCATTATTTGGTAGTTGGTATACCAAAAAGAAATTAGAACAAATGTTTGCCTATAGGCGAAATATTACTAAAAATGATTTGTATGCCCAGTCAAAATATAATGGAAAACCATTAGATATAGCAGTTACTGGAGCGTCAGGTTTGATTGGATCTGCATTAGTCCCTTATCTAACAACTGCAGGACATAAAGTAGAAACTATTGTAAGAGGAAGGCCAAAAAAGGGTCAATTGTGTTGGGATTTGAAAAAAAAGACTATTAGTGACTTGAATGGAAAAGATGCAGTAATTCATTTAGCTGCTGAAACTATTAACAAACCAATTGGGGGGAAAATACCAGTGCCTTGGTCTGCATGGAAAAGAAAGGAAATCTTAGACAGCAGAGTGAATGGCACTCGCCTTTTGGCTGAACATCTTGCGTCATTAAAGAATCCTCCTAAAGTCCTAGTTTGTGCTTCAGCCATAGGTTACTATGGTGATAATGGCGATGAAATAATGGATGAAGGTGGCCATAACGGAAATGACTATTTTTCACATGTGGTAAAAGAATGGGAAGCTGCAGCTCAACCTGCAATCGATGCCGGAATTAGAGTTGTTTTTCTAAGATTGGCACCAGTAATGAGCCCTCTAGGGGGTGCATTACAAGTACTCACATTACCTGCTAAATTGGGATCAAGCCCTCCAGTGGGAGGTGGAAAACAATGGTGGTCCTGGGTAGGTATTGATGACGTTATTGGCAGTATCTATCATTCAATTATAACTAAAAGCCTTGTAGGTCCTGTCAATGTAGCATCTCCTAATTGTATTCAACAAGGTGAATGGGCCTCGACATTAGCAAAAGTAATTTGGGGGCCTTTTGGAAAACTAACAACACTACTTCCTATTCCTGGTTTTGTCTTGAAAGGTCTTCTTGGAGAATTTGGAGATGTATTGGCTCTTTCAAGTATTAGAGCAGATTCCTCCAAATTAATTAATTCAGGATATAAATTTAGATTTGAAGATTTGGAAGAAACCTTTAGACATTTATTAGGAATGAGAAAACCGGAGGACTTACAATGAAAAATATTGTAATTATTGGCGCAGGATATGGAGGTTTGGCTGCTGCTGCACTTTTAGGAAAAGAAGGTCACCACGTAACGGTTATTGAAAAGAATGAACAACCTGGTGGTAAAGCTAGTTTACTTAAAATAGATGGATTTTCATTTGATATGGGGCCCTCTTGGTATATGTGGCCTCAGGTTTTTGATGACTTTTTTGCTGAATTTGACAAAGATGCTACGGAATTTTTAGAATTAAAAAAACTAGACCCCTCATACCGTGTTTTTTTCGATGATGGTGATATCGTTGATATCTCTAGCGATATTGAAAAAAATTATGAAACTTTTGAAAGATTAGAGAGCAATGGTGCTGAAAAACTTAAAAAATATTTAGAGGTTTGTAAAAGGCAATACGATATCGCCATGAAAGGATTTGTTTATAGAACTTATAATTCTTTATTTGATTTATTTAGTCCAAGTATGGTAATAAACGGATTGAGGCTAAAGTTTACAAATTTTCATAACGGTGTAAAAAAATATTTCAAAGAACCAAAAACTCAAAAGCTAATGGAATGGATTACTGTGTTTCTAGGAGGCGATCCTAGAAATGTACCTGCCATGTATTGTATGATGTCATACCTTGATCATCATCACGGCATCTATTATCCTAAGGGAGGAATGAATGGACTTGCAAAACAAATTTATAAAATAGCTCTTGAAAATAATGTAGAATTTAAATTTAATGAAGCTGTAATAAAAATTAAAGTTGATAATAAAAAAGCAACGGAGATAATTACTGAAAATGGAAGTTATAAACCTGATTTAGTCATAAATAATTCAGACTATCACCACGGAGAAACAGTACTTCTTGAAGAAGTGAATCAATCATATAAAGAAAAATACTGGGAAAAGAGTACTATGGCCGTTTCAATGCACTTAGCCTATATTGGCGTAAATCGTAAAATTGATGGGTTAACGCACCATAACTATTTTTTTGAAAATAAATGGACTGAGCATTTTGATCAAATCTTCAAAGAACCTAAATGGCCAGATAATCCTAATTTCTATGTTTGTTGTCCTTCTAAAGTTGATGAGACGGTAGCCCCATCGGGAATGGAAAATTTATTCTTTTTAGTTCCGGTAGCGTGCGATCTGGATGATTCAGATAAAGTAAGAGAAGAATATTTTGAAAAAGTATTAGACAAATTTGAAAATTGGACTGGTGAGAGTATTAGAGACGATATTATTGTAAAATCTTTGTTTACGCATAGAGATTTCAAAGAAAGATATAATGCTTACAAAGGAACTGGATTGGGAATGGCTCATACTTTATGGCAAAGTGCAGTTTTTAGACCAAAACATAAGAGTTCAAAAGTGAAAAATCTGTATTATACGGGACAATATAACCACCCCGGTGTTGGAGTTCCTACTACCGTTATTTCTTCACAAGTCTTAGTTAATGAACTAAAAAAAACGGGGGTTTTATCATAGCATATATCCGAACAAAAAATATCAAAGGGAAAAAATACGCATATCTAGTAGAAAGTAAATGGGATAGTGAAAAGAAAACATCTAAGCAGAAAGTTTTAGAATATTTAGGATCTATAGAAAATTTAAATATAGAAAACATTCCTAAAGAGTACCGCACAGATTCCATCCGTAAATTCTTTATTAAAAATCAAACTAAATTAAATGAAGAAGTTGGCGAAAAACAAAAGAATTTAGAAATGATTCTAATAAGATGTCTGCTAACCGGAGATGAAGATATGGCAAATCAAAAATGCGATGAGCTTATTGAGCTCATAGGGTTGCAGCGATTCTATATTGAATCTATTACAAACGTAATGGCGGAGACTGGAAAAAAATGGTACGATGGTGAAATAGGAATAGCTGAAGAACATATGATTACCAACATCATGAGAAAGGTTGTTGAGATTAATAACCATAAAATTGAAGTGAAAGGATTGATTGAAGGTGTTGTGGTGATTTGTAACCCTGAAGGGGATGATCACACTATGTCAAATTTAGTTCTTGAGGGTTTACTAAAGATAAGAAAATATAAGGTCGTAAATATAGGTGGAAATTGGTATATGGATGAAAATACTAAAGCCACAAATACTGCAATTATTAATTTTACTATAGAGACAAGGCCCGACATTGTATTTATTTCAGTTACTATTGCAAGATACTTATTCAATGCTAAACTAATTGCTAAAGAATTATCTAAAGCTTTGTCAAATACAAAGGTTTTCTTGGGGGGTCTAGGCACTCAAGGGGTTTTTGAAGGAGAATTGCAAAATGGAATTCTTCTTGCAAACAAAGACACACTAAATACCTTAAATGATCTTTAAGTATTTTAGGCACTAGCTACTTTCTTTTATATACTAAGTTATGCACTAGAACGCTATCAAAAGGTAGTAAATGTATTTAAAAGCGAAACTTATCGACGACAATACTCTAACTGACCCTAAATTAATTTTCCAAAGAGGTAGCACTACCTATTACCATAGTACGAAACTTTTCCCAGCCAAAATAAGAAAAGATGTGACTACTCTTTATTGTTTTGTAAGAGTCATTGATGACTTTGTTGATGCAGTTCCTCAAGATTTAAAGAGTTTTACAAATTTTAAGAATGAATATTATCTTGCACTTTCTGGAAAAAATACAAGCAATACAATCATCTCAAATTATATTGAACTTTCTCACAGAAAAGATTTTGAGCCTGAATGGACTGAGGCGTTTCTAAAATCAATGAAAATGGATACTTTCAAATCTGAATACGAAAATATTGATGAACTTAACGAATATTTGTATGGCTCTTCTGAAGTTATTGGTCTTATGATGAACAAGATAATGGATATTGATGAAAGAGCCCATGATTCAGCTCAATATCTTGGAAAAGCAATGCAATTCATAAATTTCATAAGAGATATCGATGAAGATTTAGATTTAAACAGAACTTATTTTCCAAAAGACACATTACTCGAGTTTGGTTTAGAAGGACTTTCGAGAGGTGAAGCCCGAAGAAAACCGGAGCAGTTCAGAGACTTTGTCCGATCGCAAATAAAAATTTATTTGGATTGGCAAAAAAAAGCTGAAACCGGATTTATTTATCTTCCTAAAAGAGTGCGAGTAGCAGTAAAAACAGCTTCGGATATGTATCTGTGGACTGCTACCAATATTTACAAAAATCCATTTTTAGTATATGATATGAAACTAAAACCTACTTGGAATAAAGTACTTCTAACTGGCATTAAGAACTATTTTTCAATATATTTTACTTTTAATAAAAAAAATACTCCAATGCGAGAACCATCGATAAATAATACTAGAACAGTTAAACTATAATGAGTAATTGTTTAGTCTGGTTTCATAATGATTTGAGGCTATTTGATAATCCTGCACTTAGTTTAGCTTCAGATAGTGGCAATAATGTTATTCCAATCTTTGTTTGGTCTTCAGAAGAAGTAAATGATTGGCATCTAGGAAGGGCTGCAAAATGGTGGTTACACTACTCACTTGAAGCTCTATCCTTAGATCTTAAAAAAATTGGAAGTGAATTGATAATAAAAGAAGGTCAAACAAAGTCAATTATTTCTAAATTAGTAAAAGAATACGACATCTCTGAAATGTTCATAAATCGCCGTTTTGAACCTAAAATTGTAGAACGCGATAACGAAATTATTAAAGAAATAAATGTGAAAACAACTATAACTAATGGAAATCTGCTTTTTAATCCTGAGGACATTAAAACTGGCCAAGGTAAAGACTATACTGTTTTCACACCTTTTTGGAAAAATTGTAAACGACAGAAAGAACCTCGTTTACCTCTCAAAAAACCTACTAAACTCAAAGTTCCGGATTCATGGCCTTTATCATTGAAACTTGAAGATATTGATTTACTACCTAAAATTAAATGGTACTCAAATATTGAAAAATCATGGAAACCTGGTGAAAAAAATGCTGAAAAGGCTTTAAAAAAATTCTTGAAGAATAATGGAAAAGATTACGGCCAAAATCGAAATATTCCAGGAATAAAAGGAACGTCTCGTTTATCACCTCATTTGAGGTTTGGAGAAATTAGCCCTCATCTTATTTGGCATGAATCTAAAAAATATCATAATAAGGGCATCGAACATTTTGTAAGAGAAGTTGGATGGAGAGAATTTTCATATCATTTGTTAAATAATTTTCCATTTTTAACTAATAAACCACTTAGGCCGGAATTTGAAAACTTTCCTTGGGCGCTAAATAAAGAATATTTAGAATCGTGGAAAAAAGGTTTGACTGGATACCCTATTGTAGATGCAGGTATGCGAGAACTTTGGAATACTGGATGGATGCATAATCGTGTCAGAATGATAGTGGCATCATTTCTAGTCAAACATTTACTGATTGATTGGAAAGAGGGTGCAAATTGGTTCTGGGATACCTTAGTTGATGCTGATTTAGCAAGTAATACTAGTGGATGGCAATGGACTGCCGGATGTGGTGCTGACGCTGCACCTTATTTTAGAGTATTCAATCCCATACTACAAGGAAAACGGTTTGATAGTACTGGAGATTATGTAAGAAAATGGGTGCCGGAAATAGGTGAATTACCCAATGAAAAGATACATACCCCTTGGGAAATTTCTGAAGATGAATTGCGCAATTATGGCGTGATTTTAGGTAAAACCTATCCCGGCCCTATTGTTGATCATGCAGAAGCTAGAAATATAGCACTGGAAGCTTTTGACAAGCTCATGGCTGAAAAAAGAAGGGTTCCGTAAACTATAAAATCAAAGAGCGCAGTCAAACATTATGATTAGTGTCACTGAAATGGCTGCTGAAAAAATTAATAAAGCTCTAACTGAACAAGAAATGATTGGAAAATCCCTTCGTTTGGGTGTTTTTCCTGGTGGATGCAGTGGAGGCTATCAATACGCTTTAGGGTTTGATGATCAAAATGATAATGACACTACTGTTGAGGCTAAAGGCTTGAAATTATTAGTTAATAATGAAGACATTGAAAAGATTAAAGGAACTGAAATAGACTATATTGTCACAGAAATGGGCGAAGGTTTTAGAGTAAATAATCCAAATCCAGCTCCGGAAGGTAAGAAAGGAGAATGTGGTTGTGGATCAGAGAGTAGCTGTTGTTAAGAAAAATTATTGATTATTAGCTGCATCTAAGGATTGAGGAGTAATAAATCCCTCACTCTTATTTTCAGCAATGTAAGGAATGATTATTTTGGATTCTGTAGATATGACATGTACTGGGCACGCATTTCCGCAAGCTGGCGCCAAATAATCCTCTCCAGTTTCAGTTAAAACAAGTCGAATACCATGTCCAGCTGGAATTAAGGCATCTATTGCTTGGAATTCCATCATCATAGTTAATTCTTGACCTGGGATTACTGTTTGAGGCTCTGAACCGCCTGCATGATACCGAATATCCATTGTAGCATGCCCTATCCTAATTCCTGTAACTGAGTCCTGCATTTCTGCAAATATTTGCCCTCCATCGAAGGTGGCAACTGTATACAAATGAAGTTTTACAAGACCTGAAATATGCGTATTATTTTCCTCTGAAAAGGCAGGACATTCGCTTGTAATGGTTTGAACTGCACCTCCAATAGCTGAAATTCCGCCGACAAACGACCCTACTGTTTGGCATTCTGAAAGGCTCATGGTCATGTCTTTAGAATCTTGTGGAGGCCATGTTTCTTCAATTCTCCATTGGCCATCATTTCTTTGAATTTGTGCATGGAGTTCGGGCTTAGGGCCTATTCCTTTCAGATAATACTCAAACCATTCGAATAGATCTTGGGCCCAATCCCACCTAGTCATATTGTATATTGCTTCAGCGCCATATCCTGACTCTTGAACATTGTGTTTGGTCCACTGATCGGGATAGTTGTGCCCCCATTGGCCTAAAATCCCTCTTACATCAAAACCAGCATCTTTGTATGTTTGATACCAATGGGTGCCAGGTGGGCCACTGAAAACTTGATGAGGATCTACATTCCAATCTTGCATGCCTTGAACCCAATATACTGAACCGTTCCAATTTTCAAACGCCTTATCAATATGAGAGCGCTCTGAGTAATAATTGTCCATATATGGGTCAAATTCTCCAGCCCCATACGTTACGGGACCTGCAAATAAACCTTCAATAATATCGGGGCAAACGTTGTCTATGTCATCTTCATTATAATCTACGGTACTTGAAAAATAATTCATATGCATTACTTGTGAACGGGCTTCTGCACTCCCATTCTTGTAAAGAAGCGAATGAAGTGCAGTCGTTCCACTAATAGGCACTATAGTTTTCAGATATCCACTACCCTGTGCTGCAGCTTCCCATTGTGTTGCACCCTCGTAAGATTTGCCATAAAGCCCAACATTGCCATTGCTCCACTCTTGTGTTCCTAACCACTCAACGGCATGATGAATGCCCAAACCCTCGCCAGCCCCCCTATAATCAAAACAACCAGTTGATAATTCGGTTCCAAAAACGGCCACCTGTGCAAAGGCATAACCATGAGGGACAAAATTTTCAAAAATAAATTCGCCACGGCCTGCACCAATAATACCTGTATGTCCAGATTCAGAACCTGGCTGGCCAAATGAAAAATAGGGACTTATTACTGCTATAACTGGAACTTTTTCTCCATCCAAAATATTACTTGGTAACCAGTAAGAAAGATGCACTTCAGCTTCTGAAGGGCCACTTTCCCAAACTTCACTTGTATCTACAGTAAATAAGGCATCCTGAACTTCTAATGCGTAATGAGGACCTTCGTCTAATACTCTCGAAAAAGTATGAGTCATATTCCAATCTAAATTATATCTTTCCTTAATATTAGGATATAAACTTGAGCTCTGGCCCTGATCATTTGATGATAAGGACTCTATACACCCCATAAATGAAGTCGTGAATACCACCAATATGCATAAAATTGATCGAAGCATAATGCTGAAAAACCTATGTTATTAATTATTACTATCGCCTTATTTCTTAATTTAATGCTATATTTTGTATATTATTGACCTTTATCGAAGGTATTTTAATATATCTAACCTGAATTCTTAGTATTAATGAAAGTGGTTAGTATTTCTTCACAAATTTTTTCTATGTTAATTGTAGCGACCCTGATGGGGAGCGCTTTCTTTCTTTATACTCTAGAAAATGAAAATTTGAATTACAATACTTATGTTCCAGTTTGGGCTAGAAGTCAACTGGATTATGAAACTAATGCAACGGTGAGTTATGTTTTGCAAAAAGGCGAGTATGAATTATTAGAAACGGATAATGAATTTAATTCGGAACATGTATATGTTGAATATGATTTACCGATAGGAGAAGGCGGGGCAGCTATAACGTGTACTATTGGAATGGACTGTCCGCAAATTAGTTTGGCTTTTTGGAGGCCAAATGTACCTACTGGAATGAAGGTCCCAGTAATTGCTGAATTTGGACCTTATTTCGGTGAAACCTCTGCTCAGACTCCTGATGTTTCGCAACCTGGAAGCTGGTTAGGTGCTGGCATAATTTACAATATATTGCCTCATGGGTTTGCTTTTGCCCAAGTTTCAGTTACTGGAACTGGAATGTCAAACCATTGTATGGATTTGATGGGATTTGCTGAACAAGAAGGAATCAATGCTGCAGTGGAATGGCTTGCAACGCAGGAATGGTCTAATGGCAATGTCGGAATGATTGGTAAGTCCTACGATGGTTCGACGCCTTGGCAAGCAGCTATGTATGGTGATGAATACTTGAAAACAATTGTTCCTATTTCTGGATTAATTGGGGTTCGGGAACTTATGTGGAAGAATGGATCGTCAGAAGCCAGAGCTCCTTTTATGCACAATGTTGTTTATGGTTCATATGGTTTTGAATCTGATAAAGAAGAGGGTAATTTACAAAATGCCTGTGAAGACTATCTTCTAGGTCCACTACATGCAACAAACGGATATGTTTTTGCAGGAAATGAATTTGTAGAAAGTTATTGGGAAGAAAGATACTTTCTAGATAGAGTGTTAGAAAATTATAGAGGGTCTGTATACATAGTCCAAGGATTCCAGGATTGGAACGTAGACCCGCATATGGCAGTTCCTACGATTAATCGGCTTTTAGATAATGGAATTGAGGCTAAAGTCTTGATGGGGCAATGGGATCACGATTATCCAGATAGGCCTGATTATCAGAAAGATCGTTCTGATCCTGGAAGAGGTTCGGAAGCATATCCCCAAATGGTTAGATTTGACTGGATGCAAGATCTTCTTGAATGGTTTACTTACTATTTACAAGAAACGGGACCCAAACCAAGTCTTTATCTTGAAATACAAAATAATCAGGGTGAATGGAGAGTAGAAGAAAGATATCCTGCATCTGACTCAACGATTATGGAAATGGTTCTGGGAAGTGAAAATCTAGTACATGATGGAAATACTGGAACGACAATTACTCCATTTATTGAAGACTTTATAGTTTTTGAAACGCCTAAATTCAATCAAACCCTTCGTTTTGGAGGCTTACCGCAACTACATGTTGATGTTACTCTTACCGGCTCGGGAGGTTCGTTATATGCTCTAATGGAAGATTGTGATTCAAATGATGAGTGTATCCATATTGGGCATGCAACAATGGATCTAAGATATCATGCAGGTGGAACTGATTACAATGTCCTTGTTCCTGGAGAAACGGTTAATGCTAAAATGGAATTTTTTGCAATGGATGTCCTTATTTCTGAAGGTCATTATATTCGCCTATCACTAACAGATATTGGTGATGATTATCTTCCGCCAAGCAATACAGCTCCAGTAGACATTGGAATAAACGAGAATAGTGTACTTAGGCTTCACGAGATAAACTTCGATAATAAACTTGTATTTGAGCCGCCAGTATGTACCTTTACTGATTGTTTAGAATAATAGATATCTCTTAAAAGTCTAGGTTATAGGCAACTGTGGAACGATTAAAATCAATAGCGATTACATTTTTGTTTTTAGTGCCAGCAATAGCTGGTTGTCTAGGGAATGAAGAGTTAGATGCGCTTTCGACAGATGATGTACTAGTCTCTCCTGAAACAATGATTGCTGGAGAATTCCAACCTCTGGTTATAACTGCTAAAAAAGACATGTCCGTTTTTATTCCCAATTTTGTTATTGATCCGCTTTCAAATTATGTTCAGAATGGTACTGTCATAGATATGAAAATAGGTGAAACTAAACAATTGATTTCAATGGCACCACCTAGAATCGATTCTGCATTTATCTTCTTGGCAGATTATGGTACTCAAAATTGGCCCATTCGAAATTCAAATGAAAGTTGGGAAGATTGGGTTAATCGAGGTGGAGTTATGGAACAAGGGTTGGTAATCGAAAGAGTTATGCCTTCTGAAGGAACTTCTTTGGATACATTAAACCTAACCAAAAATAAAAGCGGAAATGTAATTCCTGTGAGAATAGATGTGGAAAGACAAAATTCTGCGGCATATTCTATTGATGAGGGGGGGTTGTTTTCAACTGGGTTTGTAGATGGCCGTACTGTATACAATAATATTTACCGAATTACGGATGATACTCCTGATTTGTTAGATCCTGCTGACGGAGCTGTTGGGTATCTAGATAGATGGGCAGGACAAGGAAATCTTGCATACGAAGATGCGGCTCAATTTCTTATCGCTGAAATGAATGCTTATGGGCTCAGAGTAGAAACGCAGCGATTTGACTTAACTGATATTCTTGGCAATCAGAATCCAGAAGCATACAATGTTTGTGGATTTAGAGATGGTACTTTGTATCCAGATGAATGGTTGGTATTTGGCGCTCATTTTGATATTGCACCTCCTGCGAATGCTGTTTTGGTGGATCCTCATGTGTCTGGTGAACGGACGTATGGAACTAGATACGGTGCGTATGACAATACAGCTGGAACTTCAATGGTCTTAGCTACTGCTGAAGCCATGGCAGGTATGCCTTATGATACGAGAAGAACTATGGTATTCTGTTTGTGGTCAGGTGAAGAAGGCGGTAAACGTGGAAGTGATTACTGGACAGAAACTCTGGGGGATGAACACCCTGAGGCAACTGTTACTAATTACATTAATCTTGACATGGCTGGAGTGAATTGGCCCGGGGGAGGGGGAGCACCTTGTGGAGATGAGCATGGAGGAAGTGGAGGGTGTGATCCAGACCCGCAGCCAGATGAGGATGGATATCCTAAAGATAGTGAGGTATGGCCTATGAGAATTTACATTGGGCCTTCTTTAAATTATAATAAAATTGATCAACCAGATATGGTTTATCTTAGTCAATGGATTGGATCTGATGCAATGAATGTTTCAATGCAGCAAGACATCTTAGTTGGGTCTGACAACAATAGCGACACTACATGGAAGTATGAGGTCTGGGTAGAAAAAAATAGACCCGAAATAATAATTTATGAGGATACAACTGCAAGAAGTGACCATGCGTCATTTCAGGATAATTTGGGAACCATTACTCTAGGATATGGAGGACTTGTTGATGGTTACTGGTGTTACCATCAAACTTGCGATACTTTAGAAGAAATGGAGGATTGGATGGAAACTGAAGGTAAAGACTATGGAAATAATGCAACGGGAAAAAATAATTTAGTTAATTCCTTAGATTTAATCACTTGGTGGGCCACATACAGTTTCTTCCACATGGATGAAAGACCTATTTTGAATGCTTTTCTAAATTAAAAAAAAGAAGAATACTCTTCTAAACTTTTCTTCCTAATATTTGGCACTTCAGCATCATCTGCTGGAAACCCAGTTACAAGAATCAAAAACGCTCTTTCATTCTCACCTCTTCCTAATATTTTACGTAGAAAGTCCATAGGACTTGGAGTGTGAGTCAAAGTTGCTAGGCCTGCATTATGAAGAGCTGTGATTAACATCCCAGTAGCGATACCTACTGATTCGGAAACATAATAATTCTTTATTTTTTCACCTTTCTCATCTAAGCCATAGGCTTCTGAGAATATTACAATCAAATAAGGAGCTTCTTCAAGAAATGGCTTATGCTCATTAGTTCCTAAAGGTGCTAAGGCTTCAAGCCATTCATCTGGCGCCCTACCACTGTAAAATAATTTTTCTTTTTTCTCTGCAGCTTTCCGAATCTTCTTTTTAATTTCAATATTACTTATAACTGAAAAATGCCATGGTTGGCGATTTGCCCCACTAGGGGCAGTTCCTGCGGACTTCAGACAATTAATAATTATTTCTTCAGGTACTGGCTTATCTGAGAATTCTCTAATCGTACGCCTTCGTCGAATATTTTCAAAAAAACGTACAGAGCGTTTCTGCATTTCTTCGATAGGATATGATTTGTAATCTTTATAATTAATAAATTTGTTTTGGTCCACACTCGATACTCTCTTTTTTAGATAAAAGACTTTGTATTGGCTGGGGAATAGCTATGCGTGACTGATACTATAGAATGGAGTGATTTTGCCAAAGTTGAAATGCGAGTTGGTAGAATCTTAGATGTTATGGATTTTCCTGAAGCAAAAAAACCAGCATATATTCTTACAATTGATTTCGGTCCATTGGGCATTCGTAAAACTTCAGCTCAAGTTACTAATTACACTAAAAATGAACTATTGAAGCGTGAAATCATAGCTGTTTTTAATTTTCCACCAAAACAAATAGGACCTATAATGTCCGAGGTGCTAGTTTTGGGAGGAGTTGAACAAGACGGTACCGTTCGTCTTTTGAAACCAGACCCTAGTTGCCAATTAGGAAGTCGTATCGAATGAACCCTTACATTGCCCTTACTAGGCCTGGAAATGCCATTTTAACAGCTGTAGCTGTAATCGCTGGAGCTTTTATTGCTTCAGGATCTGATGTTGTTAACTTTAAGGCTGAAATTGCAATTTGTTGTATCTCGGCAATGATGTTAGTAGGAGGTGGAAATGCTCTTAATGATTATAATGATAGAGAGTCTGATAAGCTAAATCACCCTAAAAGACCAATTCCTTCAGGTCAAGTTAAAGCAGAAACGGCCCTTAATTATGCACAACTATTACTTGGATTAGGGCTTCTCATATTATTTTTTACACTTGATAATAAAATGCCATTTGTAATTGCATTAATTGGGATTGGGACTCTTATAGCCTATGAAAATGGTTTGAAAGCCGCCGGAATCTCTGGGAATATTTCAGTTGGTTTAATGTCTGGAGCTGTTTTTCTATATGCAGGTATGGCTGTAAATGATCCTGGGCCTACTTTGTGGATGTTTGGGTTGGCAGTACTTGCTACAGTCTCTAGAGAAATTATTAAAGATATTCAAGATTTGGAAGGTGATAGAGATAGGAAAACGCTTCCTACTAGAATTGGAATACAGAATGCTCTAAATCTAGCAACTTTTATTCTTTTGATGGCAGTTTTCTTGAGTTATGCAGCTATCAATTCTTTTGAAAGTTTAGCACGGACCGCTTACATTGGAGGAATTACCTTAGCAAATGGAACGATGCTTCTTGGAATATATAATTCCAAACTTGAAGATTACTTTACCGGACAACAAAATATCAAGCAGGGAATGGGGATAGCTATGCTGGCTTTCATTTTGGCAGCCGGATTAAACTAATTTTTTTAATCAATATATTAATATATGCACATATATACATATGTTTTATGAATAGTGTAGTTTTCAAAGCATTGGGAAACGAAACTAGATTGAAAATAATTAAAACGTTAATGATTAAGAAACACAATGTAACTGATTTAACTCAAATTTCAGGAAAAGATCAAACTACTATTTCAAGACACCTTTCAACCTTAACAAATAGCAACATAATAAAGCATAAGCGCATCGGAAGAAATATTTTTTATAGTATAATAAACGCTGAAATGAATGATTGGTTAGAACTGACGATAGATATTAAAAGAAAAACACCGAATGAATCAGTACTTCGAGACAAAATTAAAGATTTTTTAAATAAACAAAAAAAAGAAACATATGAATAGTGAAATAGAAGAACAAAACGAAGAAAAGTTACTTAGATTAAAATTATTAAGTAATAGATTAGATGAAATTATTACAATACCTAGAACAAAATACAAGATTGGAATTGATCCAATTATTGGAACCATACCAATTATTGGAGATTTGTTAGGAAGTATAATTTCTATTTACATATTATATTCAGGATCTAAAATGGGATTATCATCAAGAATTATTGCTAAAATGAGTCTAAATATTGGATTCGATTTTGTACTTGGCCTAATACCTATTATCGGAGATATTTTTGATATGGGGTGGAAAGCAAATAAACGAAATGTGAAACTTATTGAAAATAATATAAATAAATATGATGAAAATATAGCCCTAAATAATTTGATAGTAGCTACGCTAATCACTCTCATTCTAGCTAGTTTCCTAATAATATTAGGAAATTATACCTAGAAATCGAGAGCGTAGCAACTAACGAGTAAACAAAAATGACTTTGTTACTTAAATTATGCTTTGCCGAGAATTCGATACATTCCGGTGCCACAGGTTCCACAGGTTCCCTTCATGGCTTTACGACCATTCTTCATTGTGACTTCTTCACCTTTTGTTATCTCTTGCTTGGCTTTACACTTTACGCAGTATCCTTCCATGTAAGCTAAGCACAGAATCGGGAATATAAAGTAAACGGGTGATTGCCTCTAAAGCTCGTGACCAAGTAATGTAGCGAACAATACTAGAAGAATACCTATGATTACAAACCAAACAGGGGGGTCATGATTATGGTCATGACTATGAACTTCAGGCAAAACATCAACTGTTGAAACATAAATAAAAATACCTGCCGAAAATAATAGTGCCAATCCAATGTTATTGTCGGTAGCAAAGGAAGTATCTTTTAGTATAAAGAAAGTTAAAATCGACACAATTGGTGAAGATATTGCAAATAATAAAAGATATATCTTACTTCTTGTATCATTAAGTCCCAGATGCTTTAAGAATGATGAGAAACCAAAAGCTGCAGGCCCTTTATGAATCATTATTGCTGCAAATACTATCGCGCCAATTTCAGTACTGCTAGAAACTGAGGCTCCGACTGCAAGACCGTCTGCCGCGCCATGAACTAACAAACCAATCGTTGCAGACATACCTAAGAGATCTTTGTCTTCATCATGATGGACAGCATGTGGAAGCCCAATTACTTCTAATAATAACATCATTACAAATCCACTCAATATTACTAACCCTATAGTTGATGTTTCAATATTATCCTCTCCGCCACTAAATTCAATAGTTTCTAAGGCCTCCGGAATTATAACAAGAAAAGCTGAACCAATGAGAACTCCAGCCCCTATTGCAGTAAGCTGTTTCATACGTTCTGATGAAAGATCTAAACTCAAAGGAATGTAACCAAATACCATAACTGAAATAAACATTATTATGGCAAATACAAAAATTAATATTTGGGAATCCACTTAACAACAACCTAAAGTACAATCGCAATCCACGTTAGATTCATGTTTATGATTATACTCACACTCAGGATATAATGCATCAATCGCCCCGTTATCTAATGACCACCTTAATAAATCAGAAATTAGCTGTGAACGATTAATCCCCTCAATGGAAGTTTTCCATCCATCTAATTGTTGAACCAATGAAGCTGATAAATCGGTTGATATTTTTGTTAAAGCATAACGTGAACGTCTTGACATTCTAAAGAATAAATAAGACCTTATAAAAAGATTAGGATTATAATATAATTCTATTATTACATCTCAGCAATAATAGAGAACTAATACTCTATCAACAATCTGGTGTTGATAGTGCTAAGGTTGGCGTTAGGACATCCAGAACGGAGATAAAGCATTGTTAGCCTTTACCAAAAATCATACTGTCATTCTTGAAAGATTTGAATTCAAGAGCATTTCCACAAGGATCTCGAAAAAACATTGTGGCCTGTTCTCCGGCTTCGCCCTTGAAACGGATGTGAGGTTCAATTATGAATTTTATGTCAGATGTCTTCAAACGTTTTGACAATGCCTCCCAAGCCTTCATATCTAGAATCACTCCAAAATGACTTGCTGGAACGTTATCCCCATCAACTGGATTTGTTTGTACCTTCTGAAGTTCTTCAGTTAAATGAGCTACAACTTGGTGCCCATACATATCAAAATCAATCCATCTTTCTGAACTTCTACCTTCTTTACAGCCTAAAACCTTAGTATAAAATTCACGAGTTTTTTCAAGATTATCTACAGGAAATGCTAGATGAAATGGACGCATAACCTTGCATTGTGAACCTCTTTTTACATATTATCTTAAGTAGAATGATGCGAAATATACCTAATGGATGAAAATGTTCTTATTTTTGCAATTGTCATTTATGGGCTGTTTATTATTTTTGGAACTAAATGGGTTTTTGAATTCATGATGGCCCAGAATATGAAAGAGAATGTAGCCATTTACTATAATCGAAAGATATTGCATATGTTCTGTGGAGGTTTAATCGGAATTATGGCACCCTCTATTCTCAGTGAACCGATTTATGCACTTTACATTGGCATTTTATTTACAATTATTACATACATTCCATATTACACTGGACACTTACTTTACTGGGTTCAAACTAAGGATAATAAAAATGACGTGAATTTTTGCTTTATGGCTGGAGCCTCCGTGTACCTAATATGGGAATTATTAGGCGACCCATACTTGGCGATAATGCCCTTGTTATTCATGGCATTTGGGGATGGAGTAACTGGAATTGTACGTAATATGAAATTCGGATATAGAACTAAAAAT
>Ga0115000_10001309_pt1 | contig 22260 bp, 17 predicted proteins | sample ArcticOcean_MG_C_6_FD_89690 | JGI IMG/M metagenome (GOLD analysis project Ga0115000, IMG submission 89690) | Marine microbial communities from western Arctic Ocean - ArcticOcean_MG_CB8_128 | ecosystem: Environmental > Aquatic > Marine > Oceanic | place: Arctic Ocean: Canada Basin | collected... | reverse complement strand
TGTCGCGCACGCCGGGCATGCCAGCAACCTCTACCGCTACGTCATGCTGTGCCGGCGCGTTGAGCGGTACAATGCCGCCCTCGCCATTGCCGACGAGACCTTTGCGGCGCCATGCGGCATCCTCGCCGTGGCGCCCGACACGCGCATCTCGGAAATTGACATGCGCGATTACACGGAAACGTGCAGCATCTTGGTAAAAGCAATGCCGAATTTCGCCTCGTCGCAGCCGCGCGCGGCGCTCACGACGCGTGAGGAGCGCGAGGCGGCAGAATACGAGAAGCTCTATTCAAATGAACCCGTGCAAGAAGCCCCCGCGCTGCCAGTGCCGCCGCCCGTGGCGCCGCCGCCGCCGCCCGGCAAGATCAAGGGTGGCAACACCGAGCGCGAGCGGCTCGCTGCCGAGCGCAAGGCCAATCGCGAGGCGGCCAAGCCGCGCAAGGCCGTTGAGCGCAAATTTCAAGACGGTGCCGTCAAGGCCATCTGCAACCAAAAGGGGCTCCACTTGGTGCGCGGACCCACTGGATGCGGCAAGACCACCATCATTGGCAACGTCCTGGCCAATTTGCTCACGCCGCCGCCGCAAATCGAAACGCGCAGCAACACCGCAGCGCCGCAACGGCCAAAGTGGCGCCCACCCATTTGCTTCCTCGTCGCGCCATTCATCCAGCACGCGCGCCAGCTTTACAATGCCCTCGAGGGTGTGCTCAAGCTCCGTCTCGGTGCCAATTGGAAGACCAAAGTCCTCTTCCTCGCGTCGGAAGAGCTGAGGCGCACCGAGGTGGAAGTGTCTCAACAACACTACGCGTCGTGCGCAGTGCCGACGCAGGGTGAGTTGCTAATCTCCATGGAGGACTTGGACGTTTGCGTCTTCGTCGCCACCGACAAATCCTCGGAGCTTTTGATTGCGGTTGCTCAAAACGCGCACCTTCTCGACCGCAACATTTTTGTCGTCTCGGATGAGGCGCATTTTGATTCGGGCAACAATTCGTCCGTCATGGAACTGCTGCGCGTGGTCGATGGCAGCAAGGGCGACACGGGCATTGCCGCCTCGGCAACGCCCGACAAGAACGTCATGACCCTCCCCGGGCTGAAGCGCACGCTCCAACTCGACTATAACGTGGCCATCAAAAATCGGTGGATTGCCGACTACAAGATTGTGCTGCCCCTCGTCCACGACGTGACCAAGACACTGGACGGCAAACCCCTCGCCCTCGAGGTGCAAGCGCTGCTCGATGACCACCCCGCGGACGACCTCGGCGCCGCCGCGCTCTTCACCGTGCAAGGCATGTACGTTCACGGCAAACGTCGGTGCATTGCATATGCGCGCGACTCGCGCGAGAGCGCGCTCGAGGCCAAGCGCGCGCTGCAGCAGGCGTGTGAAGTCGTCGGCGTGCGCTGCGAAAGCCACGTTGTCGTATGCGGCACTCAGCGATTTGATCGTGACGCCGCCATCGAAGATTTTTCCAATGGGCCCATTCGCGTCGAAGAAGAGGGAATCGACGAGTTTGGTGACGAGTGGCTCTGTTCAAAACCCATCTTCCGCTTCCTGATCGGCGTACGCATCCTCGATCAGTGCCTCGATTTCCCGCTGTGCGACGCCGTGGCCATTTTGACGCCGCCGATTGGTGCCGACCCGACGAACAAGTCGGCGCATCGCGCAATGCAGCGTCTCGGTCGGTGTCTGCGCTACAAGTTTTGTGGGGATACGAGCCGCTGCTACGTGTTTGCCGATCCGCAGTCTGAATGGCTAAACTCCTTTCTCGACTGTTTGGGGACCTTTGACTCGGGCATGCGCTCGCGCACGTCGATGGTCTCGGCCAATCCCGACGACTTAAAGCGCCCGAATGCGCGCGCCGAGGTCGAGCGGATCGAGCGTGCAACGGTCAAGGAGGTCATGGACCGCTACGAAGTCCATCGCGAGAACGCTGTGGTGCTCACAACGTCGCAAAAGCTCGTTGCGCTCATTGAATGTACGGGCGACGACAACGACCCGCCTAAAAAGGATGACATGACAAAGCGTTGCCACGACGATGGCACCGAGGAGGGCACCGAGCACACTTTCAACTACGGCGAGTTTTTGTTTGGTATTCTAGGAAATTTTGTCAACGATGGCAAAAAGCAAGACGATGCGGACACCGCAATTGTGTACCCGGCGCCCAAGTACGTGCTCACCGACGAGGAGCAGGACGCCGCGTACGCCGGCCTGCCCTACCTGGGCGTGGCCATCGACGCGTTCAAGACCAAGCTCTCGACACACGGCCTCGAGAACAAGGTGCGCGCGCTGAACGCCTTCATGGACGCCACGGGACGCAAGCCCGTGGCCAAGCAGCCGGGTGAGAAGGCTTGCACCACGCCCGAGGCCAAGCACGAGCAAAAGATGGCGAGCTTCGTGAACAGCCTGGTTTCGCGCAAAGACTACATGCTCGAGAAGCTGGGCGCCGCGGTCTACGACCCCTTGATGCAACGCATCAACGATTTGCACGATGCCGTCCAGGAGCGCGAGGTCGTCGCCGACGTCCAGACCATCATTGCCACGTGCGTCCAAAAGGTCGGCAAGGCCGCGCCTTGGCCCAATGCCAGCGGCAGTCGTGGCCAAAAGGCCGAGCCGGGTGGTGCCAAGGCGATGACCATCTTCGAGGGCACCTACCGGTCCAGGTCCTACCCCGACAAGTGGCACACCACATTCAAGCGCGAGGTTGAGGCATCGGTGCTGTGCCAGCCCGTGGCCGCGGGTGCCGAAGACGTTCACGCCAAGGCCCGCTTCTTTTTGCTCACACTCATCGAGCACGGCCGCGACGCGCAGCAGTGGAAGCGGGACTTCCAGGCCAGCGAGCCCGAGCGGCGCGCGCGCGGCGAAGTCGATTTGCCGGGTCCCAAGGGAACAAAGAAGCTGTCTACAGCCCGCAGCCACTGGTTTGCAAGCAAGATTCGTGCACAGTGGATGGCAAAGAAGCTCGCCGTTGGTATTGCCGACGAAAAACCCGACGAGACTCCCGCGCAGCAGGCCAAGCGCGAGGCGCACAATGAAAGCGTCCGCAAGTCCCAAGCAAAGCGCCAGCGCAAGATCGTCGAGGAACGTGCCAAGGCGGCCGCGGACCTCGTCTCCGACTCGGATTGAAATGAAACCATTTGCAAGACCATTCCTCACGTAACGTGTGTGTGTGTAAAAAAATGCGTGTCTTGCGGCCTGTGTGCCTGCTTGTTGTTAGAAGAGAAGAGGCGTTTCCTCCACACACACGCGCGCGCGCTAACAGCAGAGCGGGCAGTGTGCATGTTACTGCACATGAGCACGCCATCGGAGTCTGAACTGGAGGACGCTCTAATGTCCAAACACCGCGATGAGGCGGCGTCCAATCCCAAGCTTCCAAGGAAGCGAGAGCGTGCGCCACCAACACGCTACCAGCGTGGGTATGACTTGGGCACCGATGGTCGGTTTGCAAGCATGCCGCGCAAACCCCGCAGTGGTGCGATTCAAAAACGAAAAAGGGTGGCTTCGAGGGTGGAATTCGAAGCATTCTCCGAGGAGAACCCACGCACTCTTGCCGACCAAAGTGCATTGGATCAGTTGCAAACGGACACGTCCGCGTCTGGTTGCTACGGGGTGACCATTTCGGATGGACTACGCAAGTCAACGTTTGTCGCACGCGTGCGCAGGGGCAGCGCCAGCGACCACATAGGAACGTATCAGAGCATGGAGGAGGCCGCCGCCGCGGTGCTGAAGACGACACCCGGGAAGCGCTTTGCGCGCCAAAAGAGGGTGGCCGAGTTGGCCACAACCAGCCGAATTTCTCCGCGGCTGGACAATGCGGTCGACTCTGAGTCGGATAGTCCTGTTCGCAACACGGGACGGTCGGTGCATTGGTCGGCCAAAGAAGATGCAAAGCTGCACACGGTCATGAAACAAATCTTGGGAAAGAGTCGGTACGGGGCCAATCGCAAACGCGTCAAGGGAAGCGTTTGGAAGGCGGTGGCCAGTGCCATGGGGTATACCACAGACGTCGAACGCGGCGCCAGGCGCTGCTTGCGCCACTGGTTTTTAACCGACCCTTCCAATACGGCCGTTGTGGCGGCAATGCGCAAACGCGACAACGAAACAGTGCGACAGCGCAAGAACCAGCCCATTGGGATTCGTAAAAAGGCACCGGTGCAAGCGCACACACTGGTGGAATACGACGATGCCAACGACGATGCCAACGACGATGCCAACGACGATGCCAATCTATTTGACACTGGAGATTCCGAGGCGCTATTCTCCGACATTGAAGAGGTTTCAATAGAAGATTTTGCAGACTTGTGCTTTGAGGACACACCGGTCTCCTATAATGGACCCGACCTAACAACAGACGAGACGCTGCCATCGCCCGAATACGACAGTGTGCCATTCGTTGTCAACGTCAAAACGTGCAACAAATGTCCCGTGAAAAAGGCCGTGCTGACCTACACTTTTGCTCTGACAAACTTGGGAAAAGTCCACGCCTTTGAAAACGACTGGGACCACCTCGTCAAACCCGACGCGCCTGTTCCTCCGCCAGTGTCCTTTGCTACTGAAACAGCAGCAGCGGCGGCGTTTGTTATCGCGTCGGCGGCGGCGCGGGAGGCGCGTGCAAGACGACCGAGTGTGCCAACGCACTCGCAATCGCCGAGTCCACCAACTGACTTGCCAATTGCCACACCGGAGACGTCGCAGTGCGATGCGACGCTGGCGCCTCCAATGCTGCAAGAGACCCTTGACTCATACTTGAAGATTTGCAAAGGTCTTGCGTCAATGGATCAAAAAACACTTGCACTGCCGTCAATGCGTCTTCTGATACAGGAGTTTGACACTGTGGCGATGCGGGTGGTGGCTGCATCATCGCCATTTCCTCCTCCGACCATTGCATGAGGTCGTCGACCGTCGGGTGGACCGAACGCGACTTTAGGATGCGTGCATGTGCTTGCGACGCCCGTTTGAGCAGCGCAATATTGCGAATGGCAATCTGGTCGAGGCGGGCTTGGAGCGTTTCAAACGAAGCAGTCAACAACGGGCGTTTGATGGGTAATGGTTCGTAATCGTCACTGCTGCTGTCGCTGCTACTGCTAGTGTCTGTGGCTGCACTTGTGAGAACAAGTGGGACTGTATGCTCTGGCGAAGGCGGTGGTGGCGGTGGCGGTGATTCGTGGGGGAGCTCTTCTTCTTCAAGGGCCATGGTGTTGTGTGGTGGTGTGTGTGGTGTAGGTGTTGCAGGTGTTGTAGGTGGTGTGTGTGGTATCGAAGATATTTTCGTATTCGATACACCGCGCGGTGTGATCATCACCCCCGCCGCTGGCACAATGGATGTCATTTCGCTGGTGCACCGCCTACGAAGCATCTTGGGGTGTGAGCTGGGAAGAAACAATTACACCCATTTGAAACACATACACACTCTGGTTTAGCGCAACCAACGGCGGCGATACGCGGTGGCGGCGGCAATAGAGAGCGTCGGTAGTTTCTTTTTTTGGCAGTGCACGTTGGTCGCCGAAAATGCGTCCGCGGCCGTATTTGTCGTAATAGTGCACGGAAGCAACGGACGATCCATGTCGTTTTCGTCGGGCATCGACACGATGCGCGGGCGCGGAAAGAAGCCGGGTCGTAGCGCCCATTCGTAAATGCGGTCCATGGCCTCGTCGGCGCCACTCGACCCGCGATGGTTTCGCTCGCGCCACGTGGATTGCATGAGCATGTCGTCGACCGCATCGACCAGGTCTTGCACCGATTCTGGCCATGCCGGGTTGCGTTTGCTCATCTCGCGCACGAGGAGCGCCTCGGTGCACCGATTGGCCAGTGCGTCGGCCAGGGCCAGCTCGATGCCGTCTTTTGAAATCAGCGCGTCGAGAACCGCCGTCAATCGGATGCGCTCTATGCCGGCCCGCTCGGTTTCGCGCACGGCCTCGGCGTGCGCCTCGGCCGACACGGGCTCGAGGATCTCCGCGGCCACGCGCTCCTGCACGTCCTCGCGGGTCATCAGGTACGCATAGGTGCGCACTTCCCACGCCGATTGCCGTCGCGCCGAACGCGCCACCATTGCTTCGAGTGCGTCTTCATACTGTTTCTTGAGGGGCCGCAGCACCACCACCTCGTTTTGCGCCGCGTCGGTCCAGTCGTCGGTGCTCTGCGCGACACTGTCCAATGCCAGCTGTTGCAGCGCCACGTGGCGCAAAAAGACACACAGCTTTGACAATTCGTAGGAACCGTGCGCTGCACTTAGCTGCTGCACCGTTGCTTCAAGAACGTATCGTTCGTCGCTCACCTCGAGAACGAATTGACGATGCGCGTAACGCAGATCATCTGTGCTCCAATCCAATGGGTTTGGCAGGGACGTGAAGAACAATGAGGACGTGTGGAAGCGGTCGCGCTCATGCTTCCATTCGCGGGCCAATGACGCTGCGGTCTGGTCAATCTCGGCGTGTTGGGATCGAAACTCGTCGTGAAGCTCCGCGTCTAAAAGGGTCTGCGGATCGGGTTGTATCAACACGGCCCGTTTTGGAGTGTCGCCGACCCCAAACCGCCTCTCAAACTCCTCCAAGACTTCCAAACGCGTCGACTCGCGATTCACGGCGCCTTCAAATGCACGCATAACGCGCGCGTCGCGGTCGCGGTCCTCGCGTGTTTTCGCATTGGAGCCCTGGCGCGCACGCCACGCGGCCCGAATCGACTCAATGGCTTGGTCAAGCCTGCGTTTCGCAGCCATGGTGTGAAGCACGCGTTCGAGAAACAAATTCGTCTTTTCAATAGTCTTGGTGAGCCGTTTGCCGACAACGTCGATGGATGCAAGCAGCACGGCCTCGCCCTCGTCGGAATGAGCCAGATTCGCTTGCCACAGCCGCACAGAGGGTGCAGGAAAGCTGCGCCCAAGGAGCACCGCGTCTCCAAGGTCGCGCAAGGGCGGCAAGGCGCCGTAGGTGTTGGCGATGACCTGTGCGCGTTCCTCGAGTGCGCTCTCGTACAATTGCCTGGCCTCGACACTGGCCTTGCACAATTCCGTGAGCAACGCGTCTGTGCCACAGCCCATGAGTGTGTCTTCCTTAAACCCAACCAGATTGAGTTCTTATTGAGTTAGCGTACACCACCACACCACACCATACCACACCACACACACCACACCACACACACCACACGCTCACATCCTGATCAAAAGGTGCGGAAACAGCCGCGCCATGGTCGCGTCCGTCTGCATGGCGCCGTAGAGCGTCGTGACAGACGCACGCAGTGCGGCATTCGTGCGGACTCGCTTGTTGTTGTCCTCCATGAGCCCCCCCATGAGCCCCTCGTCAACCAAACTCTCGAGATCGGCACGATGGTAGACCGTCTGGTTGCCGTCGACGTGCGTCGGCTTTTCGAGTTTCTCAACGAGCATTTCGAGCAATTGGTTGATGCGCAGCTCAGTGCGATGGGTTTCGACAAAGTGCGCTGGTGCGCCTTTTCGGGCCGCGGCCCAGCCGTACTGAAGGGCTAGCCGTTGTGCGTCTCCTAAGAGGTCCAAGTATTGTTCCGATTGCTCGTTCTGCGCTTCTGTTAGAAGGTTATCCGATGCAACGGGCACGGACACATTGGTGGTGAGCACCTCGGAAAGTGCCTTTACAATCCAAAGCTCTGCTGCCAAGAGGCTTGGCTTGTGGTTTACGATCATGACTTCTTTACCGTTTTGTATCGACGTCACCCTGCTCAGCGCCGCCTTGAGGAGCACCTCTGGCATATCCATCCATTCAAATACCAGGCAGTTGTCCAAGACCCCTTCGGCGTTGGGCAATGATGCTAGAATGGCACGGTACTTTGAAAGCAAATCGTAAATCTGGCCGTAGCTGCGTATGCCAATCTTGAGCCGATTGAGATGCCCCCAGCGCTTTTCTGGAAAGGCTTCGTGACAGTCGCCGGCGAGCTCGTCCTGTTGATTCATTCCTCCCAATGCGACCGCGTATGTCACATCGAGGAGCATTTTTACCCAGCTTGGCCCGTTGCGGTAAAGGAGGGCCTGATCCAATGTCAACAACCACGGCAGGTATTCGCGCATGCGGGTCACATAGTCGCTATTGGTATTGCCCTCTTGCCATTTGCCCGCATCCACGAGTGCGGCAACGCCGCCTGCCACGGCAAAACGTACCTTGGTTTGGCAAGACCGTGTGTCATCAAAGAGCAAGCCGTCCATTGTCCCGAGTAGCAACTTGCACGCATTCATGTGCGTGTCGTCGTCGGTGTCGCCAATGTTCATGCGCAGGAGGGGAACGAGCAGCTCGATGCCACCCGCGGCCACAAAGGCATCGAATGAGGCGATGAGTGCAACGAGGCGCGAGGCCTGGATCTGACTAGCAGTCAGTGGGGGCACGAGGAGGGCTTTCAGACTGAGTACGACTTCGTAGCGCGTGGCCACTACAGCAAGTCTTCCGGGCCGTAGGAGTGCCACGAGCAAGTTTATTTCGTTCGCGTATGACTTTTCAGCGCGTTCCTCTTGTTCCTCGTCAGTTTGCATATCGTCATCCAAGTCGAATGGTTCGCTCTCGATTGCTCTCCTCACCAGAAAGGTTGCGTGTGCCAACGTGATCTCGGAGGTGCTCGCCAGGTACTTTACCACGACGGAAAGACCGCCCTGGTTCCTTAAGATGGTTGTAGCGGTGTCGTTGTATGCAATCACATCGTTGCTGAGTATGGACAGGACCGACTGCACCACCTCCTCGTCGGGAAGTGTCGAATTCAAAAAGGCAAGGAGGCTTCCGATGACCGCCTCGGTGCGCATTGATTGTGCCACATTGGACCCCGAGAGCCGCTCCAAGCACCGTGCGGCCTGACGTGTGCGCCTAACAGACACGCCATCGTGAAGCATGTGCATCAATACGGGCACCAAGGCATTGTATGCGGCGGCGTTTTCGCCGTATGGGTGTGGGTACGGCGCCTCGTTGACAAAGTCGCGCGTCCAATTTACAACCGCCAGACAAGCATACAGCTCCAGGAGCATGTCCATTGTCTCTTGGACTGTAGCCTGGGAATTTGCATTCGTCAAGAATGCAACAATGGCATCCATTCCGCCCAGTAGGATGAACCACTGCGGATGGTTAGCTGCGAGATCCAGCGCTTCAGTGCGCAGCGGGTGCAGACCCGCCCAATTTTCCGCTTCCAGCTGCGCGTTGAGTGAGAGCACCTGCCGAAGCACGACTCGCAACTCGCCGACAATGGACAACCATCCGGCATTGCCGTCTGTTAGCCGCTGTAGCGCCGTGCTGGCCACATGCTTCACCCGAGGCAGTTGACGACGGTCGTCGATGATATCCGGACCAATCGCGCGGAGGAGCACTGGCAACGCGCCCTGGTCTACCAGTACCCGTCGCAGCGCCACTGTGTGTGCGCCCTCGGGCCGGGTGAGGTTTTCGAGCGCCTCCATTGCCCATTGCTGTGCTTGTGAGCCATCGACGACCAAAATATTTATATACGTTGCGTATTCGTCGAATAGTTCAAGTCTGCCAATGTCAAAGACCAACTTCAAGATGCACATGAGTGCCTGAACGCCTTCGTGATCGTCGGTATTCTCAAGCCCCACTTCGCGCACCACCGAGCAGAGCACCTCGATGGCATTCTGGGTTTTCAGACGTGTGCGTCCGCTACCACTAATGGAGATTCTGTCTACCAATTCTAACAGAGGCACGAGCGTCTGCACCCAGACCTCTCTGGACGTGGCTGTTTCCAGGCTCAGCGTGCGCACGACGGCTTGCACGCCGTCGTGCGTGAGTTCAATGCTCTCATGAATCGACATCCTAGTTGAGAGCAGCGTATTCAACACAGTGACCACGAGCACCTTGATCGATGCGGGCGACGTGAGAAGAAGTCCTACCATGGCAACGATGCCGTTGGCATCGACAAAGTTTCGCGCGCGTCTGTAATCACCACGCACGTGGTCTTGCAGCTGGAGGAGTGTTGCCACCTTGTCCGCGTCAGACCCATTTGTGAGACCGAGAACGATTGCAACGGAAAGCGGGTCGTCTGGAACCGAGCCGGTGGGAATACTGTGCAGCGATAGCCGGTTGAGTGATGGGAGCAACGACATGCGCACGGATCTTTACAAGAAAACCGTGCACTAATAGTGTATACACAACACACTGGTTATCATTTTTACGAGGACGTCAGACAAAAAAGAGTCCGGGAATTGGTCGTTTGGTTTCTTCCTCTTCCTCTTCGACGAGAGGATCACGTATCACGTTGATCGGCGTCGCCGTTGCGATAATGGCACCATTTTGCAGCCTCGGAGGCGGTGGTGACTTTGTATTTGTATACTGCGCGGGGCAGCACAGGGGTAGGATGCCACAGCAGCGCCAGCACGTGAGCACGTTTTGCACAAACGACAGCCCACCGCCACCGCCACCGCCACCGCCACCGCCGCCGCCGCCACCGCCACCGCCGCCGCCGCCGCCACAAAGCCGGGCCCAGCACACAGAAGTGCAGCCGCAGACCCCAAACCAAGCCAAGCACGGCAGTTCGAGTCCGCAGAAATTATAACTCGCCATGTGAGGAGTCGTGGTGGGTGCATTCTTGGACTTCAGCCGCACCTGTTCCTCGTCGATGATAAATGGTGCGGGCCCCACGACCCTGGCCTCGGAAACAGGAGGCTTGTGTGTTGCGCTTCTCTTCTTCTTGCCAGCCCCACACCATCCTGGACAACACGCAAGCACTGCACGTCCCAAGAAGGACCCACAGCCTGCAAACTTTGTAAAGACGCTGCAACAAACCAAACACAAACACAGAAGTATGACGATGATGACGACCAGGAATATCGTTGCCCAAACCTGTTCGGCTGGCGAGGCCGACACGCTCGTGTCTTCGGCGAGGCGTCGTCGACTCGTCATCATGGCAACCATGGTCAAGTTTGCGTCCGAGGACAAGACGGCCATTGTTTTTTTGAAACGCACACCCGTGTATGTTCCTACAACCTTAAAACCACCACAAGACGGGTTATGATGCGGCAAGCCGGTCCAGTAGCCGCTCTCCCCGCTTGGACCACCACGCCGGGAGCGCGTGCACCTCGGACGCCGCAGGCGTAATGTAGAGCAGCATGCCGACGACGCGCGTGATGCCCTTGACGTGGAGAGCCTTCATCGTCGCGGCTTCGCGCACAAACAATTCGCGCGTCGCCGACAATTGCGACAGGTGCCGATGCAGCGCGCAATCGTTTGCCTTGCCGAGCGGTGCCTCCATTTTGATTACGGCGCCGCGCAAACCTCGCACGGGCGCCGACCGATCGCCGCGGTACCCCGTCTTGAGCTCGACCAGAACCAACTCGTCGGAGCGTTCCTTGTTCACACAGACAATGTCGACGGCCGTCGCCAGCCGACGACGCTCGTCGAGTACTACACGCTGCGCCTCGATTGGTTCGAGCTTGTGGTACGCGAGCGCGTCGAAGACGTGGCTGGTCAGCTGCAGCTTGCGCGCACCGAGGCGCGCGCTCGCGCTCGCCTTGGCCAATTTTGTCACCTGGGCGTCTACGGCGGCACCACGCTTCAAACCGTTGCCGCCCCATAATTTACCGCCAGCATATCCCGAAGGCCCACCATCGGTTTGTTGTGGCAACTCGCCATCGGAAAAAACGTGGTCCTCCAAGAGACGCGCCACGCCGCGCAGCTTTGCACCGCGTGGCCTACCGGCTTCGGTCGTCGCCCGGTAGCAGGTGTACTTGTGGGCCTTGACCAGCTTGCCCGGACTCGTCTTTGTGATCAGCGACTTTAACCCACGCACCATGATTACCACCCCCAAACAACGACAACACAACCTGTGGTTTAGCGCTACGCCGAAATGTGCATCCTTCTAAGAGAAGCGTTCACGGAGTCCTTGGCCTTGGTGCCCGCAATGTGCAGTACAAAGGGGTCGACACACCGACCGTAGGTGTTCAGATCGCCCGGCAAGCAGTTGAAGGCATTCATCGGAAGCAGTGCCGGTGGTCGTGCACTACCTCTGGTCGGCCAGCGCGTACACCGGCACGGATGCGGCAGCTCCGGTCGTTGAAGCCACGCGCCTGGATCCACGCGTCGCGCCCCAGCGCAATGGTGGCGCGGAACATCTTAGTGACGTACGTTTCAGCGTGAGTTGTGCGTGTCTCGTTGTGAAAGCGCACCCTGCGCGGCCGGAACGCAAAGAAGTCCGAGTGCACGAGCGCGCGCGTGCACCCGGCGGCGCACTGCCGGTCGGGGTTGCAGTTGGCCAGGACGGCCCACGTCTGTGGGTTGGCGAGCATACCCGCCAGCCGCGTGGCGTTGACGACGACGACGTCGACGTTACTCACGACCACCCAGTCGTAGCGCGCGAGCGCGGACGGGCGTAGCGCGGCGACGAACGTTTCTATGACCTGTTCCTGCTGGCCGTGCCCCCGGGGCGGCGCGACGTGGAGGGCCTGCACGCGGTTGGGAAAGGCGCGCTGGAACCACGCGAGGAAGTTGGGGCTCAGCGCGCGCGTGGACTTCAGCGCCACCTCGGCATCGCGCATCAGTGGGTGGCGTTCCCGGTGCGCGGCGTGTGAGCACTTCAGTGCGCGCAGGTGCCCACCCGACCCGCTCGTGGTCAATACGAGCAGCACCCTGCCTATGGGACTTGAATGCAGCATAGGCGTGCACAGGTTAGACGCCCAGTTGGCGCGTCGACTAGCGCGGTGACGCAAGCAGCGCTAGTCGCGCGCGACAGATTTAGCCGTTGCATTCCCATGCTGAAGAGAGGCGCATGGCTTGGTCCACGGCGCTGTGGCTGGCTCTCGGCAACGGGCCATAGAGGTTCAAACGGCTTGTAGAGATGACGCGTCATCGTCCATTATCATACACGTTTGTCAACGAGCTTGCCCGGTGCGGTCGGCCTTGTTAGCGGATAACCCCAATCTGGTTGGGGTCTAGAAGAGTGTGTCCGTAGAGAGGGGGGGGGGTGTAAAAAACACCGACGCATCCGCGCGCACCGCCTCTTGCGGCGTGTGTTCTACTGTGCTCCCGCTAAGAGCATCACTTGCCATTGAAGGCAAGTCGTACAATACAACACAATGGGCCACATGAATTTATTGCCGGAAAATTGTCACCCTCCCCAACAAAAGGCAAAGACAACACACAAACGACCAAGAGCACCCGTGGCCAACCTCAACGAAAGTGTCGACGACGCGGCATCCGATTCATCCACACCGGCACGAACGAGCTCGTCCGCCGACTCGAGCGCCGACGCAAATAGCGAGCGCCAGGCCAGTCATCGACGAGGCTGCGTTACACCGACGTCAAGTAGTAGATCTTCTGGGGGCAAGAGTCTGTCTTCATTCTCGGGAGGCACAGGACGCAAAGATTCGTCACACCGAGCGCGAAAAAGGGCGAGGACGAAGGTATGTGTGGGTTCCGGGTCGAGTGTCCAAGACTATGGGTAAAGTGTGCAGTGCGTGCCGCTAGCCATGGTAGAGTTGTGGTCATATTTAAAAAAAAAACTGCACCGAATACGCGTCTTGCGGCGTGTGGTCACCACACACACACACGCGCGCGCACACACACACGCGCGCACGCGCACGCTGTAAGAATGGCCATGACCGCATCCGCCATGGCGCAACTGTCACCCCTTCCTCCATCGGTGTCGCAATTGACACCGACCACGACGTGTCTCGACTACTACGCCAATCTCTGCGGTGTCATCTCGGAACGCCGATGGGAGTGGGCAGCGGCCGGTGGCCTCGACGGGTGGATTCACCAATCGACTGCAAACGGCGTCGTGGACCTGGTCGAGCACCGCATGCGGCTACGACGCGCGGAACGGTGGAAGAGCGCCGCCGAGGATGCGCGCGAACGCATGGACGCGCGCTAACCCAATTCATTTACATTGGAGTGTTTGTCTAGGAGTGTGGGTGGGTTTGTTTAGAAAGGTTTACGCATGGAGCGCGCCAAGCGTGCGTTTGAAACCCCAGAGACGGCTCCGTACAAGCGCCAGGTACTGCCCAGGCTCAATGCCGAGCTGGGCGTCCCCGCCGACCCGCGCCGGCTGGCGCCGCCTACGGACCCCTCGCTCCCCAGCGGCGCACCCACACCCATGCCCACCACGAGCGCGAGCAACAAGAAGTCCAACGTCCAAATTCCATACACGCGGGTCACGCGCGACGCCGAGGCGCTTGGTGCTGTGGGCACGCCCCTCTTTGTGCGCGCACATGTGCGCGATCCGCTCATCACGTCCATGCCCGACGAGAAGATTGACGCCGTCGCGGGCATGGATGCGGTCAATGCCGAGCTGTCCACGCAGCTCGAGGATGAGAATGCGTGGCGCATTGACGGTGTGCTGCTCTCGACCGAGTCGGAGATGGACCCCGTGCTGCAAAACATGGGCGTGCGCAACACGACCACGACAACGGCCATTCTCGAGGCGGTGCAAGGGCCAACGCAGATGCGAAACATGTACAGTTCCCGGCCGCTCGTGGGCGACTACGTCTACTTGGGTCTCGTCTGGGGCGGCGCTGGATCGCCCGGCTACGCGTGGAAGCCCTTTTCGTCTCAGCACTTGGACATGGAATTCGTGCCCGAGCAGCCGCGCGCGCAGCAGCTTGGGTTTGCCGGGCACGCCAAGCGCAAGCTGCTCCATGTTGAATTTTCCAAGGACGATCGACAACGGCTTTGCCGCGCCGTGTGCTTGGGTCGCGTCATCGACTCGGCGCCTTCGCCGGGCATGCTCACCGTCAATGTGGCAATTCGTGAGATGAGCATTGACGAGCTCGGTCGGAGGCACGACGAGGAGCACGTGGTGTACACATCAGAGGTGGGCGCCGAGGTCCGTTGGCCACACGGGCGCGTCGAGACCACGCGGTGGGACTATGTCGGACCCATCGGCAGGCGGTGCCCGGCGCGTGTGGTCAAGTGTCTGTCGGCGCTCGAGGCTGGCGACCCGCCCGACGACGACGACGTCCTCCGTGTCGCAGATCAGCTCGTGCGATTGCCCGAGACTCCATCAGGCGTGGACCCAAGCATCCGTCTCGGTGCCGTTGCGCGAGCGCTTGCCGACGACGACTACGCTTCGCGCCTCGAGGCCGTGTGCGCGATTGTCGCGTCGTTTGTGCCCCTGTTGATTCCATTCGCCTCCGAGCCCACGCGTACTCTGGACACAGACATGCGCACCGCGATGCAGCGTGCGGCGTTTGACCTCGAGATCTTCTTCACGCTCGCCGAGGGAGCGGCACCCCCATTGGCACCCGGAAGTCCCGTGCGCCTGTTGGCGTTGCAGCGCACTCGATCGACCATCGGACGCCGCGACCCCGACGTTGTCGTATGGCTTTTGCAGCGTGCGGCAATCGTCGCGGGGGCCTTGGACGCCGTGCTTGTGTCGTCGATTTTCATAAGTTGAAATGTGTCTTGTTCTAAACACAAGAGGGCCCGTGTACAACGTAATGGATCTCCCCTCGTTGGGCGCGCTCTCCCTGACTCCCACCGGTGCAGGCACTGCGAGGCGCCAGGCTGGCGAAATTTGCACCATTGGAAGCAAGGGTTGGGGCATTTGTATCGGGCCTCGAAATGCGGAACGGGGCACTTCCAAGGCCATTCCCGTGTCCAACAACCACGACGAAAACACCCCGAGCGTCGTGCCGTGCATTGGTGGCGTGTACAAGCTGCTGCGCAAACCAGGCCTGTCGAATGGTATCATATACGAGTCCGATTACATGGGCAACGGCCACATGTGCTGTGTCATCAGCGACAACACGCAGTACATGGGACTCAACCGGCTGTACTCGACGATTGAGGCCGTGCTCAATATCAGGACGCTGCTCGCGCAAAACCCAGGCCCATCGGGAGTCGCAGCCGCCAAGGCGCTCCGCAATGGTATGGACGAGGAAATCTTCTACTCGGATCCGATACTCGAACCGGGCGCGGTCCCTAGGATTACAGCCTACGCGACGAGCGTCGGTATCGCCTTCCAGAACATGCTCCACCAAAAGCAGGCGCACGAGGGCGGACTCGCCTATCGCCGCAGCATTGGTATGCCGCAGGAGCACAACAATGGTATCTTCGACAGCGACACGGCGCATAGCTCTTGGAAAAACTGCAACCTCTTTGTGAGACTCACGGCCGCCCAGTTAAACCGCATCTATCGGCACGATGGCGTGGACAAGGAGATGCGCGCAAACAACAACGCCGTGTTCGCGCAGCACTATCTCTACCTCGGCACGTGGAAGCTCGCGCGCCGCGAAGGCGGGGGCAGTTTCTTCACACAGACGGTACTCGACAACAACCCGGTGCACGAGACCATTGCAATGCACGAACTGTCCAAACACTTGCGCGGCGCCGGGTCGCAAGCCGAGTCGCTCGTTGTGCAGGCGTTTCAGCAGCTTTCGTCGCCACAGTTTGCCGACGAAGGCAGCTCGCAGGAGTGACGCGCGTGTGTGTGTGTTTACAAGGTGCTGGTTGTGCAAACGTCGTTGCGGATATTGCCAACGTGCATGTGGTAGAGTACAACCTGTAGAAATGGTCAATCTTCCCAGTTTATTTTTGAAACACACGCGGTTGGCGTGCGGCGCCTCCGACATCGACGACGTCCGCGCTGCCTGGTTTACGGCAACTGGGAAAACCGGGAAACCCTCCCGATCGTGGAAGGGCTTTGACGCGCAGGACAAGCGACGTCTTCTTCACGACGTCGCGCGCCGCGCACAAACCGAGGAGCAGGAGTATTACACACCGTACCGCGAGATGTCCATCAACAAGGTCACGGAGAAGCGCGTGTGGTCGGTGGAGCACGTGGTGCCACGGTCCAAGTGCCAGATGGCGCAAGGCGACCCGTGGAACTTTGTCGAGGCCGTGCGCTCCGAAAACTCGGCGCGGAGCAATCTGCCCCTGAAGCTCTGGCCCGACGCATCCAACCAGGTGTCGATTTCGAAGTTTCAGATGTGGAATTTTGAGCAGCACTACGCACCGCCGCCCCACCAGCGGGCGCGTCTCGCACGCAAGTGGCTGTACACCCGCGCCACGTACGGCTGCATGCCAATGTCAAAAGCCCAGCGGGAGCATCTGCCGGCCATTATAGCACTCGCACGGCACACGCCGCCCGACGTCGTCGAGGTCAACGTTGCCAAGCAGCTGGAGGCAATCACTGGCACGCGTAACCCGTTGATCTTGGATAGTGCACCAGAGCGCTGGTACGACGACGTGGCGTGGCGCTCGCTTGTGGGGTGTACCGTGGGTACCGTTGGCCGTTGAGAATGCAAGCACCAACCGAAACATTGAATTCTGTGGTTTCTCGTCGCAGTGTGGAACACTCAAAATCGTTCTCGGGTTTTTAACACGTAAAACCCGAGTACATTTCCACATAGCACAAGTGCAAGTTTGCACCCAGAAGGCGAGTACCATTTCACGAGTCGGAAGCAGAAGAGTTGGCTCACTTTTAGAAGAAAAAAGAGGGGATGTTAGAAGCCGGGACACCAGAACTAGAAATGCAAGCACTCCGTGAAGAGTGCACGACTCGTTTACGATTTTTGCAACGTAGTACGCGACGTAAAACCCGAGCACTTTCTAACTCTGTCCAAATCCTTCTAGTTCTGCTTCTAGAAATGAGCCAACTCTTCTGCTTCTGACGCCTCGACAAGTACTCGCCTTTTGGGTGCAAACTTGCACGTGCAAGTTTGCACCCAGAAGGCGAGTACCATTTCACGCGTCAGAAGCAGAAGAGTTGGCTCACTTCTAGAAGCAGAGTTAGAAGGATTTGGACAGAGTTAGAAATGCAAGCACCCAGTGAAGAGTGCACGAAGACTTTACGATTTTTGCAGCGTAGTGCGCGACGTAAAACCCGAGCACTTTCTAACTCTGTCCAATTCCTTCTAGTTCTGCTTCTAAAAGTGGGCCTACTCTTCTGCTTCTGACGCGTGAAATGGTACTCGCCTTTGCGGTGCAAACTTGCACGTACAAGTTTATTCCAAAAAAGGAATGCTTTGGATCTTCAGAAGGTGCTTGGGTTTTACGTTGCACAAATCACCATTCCGCCTCGTGCATCGCCGCGTCCACCATTTCAATGGCTTCGTCGCGATCACCCTCGACGAGCGTCCTAAACACCCACGCAAACCGTTCCTTGGCCTTTGTTTCAATGCTTTTGCTCCATTCCTCGAGCGCGTTCAAGTCCATGTCGATGACGTGCCATTGCACATTTGCAGTTGCGGGAAAACCCTCGGGCAAGCTGCAACCAGGCGGCGCCGTCGAGGGCAGCAAGACGTCTCTGCGCACCACGTCGAATTTAGAGGATTTCGACGGAAACCAGCGCAAGATGTTATGACTCCACTCGGCAAAGGTATCAAACCCGATGCCGGACCCTTCGGACCACGGCGTCAGGCTCAATTCCAGAGCCACCGCGGCGCTCGGAATTCGCGCGAGCAGCTCGTCTTCTTTGAGTGGCCCGGTGTCTATCAACCAATCGGAGAACACGATGAGGTGCACGAGCAATGCGTACCGCAAGCCCTCGAGCGCACCCTTTCTGACCATCATCTCCGTCGGCAGGGAACCGCAGTGCTTAATTATGCGATCGTCCTGCCCAGAGACACCGACCACCAGCCGAGCCCTTCCAACTCCGACTCGTGGCAATTCTTCCTCTTTTTTGCCGAGCGATTCCGGAAGACGGCGCGGTTTTCGAATCACCGACTGCATGGATGTCGTGCGCGCATTCTCCTCCGCCCCCAGCTGCAGCAAGAGACGCAGACGTGCTTGTGGATCGGTCGCGCCACTCGGGCCCACTATGCCATGTGTCGATTCCTTGCAAGACATTTGTGAATGTGGACGTTTTTATTACAACTATTCCACTGTGGTGGTTATGACACACGTGAACACACGCACTTAGAGCACGCCGCACAGCGGGTTTTGTTTCTCCTACTCTGCAACGGGCTCGACGGCCGCCTTGCTCTTTGGCGGAAACGAGGCGGCGTACTTGTTCACGGCCTCGATTCCTGCCTCGGACGCTGCCTTTTTCAGCACGCCCTTTAGTGTCATCTTCGCGGCGGCCTGGGCGCTCTCGTGGCTGAAAGAAGTCCCCTTGGTGTACCGCATGACGTTGCGTCCATTGTCCACGAGTTGGTTGAGCAGGTGGTCGGTCATCATCTCGAGCGAGTTGATCGCGTCGCCTGTGATCGTGCGGGCGTTTGCATTCTCGAGCTTTGCCTGGATTTGCTTGTGCTTCTTCTGAATGTACGTTCCAAATCGCACGTCCCCCGCCGAAAGCTGAGATGGCTCCTTTTTCTTCTTGGGCTTTCCGTCGCTGGCCGAAGCACTTTTCTGGCGCTTTTCAGAAGACGTCTTCGCCATGGCGAGTTTGGGGTCAGAACTGATAACTGACAATACATGCGGGCGCGCTCGGTTAGCGAGACGCGTGCTATTTTCTAACAACTCACAGAAATCGTAATTTGTGTGGCGTTGGCGGCGCATCCGCATCCTTGCCATCGCTGAGCAGCGAGCCAAAGGTAAACCCGCTCGTGCCTGCGCTTGAGCGCGTGTATGACGGCGTCGCGGGTGTGGCAAACAGCGCGCGCGCAAAATCTGTGCCAAAGATTGTGTGCGCCGCTGGCGCCGCCGTGTCCTCTACCACGAGATTGTGCGCGCGCGCCGGCAGCTGCCCCTTGGCGACGTGGTCGAAAAATTCGCCCTCCCTCCGCGACTCCTCGGAAGCGTACAGAACACCGTCGACGCTTTTGAGTCCATTGGACAACCATCGGCCCTTGCGCCGCGCGCGCATCGAGCGACCACCGAAGAGGGTGCAGCAAATGCATCCAAACATCAGGTAGAGGCCCATGCCCGAGCCGGCGGCGGCGACGACCTCGACCTGGTTGGGGGTAGAGTGGTTTCTTATAGGTATATGGGAGAAATGTGTATGTGCGTATTCGAGTGGCTTGATGCGTTCCTCGTATCCAAAAACTGGCGGCGAAGGAGGAATCACCTAATTCATTCCGCCAGTCGATTGGTGCCGGGGCGGGAAAGGGAATGGAGATGGGAATACGTGTTTCTGAATCCTGGACGATGATGTCTTCGGCCTGTTCAAGCCCTCGACGTCAGCGGAGGTTAGAGGTGCATCACGGCGGTGTACACGGCCACTTTGCCGGATTGGTGAGTGCTTAACGACGGCCACGGCGCGTCGACTTCTGCCATAGGATGACCGACCGCGAGAATGGTGCCGTCGGCGCTCAGCGCCACCGAGTAGCCGCTCTCGTCTTCATCGTACGGCGAGGTGGAGCCGTCGATGTCGGGGCCCACCTTGTTCCACTGCGCGCCGTTCCACGCGTACACGCGCACGTGGCCAATCTCGTCGTCGTTGTCGGGCGCACCGATCGCGACCACGGCACCGTCGGCGCTCAGCGCCACCGCGGTTCCGCTAAGGTCGCCCGCCGACTCGCCGTCGAGGTCGCGGCCCCTTTTGTTCCACTGCGCGCCGTTCTGCGCGTACACGCGCACGTGGCCAGCCTGCTGCCCGGCGCCGTCGTTGTGGGGCGCACCGACCGCGAGCACCGTGCCGTCGGCGCTCAGTGCCGACTGCCTGCCGAAACTGTCACTTACCACTTCGCCGGTGATGCGAGTCAACTGGTTCCACTGCGCGCCGTTCCACTTGTGCACAGTCACGTGGCCGGGTTTTGGGGTTTTGTCGAACCAGGATTGTGAAGAGCCGATTGCGATCACGGTGCCGTCGGCGCTCAGATCCACCGAGTATCCTTTATGCTCGTACCTGGCCTCCCCGCGTAGGTCAGCGCCCCTCTTGTTCCACCGCGTGCCGTCCCACACGTGCACGCGCGCGTGGCCAGCCCAATAAAACGTTGGGGTCAAGTGCCCGTACTCATCAACCTGAGTAGCCCCCCAACTGGTGTAGGGCCCACCGATCGCGAGCACGGTGCCGTCGGCGCTGAGCGCCACCGCCGAGCCGATTCTATCGTTTTCGAACTCGCCGTCGATGTCGGAGCCCAACCTGTACCAATAGCCGTTCCACTTGTACACGCGCACGTGGCCAACCGGCAGCCAGTAGCCGCCCGACGAGTGCCAGCTCGCGGGAATCCACATAGGTTCGTTACTGGGCGCACCGATCGCGACCACGGTGCCGTCGGCGCTCAGCGCCACCGAGTAGCCGCTGTAGTCGCCCCCCGCCTCGCCGTCGAGGTCGCGGCCCCTCTGGTTCCACTGCGTGCCGTCCCACGCGTGCACGCGCACGTGGCCAGAATAATCGCCGGTCACGCCGTCGTTGTTCCTTGCACCGATCGCGACCACGGTGCCGTCGGCGCTTATCGCCACCGAGCTGCCGCTGAAGTCGCTCCGATCCTCGCCGTCGATGTCCGATCCCAGCCGCTCGTACCCCGCGACGGCCGCGTGGAAGGGTGGCGCGGGCGGCGGCGGCGGCGGCAGCAGCGGCGGCAGAGGCGGCGCGGGCGGCGGCGAGGGCGGCGGCGAGGGCGGCGGCGAGGGCGGAGGCTCGGCTGGAAAAGGTGGCTGCGAGGCGTAGGCGCACGGAACAGGAGAGGGCAGTCGCGGCGGCGCGGCGCGGCATGGAGTGGGGTGAGGCGGAGGCTCAGGCGAAGGCGCAGGCGAAGGCGGGGGCGGAGGCGGGCCGCGGGGCGGGGGTCAGGCGCAGGCGCAATGCGGATGTGTCTGAGGCCAGGCGTGGACAGGAGGTGGCAGAGTGCGAGGTGGAGGTCGAGGCGGGGACGGAGGCGGGCGTCAATGCGGACCCGGAAGCTGAGGTGGAGGCTTGTTACAGCGGGTGGATCTGGCTAGAGGATGCATGGCATCTGCTGGGGCTCGGGCCGCGGACCGCTGCCGGCGCGCCGCAGCGCACCGCGGCTTTACTGCGTACAGCCGGCTGGGCCCGGGCCTGGCGGGCTCGGCGCCAGAGGGTGGGGTCGGAGGAGGAGGCAGGGCGCAGGCGCGCGGCAGTGGTGGAGGCGAGGCGCAGGCGGAAGGCAGAGGCAAAGGTGGGCCGCAGGCATGCATTTGAGGCTGCCGCAACGCGAGCTGCTGCTGTGGCTAGCGCCGCCGTCGAACACGCAGCCGCTGGGCGCGCTGCCGCCGAGCGCGCGCTCATCTTCGCTGCCGTTGCCGCTCTCGAGCGGCGCGCCGCGGCCGAAGGGAGCGCTGCCCTGGCCGCCCTGGCCGCTGTCTTCGATGGGAGCCGCGCGCTCACGAACCCCACCTGGGCCCCCGAGCCTCGGGGGGCAGGCGCCGGCTGCGCGGGCGCGCAGGGGCTGCGGAGCCGTGAGGGCGGACGCAGGGCCGTGCCCGGAAGCAGCAGGAGGCGGCCGCATGTGCGCTGGCGCGCTAGGAGGGAGAGCT
>Ga0115000_10001307_pt1 | contig 22265 bp, 23 predicted proteins | sample ArcticOcean_MG_C_6_FD_89690 | JGI IMG/M metagenome (GOLD analysis project Ga0115000, IMG submission 89690) | Marine microbial communities from western Arctic Ocean - ArcticOcean_MG_CB8_128 | ecosystem: Environmental > Aquatic > Marine > Oceanic | place: Arctic Ocean: Canada Basin | collected... | reverse complement strand
CTTTACGACGAAATAAACCGCCCACAACGCAACCCAAGAGCCAAAGGGAAGCCCAAACCCTTGCTCTACCCAGACCGAAAACGAGGCCGCGTCATTCGTATTCAAAAACGGGCAAGAGAGACTGTCGTTGGCAATCTTCAGAAAACTCGGTTCTTCTACTACGTCGTACCCGACGATCCAAGAATCGTCCACGACATCTACGTCCCCGACCCGGCTCTTTCAAAGATTAAACCACGCCCTACCATAGGTAGCAAAGTCGTAGCCAAACTACACGAATGGGAGCAAAAGCACGTCAACCCCGAGGGAGAAATCATCCTCAATCTCGGAGCCACGCACGAGCCGCAAGCCGAGCTGATGTCGATCCTCCACAAGTACGACCTCAACCCTGAATTCCCAAAGAACGTTCTCAAAGCCGCCAAAGGCATTCCATCGGAAGTTCAGAAAAACCAACTAAAAGGAAGGGAAGATTTAAGAAACGCATTCACTCTTACGATCGACCCTGACGACGCTAAAGATTTCGACGATGCCCTTTCCATAGAACCACTGAAAGGTGGTCTCGTTAGAATCGGTATCCATATCGCGGATGTTGGCGCTTACGTTCAGCCCAACACAGCCCTAGACCAAGAAGCGCACAAACGCGGAAATTCCTCCTATCTAGTCGGAACGGTTATCCCAATGCTTCCGCACGCGCTGTCGAATGGAATCTGCAGCTTAAAAGAAGATGTCGACCGAATAACCAAAGCGGTCTTCCTCACCTTCACTAAAGAAGGGAAAATCAAGGATATCGATTTTGCCAATACCGTTATCCGCAGCAACAAGCGACTCACCTACAAGCAAGCCTACTCGCTGCTTTTCAACGATGACCTGGCTGCCTCTCGATCAGTCAAACTCCCTCCTTCTCACCAGACAGGCTCAACAGGTCGCCCTCTATCTGAACTGAAAGATAGTGAGCTCGCAAAACTGCAATCCTCCATCCGAACCCTTTGGTCTTTCGCCTCCAAGATGCGAGCTGATCGCATGCGATCAGGCAGCTTGGATTTGGATATGCAGGAAACCAAAATATTCGTAGATGAGAACGGCTACGCCGATCGACTCGAAAAAGTCGTGAACGACGAGAGTCACCAACTAATCGAAGAATACATGCTCGCGGCCAATGAAGCTGTCGCAAAGGCAATGCGGCAAGCCAACCTACCCTGCATCTATCGTGTTCACGAAGAGCCAGACGAAGAACGCCTCAACGATTTGCGAGAATTTCTCGCAACCTACGGCATCACCGTAGCCGATCTAAACGTACGATCCGAAGTCAATAAATTGATCAAAATCCTAGAAAAACATTCGCAGGGACACATCCTAAAGACACAGCTACTTCGTTCGCTCAAAAAAGCCTGCTATCGATCAACCCCAGACGGTCACTACGGACTCCATAAAAAAGACTACTGCCATTTCACGTCGCCAATTCGTCGATACTCCGATCTAGCCGTACATCGCGTTTTCGATTTCTTTCTCGTAAAGTTCAAAGGTCGGGAAGCGCTTGATGGAGAAATGCCGCGGTACAACATCTCTCGAGCCAATACTCTAGCCGAACACCTTAGCCACACCGAAGTCAACAGTACCGAAGCCGAACGCGAATCCGTAAAGGTCAAGTTGCTCGAATTCTTCGAACGCGAACTAGAGAAACCAAAGAAGACGCGTTTCCAGGCCATAATAACCGAAGTTCGCAATCATGGAATGTTCATAGAGCTCGCTGAGTCCAATGCATTCGGAATGATCCACATCTCCACATTGAAAGACGATCTCTACCGCGTAAACGAATCCGGTACCGCCATCGTCGGACGCCGCACCCACAAGAAATACGCCGTTGGTCAAAAAATAAACGTCGTCGTCCATCGGGTCGATCGATTCAAACGACAAGTCGATTTCCGCGTTTCAAAATAAGCCTAGACAGGATTGCTTCGAAAACCTGATATCTCTTTTTCGCAATCTCAAGAACTAGTCATCAGTTATACTTAGCCATGCAACATTACAATTACCAAGAGACTTTCAAAAACGTGTACGATAAAGCCGTATCGCTCTACAACCAAGGCAACCGCGATAAAGACACCTATTTCAACGCAGACGAAGCCGCTTTCATAGATGCAAACGGCTGGCGTTCTCAGGATTTCTTTGACTACGCCGAAGACCTGATTCACCACAACGACCCTTCCTACGAGATTGCCCAGTCAATCGAGCAAGTTCGCAGAGAATATTTCATGCACATTCAAAAAGGCGTCGCTTCGACCGAGCGAATCTCGTCAGCCGATTTACCAGGCAAGAGCGAAACCCTAGACGGATTCGTCTGGCTTCCGCGCATGTTACCCAAGGCTCGAGGCAAACTGCTCGGACAGCTTCCCGAAGAAACCATGTATTGCTGTGGCGGAGACAGACTTTTTCTCCAAACCCATAACATTCATCCCGCAGAATTCCTACGGGTAGTCTGGGCAAACCTGGACAACGACGACGGCATTGTCGAATTCGTCAAAAGCCGAAGCCAGGTCCCTGACAATTAAGTTTTTATCGAATAATTGTCGCCGATCCTATTCAACCTCGAGGGCCATGTATCGATAAAACCCTTGCACGTATACGAAAAGGGCTACTTTCGTTCCAGGCTCAAGTAGCTTCTTCGCATCTTTCACCGTATACACGACTTCGCCTTTGATCTTCTCGATCACCATGCCTTCGACAAGTTGACGAGCATAAGGGCTGTCAGGCGAGACGCTTGTAACAACAAGACCGCTCTCCACTTCGTCCCCAAAACGATATTTATTACGTAAATCATCATTCAACGGCTCGGCTTCCACTCCATCCAACAAACCTGTATCGTTAGTCTTTCCTAGAAACAGCTCCCTGTTACTTGGACGCTCCCCAAGAATGACGTCTGTTTTGAAATAACGATCTTCACGGTAAACCGTTAACTCAACCTTCGTACCGGGATCTTCAGCCGCAACGCGTAGCTTTAGACCATTGGCCGAATCTACCTCTCGTTCGCCTACTTTAACGACAACGTCGTCTAATTGGAGTCCAGCGTCATCTGCTGGAGATTCAGGCGAAACACTTGTAATCAAAACCCCTCTCACATCATCAAACCCCATCAACTCAGCCAATTCCGAATCTAAATCTTGGATACCGACTCCAAGAAAACCGCGAGCAACCGATCCTTTTTCGACCAAGTCAACCATAACGCTATAAGCTAGAGACGTTGGAATCGCAAAACCAATTCCGATATTACCAGAGCTACGCCCATCAGTCAGAATCATTGTATTGATTCCAATAAGACGTCCCGTGGCATCAACCAAAGCGCCGCCCGAGTTCCCTTGATTGATCGACGCATCCGTTTGAATAAAATTCTCGAAACCACCTTGGATCATATTCAAATCGTCACGACCCTTCGCCGAAACAATTCCCATAGTTACGGTTTGTCCGACACCAAGCGGATTTCCGATAGCGAACACAACATCGCCCACTTCGATTTGCTCGCTATCAGCGATACGAGCGAACGGAAACGATTCTTCGCTTTCGATTTTGAGGACTGCAACGTCGGTTTGCGGGTCAGTTCCAACCACAACGGCATCGAGCGTGCGCCCATCTTGCAAACTAACCGTTACTTCGCTCGCATCTTCCACCACGTGATTATTGGTGAGAATGTATCCATTTGCCGAGATAATCACTCCCGATCCTTGACCTTGAACTTCTCGCTCTCTCGGTTGTTGGCCTTCTCCAAAGAAACGCCAAAACGGATCGTTCGAAGGAGTACCGCCCGACTTTACCTTCATTGTCGATGCAATATTAACCACAGCGGGACGCGTTGCCGAAAGCGATTCGGAATAGCTAACCACGCCACCATTCAAGGAACGATCCAAAGGCGCCGAATCGATTTTGATCAAATCCGCTATCGACTCTTCGCCGTACATGAGCGTGCCGAGCCCGATAGATAAAAGTGAGATAAATGCGTTACGAATGATTTTCATAGGTTTCCAACTAAATTCCATTGTCTGTGATTCTGACACAGTTCTGTCAGAATGGTTTCCGCAGTAGTAATAATTCTTAGACAAGTATCTAACAAACGCGGTCGAAATCAGCCATCTTTTCCAATTTGCGACTCCAATCGCTGGACCCGCTTAAATAAATCAGGAAGCTTTCTCTGCACTACGGTGATTCGTTGAAATGCGTTCAACGGAATCGCGGGCGTTCCACCGCTAACGCTACCAGGAGCGATATCGTTAAATGCCGCCGAACAACCGGCCAGTTTCGCTCCTTTTCCAATCGTCAAATGACCCGAAGCTCCCGCACGACCGCCGAAGACCACGAAGTCCTCTATATTCGTACTGCCGGCAATGCCGACTTGGGCGCAAAGAATGCAGTGCTTGCCAATCTTCACATTGTGCCCGATTTGCACGTGATTGTCGATTTTCGAGCCTTCTCCAATCAGCGTCGCCCCCAATCGACCGCGATCGATGGCAGTATTAGCCCCGATCTCCACATCCGATTCGATCTCCACCCAACCAAGCTGCGGCACCTTTTCGTGAAAGGACCCATTAAATTCGTAGCCATAACCATCAGCTCCAATCACCACGCCCGAGTGAATTCGGACCCGATCGCCAATCTTCGTGTCCCGCGCAACGCTGACATTCGAGGCGAGCCAACAATCCGCTCCAATCGTCGACGCCTCATCGATCACCGTTCCCGAATGTATCTGAGCGCCAGCCCCAACACTCGAATTCTCCCCGATCACGCAGAGCGGACCGATAAACGCAGTCTCATGAACCTCCGCCGAATCCGCCACAACCGCAGAAGGATGAACGCCTCCCGGTTTCTTCGGCCAAAGCGACTGAGCAATCGACTCGCAAGCGCGGGCTAGCGATAGGCTCGGGTTTTTTACTTTTAAAAAAAGCTGGTTCGTCCTAGGAGCGACCTCGCAATCCTCCGGGACAAATACAACCGATGCTGAGCAATCGGCTAACTCACCCGCGTATTTGGCGAGGCCCAAAAACGAAAGATCTCCCGCTTTAGATTCCTTCAAGGTTGCGATGCCCGTGACCGAGCCGCTTCCAAATGCACCGATTTCTTCAATGACCGACGATCGCTCTCGGATATCATTTATGCTTAACTCGATTCGCCTATCACTCATTTTAACTACGAAATTCGTCCGGTAGAACGCTGGCAGCAACACCCTGATTGCCTCTAAAAAAACTCATCATCCGCCCAATTGACGAATTCACCGGAACTCCGATTGATTTGGACACGAAAAAGCCCTGCCAATCAAGGCAGGGCTTCAATAAATTCGTTTTTAAAGCTTATTCAGCAGCAGGCGCTTCCGCGGCTGGCTGATCTGCATTAATACGCTTTACGACTTCGTCAGTGATATCGATCGATGTATCGAAAGAAATAACCGCTGGCATGCCGTTTTGAGATGCGCCTGAAGTATCGAGAACCAATGAAGCGTCACGCTCCTTAGACACCTCGGTAACCACTTCCATTATTTCTTTAGTGAAAAGGCTCATCTGCGTGCCTTGGCGCTGAGCCATTTGGCGTTGCACGTTTTCAGCGAACTGACGCAACTCGTTCTGCTTCTGAGCAATCTCCTGGTACTTGATACCAGCATCCTGCTTAGCTTCGTTGCGAGCTTCCTCAGTCAAGATATCGCTGTTGGCCTGTTCTGCCAGTTCAGTGTACTCTTCTTCGAGAGACTTGCCTTCATCGTTGATCGCCTGAACACGCTCTTGAGCTTGTTCCTGGCTCGACTGGAGCTCTTTGAGAAAATTCTGAACCTTGTAGAACTGCTCGGCAGCCTTGTTCACGCTGATCGTGAGAATCACGAGCTCAGCCTTCGCAGACGCTGAACCGAAGCTAGCTACTGCAAGAATTGTTAGGAGGGAGGTGTAGAACTTGATAGATTTCATAGAGATTTTCTTTTGGGAAGACTACAAACTATAATCTTCCACCAAATGTAAAGTTGAATTGAGGGCCATTGTCATTTCCACCCGCACTAGTGTCCCCAGATGTACTCATTGGAATAGCATAATCAAGACGCAAAGGCGTTCCCATGACTGAAATTCGGATGCCAAAGCCAAAATTATCGTTCCAGCCGCTATTATTCCAACCGAGTACGACCTGCTGTCCATCGAAAGCATCTCTCTGGATGTCACGCTTCAAGCCAAAATCACCCGCAGCTTTGTTCACGAAACCGCCATCGTAGAAAATCGCCCCACGGAACCCCTCAGTGAACCCGATCGAATACTCGGCACTGAAAAGACCGTACGTTTTGCCGCCAATCTCATAAGGAACACGTCCTTGTCCCACCGCCGGAGCATAGAAACCTTCTTTTGGCGAAACATCGCGAAATTCGAAACCGCGCAGAGTATTGGGCCCGCCCAAGTAAAAACGTTCTTCGTAAGGTACGAACCTACTATCGCCCGCTTCCTTAACTACGCCAGCCCTCAACAATACCTCGATCGTTTGCGTATGCCAACGCGTCAGCGGAAGGTAGATGGCATTGCGCGATTCAATTTTGTTATATTGGAAATTACCGCCCAATGGCCCTCCAGCCGTAGTCAGATCTAATTCGAACCGCGAACCGCTCCATGTATTGATGATACGGTCGCGCGTATCGCGCAACAACAGCAAATTGACGCTGGAAATGTCGCCGTTACTCTCTTCGAATAACGCTCGTTGCGCTTGATCGATTTGAGGTCCGAAGTCCGAGTAGCCATATTGAACCAGAGAGTACGAAACGCGACCTTCGATCAGCTCGAACAAACGTTTACGAAGCGAGACGTCGAAGCCATCTTGTCCAACTGAATAAAGATCCGAGAGGCTACTTTCGGTTTTGAAAATATTAAAACCAAAAGCCAAGCGCTTTTCGAACAACCAAGGCTCTTCGAATGCGAGCATGATCTGACTCGAAAGCGATCCAATCTGAGCACGTAAACGAAACTTTTGACCATCGCCCTGAAACGCTCCACGCCAATTTAAGATATCGAAATTCGACTGCGTCAGCTCAATAAAGAAGGTGCCTTTCTCAAGAGAACTAAATCCCGCTCCGAACGAAAAGTTCCCCGTACGTCCTTCTTGAAAGGTTATCCGCAAATCCCGTCGTCCAGGGATCTGAGTCGTTTGCGGCGTAAGGCTTACGTCCTCGAAATAACGCGTATTCTCGAGACGCATTTTGGAAGCGTCCATACGAACGCTGTCGAAAGTACTACCCGGCCCCATCGCGAGCTCGCGAATGACAACTGTACTTTTGGTCTTGGTGTTACCTTCGATCTTAATGGATTCAACTTGGTACTTCTCGCTTTCGTAAATCTGATAGACGATGTCCATATTGCCCGTCGTCACATTCGGAATGCGGCTCAAACGAACGCGCGATTCCATGTAACCAAACTGGCCGTAGAAATCTTCCAGTCGATCCACGTCCTCGTCGATTTTCTCAGGACGATAAATATCCCCCGATCTCACTCCGAGCATCAAACGAAGGATGTCGCCCTTGTACATATCATTGCCTTCGAAACCGATGCTTCCAACCTTGTACTCCTTGCCCTCGTCCACCGCTATTTCGATCACCATACGGCGCTTCGATGGATAGGAAAATCTCACCTTCGACTGATCGATTCCGATGTCGAGATGCCCCTCTTCCATGTATACATCTTCGAGTATTTCCAGATCATCTTCGAACTTGTCCGCATCGAATTTCCCCGATCCCGTGAGCAAAGAGAAAATTCCTTTTTTCTTCGTTTTTATCTTCCGGCGCAACTTGCGGCTCTTGATGTTTTCGTTTCCGGTAAACTTGACCTTGCTGATTTTGTACTTACCGCCTTCGCGAATCTTGTAGACAACATTTCCAAAACCCGTCGCGGGGTTGCGGTCAATCTCGTATTCCACACGAGCCTGAGAATAGCCGCGCTTCAAATAGTAATCCTTCAGAGCCTTTGCCCCGTCTTTGACCCTTCGCTCGTTGAGAATATGATTAACCGAGACCTCCAACTCTTTCTCCAATCGATTGTCTCTCAATTTCTCATTTCCATCGAAACTGATAGATGAGACGCGAAATTTCGGACGAATATCAAATAGCAGATCGACTTCGCTTTCGCCTACAGGCTGAAGACGCACTTCGATGTGCTCGAAAAGCTGGGTGCGATAAAGCGTCCGAATATCGCGGTCGATAGCGATTTGATCGTAATCCTCGCCTTCGCGAAGCGACATATTCGCTCGAGCGACCTCCTCGTTCACGTTCGAGAGACCCGTGAAGTTGACGATGAGCCTCCGAATCTTCGGTGGCTGCGGTTCATCAGGAGACCCTTCGTCTTGACCATAAGCTGCCGAGAAGAGAGCAATAGTCAAAAGTGGAAGCAGAAGGAATCGTGCGGCGCTATTCCGTGTAATTTTCAAAGCGAGTATATTCTTTTCGGAAGTTTAGTTTCAAATCCCCAACTGGACCATTTCGTTGCTTGGCGATAATTAGGTCCGCGGTGTCGGCTGCAACCGAAAACTCATCTCCAACGTCCTTTGGTCGCGCCAATAGCAAAACCACGTCGGCATCTTGCTCGATAGAACCCGATTCACGAAGGTCGGAGAGTTTCGGTTGTCGTTTTTCTTTTTCTGAGTCACGGTTAAGCTGACTTAGAACAATCACGGGAACGTTGAGTTCCTTTGCGAGCGTTTTTAATCCTCGTGAAATTTCAGAAATTTGTTGTTCACGCTGAATCTTAGGATCGGTTCCGGCAAGCAGCTGTAAATAATCGATCACGATCAAGCCCATCTTATCGTTACGGGCCCAGATTCGTCGAGCTTTCGCGCGAAGCTGATTAATCGTCATTTGACCCGAATCGTCGATCCACATGCGGGCGTTCTTCAATTCCTTGGCCGCCTGGGCAAGAGCCTGCTGCTCTTCCTTATTGACGAATCCCTCGCGCAATCGCTGAGAGCTTACTTTCGCTCGGCTAGTCAGCAAACGCATCGCCAATTGCTCGGAACTCATTTCCAAACTAAAAATCAACACTCCCGCGCCTTCCGCCCCCGGTTTCTCAGGTAAGGCGACCGCTTCGGCAATATTCATGGCCAAACTCGTTTTTCCCATCGAAGGCCGAGCCGCCAAAATAATCATTTCCTGCCCATGGAAACCAAAAGTCATCTTGTCGAGATCAACGAAGCCCGATGACAATCCCGCCAACTCGCCGCGGCCGGCGATCAGCTTTTGTACAAGCTTTACCGCATCGTCGACCGACTTCTTAATCGGCTGCGACGTATCGGCCACGCGATCGTCGCTGATTGCGAAAATCTCCTTCTCGATATCGTCGATAAAGTTCTCCAAACCTCCGTCAAGCTGGGGTTCGAAGCAGTTTTTAACGGTTTTAGTCGCTGTGTGGATCAGGCGACGCAACAGGTACTTCTCTCGAACAACATCGAGAAAGTAGTTCGCGTGGGCCGTCGTTTCGATCTGCGTAGCCAATTCGACCACGTAAATCGGTCCACCCACTTCCGCAAGCTGGCCGCGATTGTTCAGCTCTTCTGCCAAAACCTTCGCATCGAGGATCGATTTCTCTTCGAAGACCTCGACGCATGTCGCGTAAATCGTCTGATGAGCAGGACTATAGAAGGCCTCGTTGGGCAGCTTTTGAGCCATGCAACGAGAAATCACTTCAGCCGGGTCTATCAAACAGGCCGCCAACAGGCCTTTCTCAGCATCGAGACTGTGCGGCAAAGTGCGCCCCGCAGTCGCTAGATCTACGGAAGCGTTAAGATTATCAGAACTCGCAGGCTTAGCCGGCATGACCGTTTATAAGCCTTTCGATTCTCAATCAATCTTTAGAAGCAGGCGCTTCCTCTTTTTTGGAGGCAGCTTTCTCTTCTACGATTGGATTTTCCGACACGACGTCGAACTTCAGTTCGGCTTCCACATCCTGGTAGACCTTGATGGATACCGTATGCTGTCCCAATTCCTTGATTGGAGACTCGAGCTGCACTTGCTTGCGCACCATTGCTTCGAATCCTGCTTCGACAAGCTTTTCGTGGATATTGATTGCCGTAACCGCGCCGAACATCTTTCCGGAATCGCCAGTCTTCACGGCAATCGCGAAATGCGTCGAAGCAATCTTAACTGCCTGAGCTCTCGCATCTTCAAGATTCTTCGATTCGCGATCTGCGCGGCGGACCTTGAGAGCCTCGATTTGCTTGCGGTTTGCCCGAGTAACGGGAACCGCTATTTTTTGAGGGTAAAGGAAATTGCGAGCGAAACCCGCTTTTACCTGAACTTGATCGCCTTCCGCGCCCAATGATTCGACGGGTTTGATGAGTAGAACTTCGCTAGTAGCCATGGCCTTAGTGTGTTTTAAAAAATGTAGTTGGTGAAGGTATTATTAGAATGGAACGTCTTCCTCGATATCTTCGCTTTTCTGAGAAGCGGCGGGAGGAGAAGCGGCGGGAGCTGGTGCGGATGCGCCACTATCGGAACGTTGTTGAGGGACCGACTGCGAAGGGTTGAAACTGCCTCCTCCGCCTTCGCCCTTCTGACTGATCAGCTGCATGTTTTCCAAGACGACTTTCATCTTGCTGCGCTTCTCGCCTTCCTTGTTCTCCCAGGAGTCCAATTTCAAACGACCTTCCACGAATAGCGGATGGCCCTTGGAAACGTATTTGGAAACCGTCTCGGCTTGCCGTCCCCAGGCTTCCACGTCCACGAAAGTCGTTTCTTCCTGACGCTCGCCATTCGAGTTGTTGTAGACGCGATTGACCGCAAGACCGAATTGGCACACAGCCGTGCCCGAAGGGGTAGCGCGCAACTCTGGGTCGCGGGTCAAATTGCCCATTAGGTAAACTTTGTTGAAATTCGGCATTGGATCTTAGCTGGGTCGGGGATTAGAACGCGATTAGACACGTTGGATGATCTTATGCGATACCAACTTATTCAAGCGAAGAGTCTCGTCAATCTTGCTTGGAAGAGTCGCGTCGCCGCTGATCATGTATTGAGCGTAAACCCCAGATACGTAGCGACGATCCGCTGCGCGAGCGAAGTCTTGCTTGCCGGTATCAGCAGTTTTAGACACTTCCGCGCCCACTTTTTCAAGCTCGCCCTTGAGACTGCCGACGAGTTCGTCGACGCTCTCTTCGCGTCCGCGTGTATCAAGAATGAATGTTGCCTTATAGTTGGCCATCTTCTGTGTTTTTCGTTTTTCGGTTTATGTGATTCATTGCCTTTTCCGTTCCGTCTCGGATAAGCCGTTCTAGGCAATCCAAGTAATAGTCCATCGAGGCGTTTATCGAAATTTGGTCTTCTTGACTGAATTTCCCAAGCACGTAATCAGCGAGATCCATCTCTTTATGCGTTTTCTGGCCGATGCCGATGCGAAGACGCGTAAAAGTGGGCTTAAGACGAGTAATAATATCCGCAAGGCCATTATGCCCGCCGGATCCACCACGTTCGCTGACCTTTGCAACGCCAACATCAAGGTTGATGTCGTCGTAGATAATCAGCGTTTCTTCAGGCGGTACTCTATAATAGCTGCAAACTTTTTGAATACTGACCCCGCTTTCGTTCATAAACGTCCTAGGTTTCAGTAATTGCAGTTTGGAGCCGTCCTCCAGCAAGAGCTGGGAAAGATCGCCTTTGAGATTGCGTTGTTTCGTCCATTCGCTGGCTCCGCATTTAACGGCGAATGCGTCGATTATGCGAAATCCAATATTGTGGCGGGTACTTTCGTACTCGCTGCCTGGATTTCCGAGACCGACGATTAGCCGATAGCTCATGGATGAAACGGTTGGGAAGATTGAAAAGAACAAAAAAGCGAGCCGCTAGCGTTTGCCAGGGCCCGCAGGGAAAGTAATACCCTACATGATGACTGTGAATACTGGCTGCTCAGCATGATCCAGATATTCTACGCCTTCGAGAGCAGGCAGCTCCTTAATGTGGATGAGGTCGCTAATCGCCAATTCCGTCACGTCAACTTCGACGAAATCAGGGATATTCTTCGGCAAACAACGTACGGAAACGGTATGAGCCACAGTTTCCAAAGTGCCACCATCGTTTTTCACGCCAGTCGCTAGGCCAAAAGGATGAACCGGAATGTCGAGGACGACGACTTCGTCATCGGCGACTTGGCGGAAATCGACATGGATATAAGTGTCCTTAATCGCATGACGCTGTACTTCTTGAATAATAGAAGTACGCGGCTTGCTGTCGTCTTCTATAAGCTGAACGATAGGAGCGTTGTTTCCAATCGATTTCAATAGAACACGCAAATCACTTGCGTCGACGGAAAGCATCGAAGGCTCTCTGGTTTTGCCATAGGCGACAGCTGGAACCTTGCCGTCGCGGCGCAGGCGTCCGGAATGGGCAGATCCGCCGTTATTACGAGTGGAAGCGTTGATTGTAAGCTGTTTCATTTTAGTGAAATCCGACCTCTCAAAGGCATCGCGCCATTGAGAGAAGCGGAGTAACGTAAGGGGCAGTCCTCGGAAATCAATCAAAAGTTTCGCTTAATCCCATATTTCTAAAAAAAGCTTCACCAAAGGGTTGACAAGCCCCCTACAAAGCGACTTCTTCCTCCCCCATCGTTGCCCTGTAGCTCAGTGGTAGAGCAGGTGACTGTTAATCACTTGGTCGTAGGTTCGAATCCTACCGGGGCAGCCATTTCAACGATAACCGTCCATGCTCAAGGGCGGTTTTTTCATGCCCGGACAACTTCTCGTCCTCTAATAAAAAGACCCAAACCCGGTTCCGATTCAATTCCCTCATTTTCCAGTTGCTGGAAACTCCTTCGAAACCAAAGTCGAAAGAATGCCCTCCAACCGAACCGATCATCGCTTTCTCCCCCTGGGAGCATGCCTACTCATCGTTTCATTGCTCGTCTCCTGCTAGGCTCCGAAACCACCGCCAAGCGTTACTGCTCCTTCGAGCTCTATAGAATACGTTTTCACTCCGATCGGAGGCGCAGTCTAAGGACAACCGTGGATAGCTCACCTCAAGGCAACCGACCTCGACCAGGATGGTCTTACCGATTTCGTTGCCTGCGATGCGAAGCTCAACACCGTTTTCTGGATACGCCAAACAAAAGACAAGCAATACAAAGAAACGCTCCTCCGCCTTTCAAAAAGAGGAAGCCAACGTTCATCATTAATGGCGTTCATAAAATGAACCTCATGCTCCTTTTCCTTGATCCCCATTTCATAGAGCGCCTCATCATGAAGTAATCGCGTACATTCGTCCTGCTCAACCTCCTGAACCTTCTTTCGTTCAACAGAATCCCTCAGAGACCGTAAAATAAGTCAGTGTAGGAGCGGGTTTATCCCGCGATTTTTCATTTCCATGGTATAGACACGTATTATCGCGGGGTAAACCCGCCTCCTACAATTAGGCAGCGGAGCAATCCCTAATCTCGCGAGCTAAGGCCGAAATGCCCAGCTCCTCGATTTAACTGATCCCCATCAACTCGATTTGAATTCAACTCAAGATCGAGAACCCGCAATTGCAACGATTTCGCAACGTTCGACCCATTCGCTAAATCCCAGAACGCCGAGATTCGCTTAATCCAAACAAACCTAGTCCAGTTTATCGAATTCTCAAGTACGGTCCTCAATTAGCAATCAGCCAATTCTCGCTTCAGACCACCAAACTCACACCACTTCGCCAACAATCTCGATAGGTTCCTCAACGGGCTCAACCTCGTCGTCCATCGAATAATCAACAATGAGCGTGCCGAGCATCATAAAGTAAACGACTAGACGGCCCGCCGCCGACAAGCCCAAACCAAGCCCTACTCCAACTCCCGACTTAGCCGCATCCCGCGGATGCCGTTTCGCCCAAATGAGCTCAAAAACCACCGCGCCGATTATCGGGCCAATCAAGATTCCTACGATCCCAAGAAACAAACAGACGACGCCACCAACCAGCGCCCCGATCATCCCCCATGTTGTACCGCCGAACCATTTCGTCCCCAACGCAGTCGCAAAAAGGTCAACCACTCGATCCAACACCATGAGCCCGCCAAGGATTCCAATTGCCCACCAAGAAAACCCCTCAGACACCATCACCTTATGAACCAAGCCGCCGAAAAAAGAACGATAACACCTGGAATCAATGGCACGACAACACCGACCAATCCCAAAAAAATCGCCATCAACAAAATTCCCCAAGCAATCGCGATCCAAACATAAAGCCCCATTGCCCTGAACCAATCGACCATTACGAAGAACCAATCCGTCCACACACCACTCCCCAATAACAAATCCATCGCCATTCCTTTCCAATTTCCGTCTACCTATAAACCTAGGCAAAGCAAAAGTTGCATCCGCCAATAAACCCCATTATATGATTCGGAATGGCAAGACCCATCGGATGGAACAAACGAGACCCAGAACTGGGCAAGCTAAAGATCGAAGCGCGATTCTTCGGCGATAAACTCACCCTCTATCGGCAATTAAGCCGTTTCGAAGAATGGGAAACATTCACTCCGGACGAAGAAGATTGGGATATCCTCACCAAACTCGCAGAAAATAAATTCAATCGCGGCAAAGTCAAAAAGAAGCACATGCAGGTAATTCTCGCCCGCGGCGACAAAGTCTAAACCGCTTTTAAGCGTACGCGATCTTGCTCACATTGCAAAAATGCTGCGGAGCCCAGGGGCCATTGAAGGAAAACAGCAAGTCCCCTCCCAAAAGTTCTGCTGCCTCGCAGATCGAACGCTCGAACACCTTCAAGCGCTCGCGATTAACCAGACAATTGAACGTCGCCACCGCGTGATCGCGTTGGATCAATCGACTCCGGGCAATCTCCGCGCACCAAGGACCGATAAACTCATCGACCTTGCTCGCATAAAAGTCCTTCTCTTTCTTTAAGATCTTCTCGAACTTATCGCACTTTCGTGCCCGATCGCCCAAATAATACAACAGTCGCCCATTCACGATCTTGGCCTTCTCTTCCATCAAATAAGGATACTTCCCGACCATGTATTCAAATAGATCGTTCGTCGCGAACCGCAACGCGACCTCCATCTCCACCTTGTTGTAGATACGATGGAGCTCGATCCGTAAATGCTCCTGATTCTTCACCAAGACATCCTCGACCGCCGCCAAGTTCTTTAGCGTAAGGCCAGAACGATACTCGCCTGATCCATCAAAAATCGGATCATCTGCTGATGAGCGAAAATATCCTTACCTCGGATATGAAGCGTATCGTAACCGTAACTACTAACAATCGCCGAAACATCACCAAAAGTGACCATGAAAAGTCCCCGATCATCTACCCCTTGCAAATCTTCGAAATCATGAGGGGCGCCTGAAAACGTAAAACCGTATAGATAGATGCTCATAAAGTGGGAATGGTCCGAGTTTCAACCAAGAGGATGCAAACAACACCCCCGAATGTTAAAAAATTGTTAACGAATTAGACTTCCCAGTCAATGCGATACACAAATCCCAAAAGCCAACAGGGATTACATTACAATGCCCGTAGGGGCCGAATGAGTAATTGGCACTAATGCTGAAATCTTCGCTTCACATTTGAAATCGCGAAGATTGGTGGAGCCAGACGGGATCGAACCGACGACCTCCTGCATGCCATGCAGGCGCTCTTCCAACTGAGCTATGGCCCCAAAACAGGCGATCAAAACGCCATCAAAGAGAATTCTTGGCAAGCGAATTTTTCGATGAATTCAGAGTCCGTTTCTCTCCAAGCCACTGAACATAGCCTAGCCGCGCGTCGATTGACTCACATCGAGCGATCGTAGACCTCTAAATTGAACACGCCTTTCAACTCATTCCCGTTTCGGTACGATCTGAGGTTTCTCAGAGCATGATCGCCAGCATCAACTCTCCGGTCGGTCGTCGGGCCGCCAACATGAGGCAGCAAGAGTACGTTATCCAACCCACGAAGCGGAGATCCCTTCGGCAATGGTTCCGCTTCGTAAACATCCAATCCAATCTGGATCCGTCCCTCTTTCGCCACACGAGCGAGCGCTGCTTCATCCACAACAGCTCCACGTCCGACATTTACGAAAACTCCGTTTGCCGGTATCGTTCGGAGTAATTTCTCATCAACGATTCGTTTGGTTTCGTCTGTCAATGCCTCCAATTCAACGATAACATCGTTTTCGGAAAACAAAGCCTCGAGGGAGCCCGCTTGGGATACTTCGAATTCATCGAAAATGGATTGAGGAACTCCCGGCGAAAACGCGCTTATCCGATCCGTAAACGGCCGAATCAACGGGATCAATTCCCGAGCAATCATTCCGAATCCGTGGATACCGATACGTTTCCCGAAAAGCGAATGCGTTTCTGACCCGTCATTCCAAGCTCCTTCGCTATGCATCTTTTGCGTCCAATAGCTCACTCGCCTTACGCAACCGAGAACCAGAAGCAAAGCGCACTCCGAAATAGTTCGACTGATAGATGAACCCCAATTCGTTACCAACAATCCATTCTCGATCAAAGAGCGAGGTACCACAGAACGAATAGTCCCAGTCAAATAACATAAGTATTTCAAATTGGGCGCTAGATCGAATACATGGTTCGGCAATGCCTCCATAGCCCAGCCTGAAAAGATTATTTCCGGATTATTCTCTTCAAGGAACTGAAGCCAAGCCCCTTCATCGGCAATCTCCTCAGGGTCGATTAAAACATACGGCTCCATCAACAATTTCGCTTCCGCCAACCGTTCCCCAGGCAAAAACGTTTCAATTTCGCCCCGCGCTAAAAAGATAATATTATTCACAACAATTCCGTACCCAACAAAAACCTACACGGTTCCAAGCATATAAACGACGATACTGCCAACGTAGCTTGTTAAACCGGAAACGCGTAACAGAGTAGCGATTCTGTAAGTACGCGTTCTTCGATTCCGTCGCTTCAGTAGGTGTACTAACGTATCATCAACTCCATCACCTCGATAACGCGTAATCCACTGGAGATCGAAAGCGCCTACAAGCAAGCGCCCAGCCGCAGACAATACGAAGCGCAACCCGACAACCATCGCCACTTTCGAAACGACACCGGATGCCGCGATGCTCGGGCCAGAAAAGCCGGTAATCGCTAAGCAAATAGTAACCAAACTCAGCAATACATGAGACCGAGACTGCAATGTCGCAAATCCATCGCGAAGTTGAGAGTAGAGCTCTGGCACACTTCCCGAGCCATAAATGCTCTTCAGGCGCTCGAGTTCCTCTTTAGGCTCCAGTCGTTTCATAAACGTCTAACCGTTCTACCAAATTGCCCCAAAGTTCACAGTTCTTTGACCTGAGATTGAAGGGATTCGGAACCGACCATAGGAGCCAGCTTCTTAAGAAGCGAGATCATCAAACGACGAGAATTGCCTTCCGAGGAATTCGCAATTTCAAGCAATCGCTCCAGGTCGTTTTCCGATGCAATCGGAGGAAGCGCTTTGAGAGCAGACTTCACGAGCGCTTCATCATCGCCCGCCACTAATCCAAGCAAGAGAGACTTCGCTTCGGGAATATTTCGATGGGCCAGCAATTCCAGGGCAGTCTCCACTTCGTCGTTCGAATCAGAACGAAGCATACTCGCCAACCGTTCATCCATTTTATCGGATTGCAATCTCCCGATCGACGAAGCCGCCTGAATCCTCAAAACCTTATTCCCTTTACCGTACGCGCTAATCAGAAGATCAATCGAAAGCGATGATCCGCAGTGACCAAGAGCTTTCAACGCTAGCCCCTGCAACCCTTCGTCGCCACTATCGAAAGCGCTAATCGCGATTCGCTCAGCCGGCTCCTTGTCAATCGAATCCAAACCGGAAAGCAGAACTTCCAAATCGGCATTTTCCATATTCTTCGAACGTTCTACGACAACATTTCGAAATGACTTTTCGTCGCTAGCAAGTCCTGCTCGAATCGCGATCGACCGCATATCGCTATCCTCATCCGTCAAACCCGAACGCAACGCTTCCAAAACTCCAGAGCCGCCTTGCTTGAGCAAACGGCGAAGAGCCGCTCGGCGTACCACAACATCCGATCCATTTTCGAACACCGTTTTTAGCGTTGTCGAATTCTCCGAACCACTTGCAAGAATACTGCGTTCAATCGCTTGAATCAGGCTTTTATTGCTGGTTTTTCCGTATTGCGAAATCAGCAGTCCCTCGGCTCGTTCGCCTCCGGCTCTGCCCAATGCTTGGGCGGCATCTATCGCAATATCCAAATTCGAATTCCCAAGGTTCTTCCCAAAAAAACCGATCGATGCAGCATCGCCTCGCTTGCCCAAAGAGCGAATCAAATCCTTCTGACCCGCCACATCCGCTTTAGCAAAAGCCCTTTTTAGAGTACTCGTTGCGCGAGGGCCTTCGATCGACTCCAAAGCCTTGCGAGCATTCTCGGACAAGAGATCGTCATCGCCGAGCATTATCCGATTGAGCGAAGAGATCGCTTGAGTCGAACCGACCAGAGCTAATTGACGCAGCATATATTTTTTCGCTTCTCGCGAAACGCTCGAGCTACGCAAACCGTAGAGCAGGTCGCCATTGATCTTAGAAACTCCGCGCGACACATCCGGAGCAGAAGCCTTTGCAACCAACACTTCCAAGCCCCGACGAGCAGCGTATTGAGTCTCGAGATCAGAGCTTTCGAATTGCTCTGCCAAGGCCATCAACTCGCTTCTGTATTCACTCGCTAGCGTAAGCGTTGAAAACGTAGACAGCGCGACAATAAGAATTTGTTTTTTAAAATGAAATTTCATTCGGAAAATTTATGTAGTTAAAAATCGTAGACGTTTTTCAACCGAGCAACCCATATGGAGCTCTTCTAGGACGACTCATCCATTTAGCCGCACTCGTATCTCCCACGATTTGCTCGCTAACAGGATCCCAACGAACAGGTCGACCTAAGCGTTCTGAGATCCCGGACAATTGGCAAATCGTTGCCGAACGATGCCCTATGTTAACATTACAAATCGGTTGCTTGCGCGTACGAATCGCATTGAGCCAATCCGCCCGATGATCGCTCGATTCGTAGAGTCGAATATCGCTCGATTTCAAGACCACGTTTTTCAGCGAAGGCGATTTCGTTTCGAACTTGTCGCCACGACTCACCATCACCTCGCCATCGTCGCCAACAAAGTGAATCATCGCCCCTTCTCTGCTGTAACCTCTGGTAACTTTCACCCCATCGTCATAGACGAAATACTGCTTCTCCGTTCCTTCGTAGCCTTTTGGGACGAACTCGACCGGACCAGACTCATCTCTGCCCAAAGCCCACTGAATGATATCGTAATGGTGAGCTCCCCAATCGCCATTCTTCCGCGAACCATAGTCCCAGAAGCTACGCCAGCCGCCACCATAGTCACCCTTTACGCGCTCTATATTATAAGGCTCCCACGGAGCCGGACCAAGCCAGCGGTCATAATTAAATCCCTTAGGAATCGGTTGCGCGGGATACTGCGACGGCGCAGGAAACTCTCCCAAGCGGGCCGATACAGTACGTACCTTTCCGATGTATCCATTTAAAACAAGTTCGGCGGCTTTCCGAAAAGATGCGTTCGACCGCTGCTGGGAACCGACCTGCAACACGTTGCCGTAGCGGTGAAGCGTTTCACGCATCACCTTACCCTCTTCGATCGTGAGCGTCATCGGCTTTTCGACGTAAACGTCCTTTCCATTCTTCATCGCTTCGATCGAAATCTGGGCGTGCCAGTGGTCAGGCGTTCCGACTACCACCGCATCGATATCCGAACGAGCGCAAAGTTCCTCGTAGTATTCATAAGTTGGACATGCTTTTCCTGTCTTTTCCTTAACCTCGGCCAGCGCCATGTCGAGTTTCCGCTGATCCACATCGCACAAGGCAACCACTTCCACCGAATCTCTTCCGAGGTGATACTGCCGATGGCCTTTCATAATCTTGCCGTGACCGATCAAACCGATTGTGATCCGGCTATTCGGCCCGGTCCGCCCACCAAGCCCAAGAACGGACGGCGAAAGGAACATCGGCGCTGAAACAGCAGCCGCAGCAGCTTGAAGCGACTTTTTAATCGCAGATCGACGAGAGAGGTTTTTCATAAGGTATAGGAGTTAAAACGAAAAGAGTGTTAATTCGATGTAGGGCTGGTCCCGCTCAGCGGAGCCATGACGCGTATGCTGTGATACGATCCACTTACGCGGCACGGCGCAAGCACCGGCCCTACTGATTTCGACTTTAAAAGAAACTCTATGAAATTCTAGACTTTGGGAAGCCTAGATTGATAAAACGCTGATGGAGCGAATCAATTGATTTGATTGATGGTCATGGTCAAATATTCGGTTCCAGTCAATCCCGGCGGACTACCGTGTCGTTTCAGTCGACGGAATCCCGCGATCACTTTCTGGTCGAATGCAGCATCTCCACTTCCCGATACGATGACTGCCCCAGAAATAGCCCCATTCGGAGCGAGGTAAAACTGAACCTTTGTCTTCAGCGACTTCGCAGTCATAGGGTGTGACTCGATCGCCTGCAAAATCGCCTGCTTCAAAGCCGCGAAGTAACGGGACAACTGATCCTGGTTTACGTTGCTCAGCTCGTTCCAATCAGTCGACGGCATCGAAATGTCGCTCGGCTGAGGCAAATTATTTTTGAGACGATCGACTACGTCTGAAAGATCTATTCGCTTAGGAGCCCGGGGTTTGGGGATTTTTTGGTCGGGGATCTTATTCTCCTTAATATACTCTGCGTAACTTGTCGCCTTAGGCTTCGGTTTTTCCTCTAGCGGAATGACCAGCTCTGGTTCCCGATCGACCGGCGATTCGGGCTCAGGCTCCTCTGGAATAACCGGCGGAAGATCAGGAATATCCGGCATCACAAATTCTTCCTCATCATACGAAATCGTAGAATCCTCTTGCTCCGTAGCTGACGAAAGTGGGGGCGGAGCAGATAAGATAAAGATCAACTCCTCCGGCGGTTTCTCCGGATTAACCATCGACTTGATCACAAAAAAGATCACTACCGCGAAATGAATACTCGCGGAAAAAATGAGCGGTCCTTTCTGGTCGAAATACATGGTTTAATCTAACGCGGACTACAATATCACTGGTCTTCCGGCCGGGTCACTATGTTAAACTTTTGCAATTTATACCGCTTCATCAAATCTATCAAGGTGACGAAGCTTTGCATCGGCGAATCGCCATTGGTCCGAATCGACATTACCGGCGGATCGCGCATCTCCCCGTAACGCTTCAGCTCGCTTTCAAGCTCAGCCATGCCAACCTTATTATTATCGATCTGATAGCCTTCGACAGTCACGAGCAAGTCGACCGAATCTTGGGCATCGCTGGACTGGTTTTGCTCAGAAGTAGGCAAATCGATCTCCAACATGTGCTCCTTTTCGATAAGCGGCGTGCTGATCATGAAGATGATGAGCAATGCGAAGCCCAAATCGATCAGCGCAGTCACATTGAGCTCCGAATTCGGCTCTAGAGGTCTTTTTCTGTGAAACGATCTAGCCATCTCGATTCCCTAACGGCTTTCCAGTTCGATCATGTCCGCCAAGGCGCTGGCGAAGTTTTCTAGTTCCGTCACCAAAAGCTTGTTACGAGACAAAAGATAGTTGTAGCCGAAAACCGATGGAATCGCCACGCACAAGCCAGCCACTGTCGTCAGCAAAGCTCCCGAAACCCCAGGGGCCAAATTCTGTAGCGAGGCGCTCGCCTGCAATCCCACTGCTCCGAAAGCATCCATCACACCCCAAACCGTGCCGAGCAATCCAAAGAATGGCGCCCCCGACACAATGGTGGCCAGAAAGATCATACTCGATTCGTAGTTCAACGTCTTGTTCGCCAAAGTCCGCTGCAAAGCATTCTCGACGTGCTCGACGCGAGCCGCTCGCAACTGCTCCATACTTTCGCCCGCCTTCGGCTGGATTCGATTGTAAGCGTCGATCGCATCCGAATACAGCGCCGCATAAGGCACGCGCTTCGGAGCCTTGAAACTCGGCGGAGCTTCAAGGATGGAGCTCAGTCGATGCAAGGATTGCTCGAATCCGAGATTAAACAATCGCAGGCGCTTCAGCTCCCAATACTTGCCCACCATGATCGCCCAGGCGCAAACGCTGAAAAACGCCAATGCCATAATGATGACCCTGCCAGCATCATTGCTCTGGCTGAAGTACGTGAAAACACTTGGACCGCCCGATGCGGCGAAAAGAGAATATAAAACCATTGAACCCGGGATATTACGTTAGAAGACGACAGGTCGCTCAAACCCTAGTTCTTTGAAACGAAGCAAGCGCTTCCGTTCAATCTATTTTCATCGATTCACAGGAAAAATTCG